>Ga0302226_10001196_pt1 | contig 19992 bp, 33 predicted proteins | sample II_Palsa_E3_3_FD_193524 | JGI IMG/M metagenome (GOLD analysis project Ga0302226, IMG submission 193524) | Peat permafrost microbial communities from Stordalen Mire near Abisko, Sweden - II_Palsa_E3_3 | ecosystem: Environmental > Terrestrial > Soil > Palsa > Peat permafrost | place: Sweden...
CCCCCCCCGCCCCCATCTTGACATTAGCCAAAGAAATTTTGAATTGCTCCTCTGATTTACCGAGGTTGACGTAGGTGACGACGTCCTGGTACCAAGGGTGCTGGGTGAAAGCAGACGCACCGAGCAAGCCGGCCTCCTCACCATCGTCGAAAAGAAAAATGACAGAAACAGGCAACACCTCACCACTTGCTTTGAGGGCGAGCAAGTTTTGCAGGACTTCCAGGGCCACGGCCACGGCCGCACCATTGTCTGAGGCGCCTGGCGAGAAGGCCACGGAGTCGTAGTGGGCAGAGACCATGACTGCGATGTCGTCGTTCTCGCCGACCACTCTGCCTAGGACGTTTTGGACACTCTCGTACGAGTACGCGAACGAGGACTGTTTCGGAAGAAAAGAAAAAGAAAAAAAAAAGAAATTACAAGAAAGCAAGACAACCAAAGCTTTGTATGTACCCCAGTTTGCACGTAGGCGCCAGAGGTCTGGGTAAAGTCGACCTGGAGATCAGTTCCATAGGTCACCTTGAGAGTGTTGAGGATGTTGAGCAGGTAATGCGCGGTCGTGTTCCCCGAGGGCCGCATGGTCATGCGCCCGACAATGTTGTTGTTGCCATACTCGTCCTTGCCGTTCTTGGAATCCAAGGCTATTCCCACGAGTGTTTCCAGAGATGCAAGCGCACGGGCTTCGCTGAATGCGGTCGCGGGTGTAGAGTTGTCTGCCGGGCCTGGAAGGTTGAATCGCTGGTTGAGGTCGACAGACACATAGAGCACGCCGAGATAGAGCACGACGAGCGCGTATACAGCCAAGGCCCTCTTCAGCCAGACTTTCTCGGCAGGCGCGAACTGGAAGGAGCAGCATCGCACATCAGTCGCGCCATCCGCGTCATCCTCGTCGTCATCAAAATCGCCTTGCGCCGCGCTCGAGTCCGCGTGTGTTACCGAGTGCATGTCCAGCTCGTTGTAATAGATCTGGTACGCGGCTTTCTTCTTCTTTGTGGCTGGGTTGTCGCCATTGATCCCGTCGCCGTAAGTAAATGCATTGTTGCGCTCGCCGGGCGATCGGATGTCTGGGTCGTCTTCGTACGCGAGCAGCCCGCTGCTGCTGCCCGTGGACAGAAGGGGTGTTTTGTTGGACATCGACACTTTCGTAAAATGGCCTCCTCACGACGTCACGTGACGGTGCGCTTCGAAACGCTCGGTCATTCGTTTGCGCAGCTGCCGCCGTCGTGGGTGCACAAGCTGCTCGATCGATACCCCGTGCGTTTTCGTCTATGTCTTGTGCATGGTATTGCTTATTGTTATTTATTATTAATTAGAGTGCGCACGATGTCGTGTTGAGGCTCCAGTGGGCCGGCAACAGCTCCATGTACCTTGGATGGGCTGGCGGCAGCTCCAAGGCCGCCGCATCCGCAGAGATCAAAGATTCCTTCAAGGCACGAACAAGCAGCAGCGCTGAGGACGACAACACAGGCGAGGTCATTGAGATCGATGCGGTGTTTGCAAAGGCACAGGGACTGCGTGACTTTCAAAGGGTGGAGGTCGAGTTTGAGAGCAAGGGACCGATCGCACAAACGGCCAATGTCGAGCCACTGACACCAGACGACTGGGAGATTCTGGTATGCGAAAGAGATATCCCACGACTGACTTGCTTGCAGGAGCCCAACGCTGGCTACGTCGAGAGCCAGTTGATCAACCAGGTCCGCATCGTGTATCCCAATCAAGTCGTCCCTCTGTGGATCAATCACCAGACGCCCGTTATGCTTCGAGTTGGTATCATGCGCACATAGATGATAAATACTGACAAAGTTTTTAGTGGACACTCAACCGTCTGCCGCAAAATTTGCTCACCTCGCGCTTGACGCAGAGATCTACGTGGCACCAAAGCTGCGTCGTCTACAACAAGCCGTTGACACTAGCGCAGCCAGAGCGGTCGATGCGTCCTCCACCATGCCCGATCGAGTTCTCACGTTGCACTCACGCGTTCTCCCCCTCGAGTGGTCGAGTCCAAGCTCCACTGCGACCGCCTGGCACACCGTCTTTGTTCCACAGTCTTGGTTTGTCCACCACAAGCTGCTCCCGTCAACGCTGGCTATGCTGTCTCTTCCAAAGACCGCTGCTGTCAAATCGGCCGTGACAGAGCGTGAGTTGCTGCAGTCCCCACCGGAGAATTCCTTTCTGGCCAACATTGAGCCAGGACCTGATGCATCGTCCATCGTCCTGTCAGAGTCCTTGAGGAGCCAAATCGGTGTCGAACCGCTCGCCCTCGTCACCGTTCACTTGCTGCGAAGTGCGTCATCGTCATCGCCCCCCCTACCGCTCATCCAACTGGACAAGGAGTCGCACGTCCAGTCGTTCCTGGCTACTGTCAAGACCGCCACCCAGGCGTGCCCACTCGTTCCAGTAAACGTCAGCCAGTTTGTGCCTTCCACTCTTGCGGACGTGGGATCGAGCAACGTCCGGTTGTCGCGGGTGGCTGCACTCCCATGGGCAAGCTCCAAAGAAACAACGCCCTTGCGGTTTGTCATCGTTGACGGATCCACCGACTTTGCCAAGCTCGTCTCGGTCTCGGCTGAGCAGATGAGGCCTTCTTCTTCTACGCAACAGCAGCTCTCTCTCGAGGCCCAGCTCGCCAATGGTCTAGACTTTGTGTTTGGAGGCATCGATTTGCTCATCGACAAGTGCACCGCTCACCTGAAAACGTCGCTCTCGGCCAGTGCCCTTTGGCAGTAAGAAATCCTGTCATTGTCTTTCATTCACGTATTCCTTGTAGGTCTTTCCACGCCAAGGAACGTTCGCACATGTTGTTGACTGGAGGCCGTGGTTCGGGCAAGACGTCGCTGAGCCTGCACTTGGCAGCCAAACTACAGCGCGATCCGGACGTGAGGGTCTTTGTGATCAGAATCGCCGGAGGAGAGCTTGCAGAGCTTCGCACTGGTGCATTGCGCGCACGGCTGGATGAGATGCGGCACAGTGCAATCCTCAACGGCCCTACGTTGCTGCTCGTGGATGATTTGGACAAGGTATTTATTTTGTCACTTTTTTTTAAAAAAAAATGTTTTACTTCTTTTTTTTATTGCCAGCTCGTTCCGCAAGGGTCACAGGAAAACAAGGGAGCGCAACGGCAGTCGGACGAAAAGGCGCACTTGGTCTGTGGATGGCTCGAACAACTGGTAAAACTATTTTTGGAAGCAACTGTGCTGAGGTCGGATTGTGCAGAAATCAAGTCAGCTTCCCACCATTGTTCTTGCTACGGTCTCAAAAAAAGAGCAGGTTCACTCGCATTTGCTGCGCCAGCATGCATTTGGCGAAGTCGTAGGCATCCCCGCACTGGGCCACAAAGAGCGCCTTGCTGTTCTCAAACTTTTTGCGGACTCGGCATCTGTTGATTTTCCTCAGGTACGTACTGAATGAACCAATCAAAAAAATAATAATAATAATAATAATATTTTTTTTTTTAGCTCGCCATGGACACGGAAGGGTTCTCTGCATCTGATCTCAAGGGACTGGTGGGACGCGCAACCCACGCCGCAGTGTACCGCCGGATTTCCTCGTCAGCAACAACTAGTTCGGACCTGCTTCTACAAAGTGATTTTGAGGATGCTCGATGCAACTACACGCCGTCATCGCTACGCGGTGTCAAGTTGACCAAATCGACAGTAAGCTGGTCCGACATTGGTGGACTCAAGGAGACGAAGGCTGTGCTCTTGGAAACGCTCGAGTGGCCCACCAGGTACGCGCCTCTCTTTGCTCAATGCCCTCTGCGACTGCGCTCTGGTCTGCTCCTCTACGGCCCACCTGGTTGTGGCAAGACGTACCTGGCGTCTGCGGTTGCTCGCGAATGCGGCCTCAATTTTGTCAGCATCAAAGGTTTTTGCTTCAAAACCTTTTTGGTTTTTTTTTTTTTCTTGTGTTTAAAAAAAAAAATTTTTTTTTTCAGGACCGGAACTCCTCAACAAGTACATTGGCGCCTCCGAACAAGCGACGCGTGATCTGTTTGAACGTGCATCGGCTGCAAAACCATGCATCCTTTTTTTCGACGAGTTCGATGCGATCGCGCCCCGTCGCGGGCACGACTCAACGGGTGTAACGGATCGCGTGGTCAACCAGCTCTTGACTCAAATGGACGGTGCTGAGGGCCTGCAAGGGGTATACGTTCTCGCGGCGACGTCTCGGCCCGACCTAATCGACCCAGCCCTTCTGCGCCCGGGCCGCCTGGACAAGGCACTCTGTTGTCCAATGCCCGACCCGGCCGATCGTGCCGATATCCTGCTTGCCCAGTCCAAGCACATGCGCCTCTCTGCCGATGTCAACCTCGCCAAGATCGGTGAAGCGACCGAAGGGTTCTCTGGCGCCGACCTGCAAGCTCTCCTGTTCAACGCGTCTTTGGAGGCGATCCATGATGTCCTCGACCTCGATGTGCCATCCTCCTCCTCCTCCTCCTCCGGCGGGGCCAGAGCAGCATCTCTCGCGCACTCGGTGACCGTGTACCTCCCTGCCGCGAAGGAACGTGGATGGAAGCCGGCCCCTCCGCTGACCAGCGCCGATGCGAGTGTCCTTCACCAACGAATCGATCAGATGGTGCTCTCCTCAACCAGCAAGCATGAACCGACGTCCGCTTCCTCGTTGCCGAGCTCTGCTGCCTCGAGCGACTTGCGTCCTACAATCACAATGGACCATTTGACACACGCTCTCCAGGTATTCATTTTATCATTTCGTTGTTCTGTCGCCTTGACCCCACTTCATCTAGACGACAAGACCTTCCGTCTCCCGGGCAGAAAAGGTCAAGTACGACCAGATCCATCGCGATTTCACCCAGGGCAGAGCCACAGACAAAGACCAGGAAACTAAGCAGCCAAAGCAGAGGGCAACACTCGCCTGAACTTTTTAGAAAGACACGAGTTTTGACTTTAGAAAAAACGAACGACGTCATGACTACTGACGCGCCTTACTTTTCGCGAGAGGATCCCTCGCTGCTCTTTGAGCTCCTTGAGAAGCTTGGCCGCGGCTCTTACGGCACCGTCTACAAGGTATAGCTTTGTTGTTTGTGTGTGTTTGTCGTATGTCCTGACCCCTCGTCGAATCGCAAAACACATACAAACACACATACACGCACGCACACACACACGCACACACACACACACACACACTCGTAGGGCCGCAACATTACGACCAAGGAGCTCGTAGCGATCAAGATTCTCTCGCTGGACGAGAACGACCAGGACCTCAAGGACATACGACGCGAGATCGACATTCTCCGCAAGTTTGACCATCCAAATATTGTGCGCTACTATGGCTCGTACTACAAGGACGACTACCTCTGGGTACGTTTGCACAGAGTGTGCCGCGTGTGGTACTAAGTGTGCGACCACAGATCATCATGGAGTACTGCGGGGGAGGTGCGGTCAAAGACATTTGCGCGATTCTGGACAGGCCACTTCGCGAAGACCAGATCGCCTATGTTTGTCACGAGGCTCTCAAGGTACGTACAAGAGTTGTTCTGCCCTGTGTACCCAACCTAAACACGCATGATGTAAGGGACTCGAACACCTGCACGCGAGCGGGATCATCCATCGCGACGTCAAAGGCGGAAACATCCTGGTGAACGACGCTGGCGACATCAAGCTGGCAGACTTTGGCGTGTCGGGGCAGCTGGACGAGACGCTCTCGCGCCGTAACACCTTTGTGGGCACGCCATACTGGATGGCACCCGAGGTTATTGATAGTAAGAAGAAGTACGATGTCAAGGTACGAATGGGCCGCCCGGCTTTGTTGGTTGTCCTAATGAGGATCGGAAAAAACACAGGCAGATGTATGGTCGCTGGGTATCTCGGCGATCGAACTAGCTGAAATCCGGCCGCCCCAGTCCAACGTGCATCCCATGCGCGTGCTCTTTAAGATTCTTCGTGACCCACCCCCACAACTAAAGGATAAACAGGCCTGGTATTATGCATGTCTATTTTAAGAAACTTACGATGTACGCCAGGTCGCTCAAATTCCAAGAGTTTGTAGCAAAGTGTCTGGTCAAGGATGTACGCTCGCGCAGCACAGCACGTCAGCTGCTCTCGCACAAATTCTTCGAGGACATAAGGAATGGCAAGCAGGCCATGGTCGAAGTCATCGAAGAAGTGCATGCTGTTGTGAAAAAGCGAGGATACGGTCTATATGATGGCGATGACATTGACGTAAGCCTGCGCTTTGGATTTCGCGCTGAAAATAGCAACCCATTATTTCTTACAGATGGAGGATCGACACGAGCCAGAGCATGTCGAGGCTGCTCCGGCACGCGGCGCCTCTCCTGGACCAAGTCGAAAAAGTATATCAAATTTATAGGTTTTTTTTTTTTTTAACGGAACTTGCCTATTAGACATTGTTGCCGAAGAGATCAAGCCGCTGCCGTCGTACGCTGCCCCCCTCCTTTGTTTTTTGGTGATTTTTTATTTTATTTTTAGGCACGATCACACTATCCCGGCAAAAGGAAGCGCGGAAACACGCCGTGGTTCCGCCGACAAGTTGTTTGGCATGCAGGATGCCCTGTTGGCGATTTATCGCAAAGACTGCACCATCAGATTACCATTCCTCCGACTTTCCATGTTGAATCCCGATGCCATCCTGGCAGGCGGCGACCTGGTTTCTGATCTCAATGGCGCCCTATCAAGTCTTTGTGAGGAAGACTCGACGGTATGCCCTTTCTCTTCTTTCATTTCATTTCTAATGCATATTCTTTTTTCCATAGCTTCACATCCCCGAAAACGTGCGGTTGAGTAATCCACTTGCGAACCTAGTGCGTACGTTTTCGTACCACCACCAACGATCAACACAACCTATGCGTCCCAAGGAGGTCGAGTCAAATGCCAGGACCGTGGCTGAACTCTCGACCACTCTCAAGACACTATTGCGAGTATAATTTTTCAAAATTATTGTTACAAGAGGGAAAAAAAACAAGCGAAAAAAAAAAAAATCTCGTGAGCGAAAAAACTACGACATGTCGTCCTCGTTCTGAATGTGCATGTAGGGACTCACTTCTGTCGAGGCTACTTGTTGTTGCTGTTGTTTGGAGGGTGTAGAACCGTAACTGTCTTCGTTTTCGAGCGAGAGAACCGCAAATGCGTCCGTCGAGGACTCTGCCGCAGCGCCGGAAAGGTCGACAAAGTCATCCGTGTCGAGAAGATCAACGCTTGTTCCGTTTGCCAAGAGCTGATCCTGCAACTCTGTAAGCTCTCGTTGTGTCTCGGCCATGTCGGCCTACAGGTTGATCAAAGTGAGCACACGCGAAAATTGGAACGAGAAAAAAAAAGCAATCAAACCTCCCACTGCTTTGCAGCCTCGTTCCACTCGCCGAGGCGCTTACGTGAATCTGCATCACGCTTTTCGAAATCGGCGATCCGTTCGTGGAGTTCGAGGATGATGGACTGCATTTGGTTGCGCTCATGGACGACTTTTTGCATCTCCTGATGAGCGACCTCGAGGGCTTGCTGCTGTTTTGCCTGCTGCGAGTGGTTACTCGCGACCAACTGCTTCTGGAACTCCTCGAGGTATGCATTTTGGTTGGCAAGGGCGGTTAGCCGCTGCAGGACGTGAGTCGGCAGCTGCTCCTTGGCGGATGACGACGACGGATCGGCGATGTCACTGCCATTGCTAAGTGAGCGATTCGATGCCGCTTCATTGAAAGCCCCTTTGCGCTCGCCAAACTTGAGTGCCTCTTGAACCTCTGGATCCGTGAAGCTATCGCATGTAGTTTTTAGTATGTTGTGTGTTTTGGCAATTCGAAACCTCTTGTCGACTGCCACGAGATAATCGTCGACCAATTGCGGTGTGAGTAGCCATCCGTGGTTCTTCACGAAAAAGGTGCACTCGAGCCCTTGCAAGCCGTCGAGCAGGCCCAGCAACATGGTCCAGTCTTCGCTCCGCACGAGGGCGTTATGGTCGTACCACTCTCTGCTTGGTTGGGGATAAAAATACAAGCAAAAAATTAAACACGAGACACGAGAGAAAACGTTTACGCAAGGTCGCCAGACGTTAGGAAGCGTAGATATTCGCTCAGCGACTTCTCCATCAGTGTCTTGAGGATAAAGACTCGGATGCGCTCGACGGGCGAGCACTTGATGTCGTTGATGGTCGTGATCAGTGTATTGGCCGCACCGAGCGACACACGCGGACAGCACTTTGGCAGCATTGTTTCGACAAACGTCCAGGGCGAGCGCTTGGAGTCGAACCAGGAAGATCCTCCTGCATGCCGTCAATTTAGTCACCCCTCACTTTTGCTGGCCGCCTGCGGCGTCAGGTACCAGACTTGAACCCGTGGTTGAGGGCCATCTCGAGCGTGACAAGGAGACGAAGCAGATTGGGGCTGGCCTCGGTCGTGGTCAGCGCGGCACCAGAGTTCTCTGCCAGCGCCAGGCGCAGGAACGCCTGCAGCTGGCGCGACAGGCCCGTGCGCGCAAAGCCCTGCACCAGCGACAGGAACGCTGCGTCCTCGGCTTCCGACATCACGGACTCCGTGCAGTCAAAGTTTTCAGTTTACGTGTTGCGTGCGCAATGTCCAAGCCGGCGTTTATTCTTGGTGGACTCAACCGCGACCTGGCGGAGAAGAACGCCAAGAAGCTGGACCCGCAGCTGGAGCAGCGCTTACGCGCGTGGATGCTCTCGCTCTTTGAAGGTACGTTTGTGCCACGCTGGGGCGGGCAGGTTGGAGAGGAATCCACTGACACGCCACCGCCGCACCAGGCTCCGAGTCCTCTGGGTGCAACAACCCAGCGTACCGTGCTCAGATCGAGGATACCACGCTCTCGTTCCAGGCGCTGCTCAAGAACGGCGAAATCCTGTGCCAGTACGTTGCGTGGGTCTACGCCTCTGACTGTTTTACTTTTTTGTGGCCTTTGTTTGTTTTTTGTGTTTTTGGCAGGCTCCTGAACAAGCTCGTTCCCGGCAGCGTCAAGAAGATCAACATTGGGAGTACCAGGACCTTTATGCAAATCGTAGGGACTACTAAATCGGTTGAGCAAGTCTGAAAAAACCACATACACAGGAGAATATCGACAACTTCCTCAAAGCCCTGCCCAACTTTGGCCTGACTGGAAACGACCTTTTTATCACAGTTGACTTGATCGAAGGCAAGGACATCCCACAGGTCATGAATAGTATCAATCGTTTGAGCGAGTGGCAGAAAAAGGTACGCAGCTTTTTTTTTTTTTTTGATGTGCGAGCTAACTACCCGCGCAGGTGCGATCTGGCTCTATTGATCGACCGGCAACTCCAAGCACTCCAATCGATGTGCCTGCATCGTCTGTCGAGTCCTCTGCATCGTCGTCTCCTCCCAAACGAGCAGCCGCCATGCCAAAGCCAGTCGCAAACGCCGGAGCCAAAGTCCCCTCGCCCATGGCCGGCCTCGCATTTAACCCGTCCATATTGAAGAACCTTCCCAAGCATCCCGCGCCCGCGTCCCCCGTCGTCAAGACGCAGGCATCTGTCACGTCACTGGAAGACGATCTCCAAACCAAGGAGCAGTTCAAGTATGATCCGTTGCTCGAACGCACTGCAAAGGAGTGGATCGAGGCCGTTCTGCAGGAAAGCTTCCCCGAGGGATCCACGTTTGCAAACGGTACAGTGGGTTTTTTTTAAGAATGCTCTCTCTTTTTTAATTATTCCTATGTTTAGCGCTCAAGAGCGGTGTGCTTCTCTGCCGCGTCATTAATACGATCAAGCCGGGAACGATTGCCAAGATAAACGAAAAATCCATCGGATACGCGCAGATGGTACGTTGATGAAAAATTTTCTTTTTCTTAAAAAAAACCTTGTTTTAGGAAAACATCCAATCGTACTTGAAGGCGGCAAAGCAGCTCGGCTTGCGCGACACTGACCTCTTCAACACACCCGATTTATTTGACCAGAAGAATCTTTCGGTGGTCGTCTCCAACATCCACGTCTTGGCCAAGCATGTCATCAAGTTAGGATACAAAGTTGCCGAGATTGCAGACGCCAGCGGAGCTCGCACGTTTTTTGCTGCTTCGCTGGTCGGCGCTGATGGCAAGATCTTTGACAACAATGAGCCCGAGGTATTCTGGTTCAAACGAAAGGAATATTCTCTAACTCTTTGGATGCCAGGTTCCCTATGAAGCCTTGCCCGCTGACCAACGCGAGCTGGTGGACTGGCTCAACAAGCAGCTTGGCCAGAAGCAAACCGAGATTGCATCCATGCCGTGGCTCTTTGGCGTGTCCGCTCTCTCCTCTGCCACCCCTGCTACAAAGGAACATGCCAAGATCCAAAACTTGCGTTCAGATCTTCGCAACGGTGTGCGCTTGATCGATCTACTCGAGGTGCCTTCGAAAAAATAATTGGTCGAGTTGTTGCTGAGCACTGTGTGTGGGAAAATAGGTGATTTGCAAGACATCACATGTGGGCAACGTATTCAAGGAGCCGAAAACGCTCTCCGAGTACATGCACAATGCCACCACAGTTCTCCGCTTCCTCTCTGCTCAAACGTACGAGCCTGTGCTGGGCTGTACCGCGCAGGACATCGTCATGGGCCATGTCAGCGAGATCATGGCCCTCGTCAAGTACATTCGTGACAAGTTTGACTTGGAGTTCCTCTACCAAAATCTCCTTGCCAGCGATACGCTCGCCGACAGCAGTGAAGTAAGGACAAATCAATTCGCAACGACTAATTTCTCTTCCCCGGAAGGATGGCTATGATGATGACGACGACGACTATGAGGACGATGAAGACTCTGACGAGGGAGAAGAATACGAAGAGGATGAGGCAAAATCGCCGGAGCCCGTTGAGAAGCCCGTCGAGAAGCCTGTCGAGAAGCCTGTCGAGAAGCCCGTCGAGAAGCCTGTCGAGAAGCCCGTTCAGCAGCCTACCCAGAAGCCCGCCGAGCCAGTCAAGTCTGTCCCAGTACCGGAACCCATTAAACCCGTGGAGCCTTCGAAGCAGACAAAGACATTGTCCACGTTTTTCGCCGTGAATCAAGCAAAGCCAGCTCCTGTGACAACAGCAACGTCCACGTCCAAGTTCTTTGCTGTGCAGGAGCCCTCAAAGGTCCCTGAACCAGTAAAGGCACCCGAGCCAGTGAAACCCCCAAAGGCACTCGAGCCAGTGGAAACCCCAAAGGCACCCGAGCCGGTGCAGGTTGAAGCACCAAAGCAAGAATCGACTGCGCCTGTCATCCCCACAGTCGTTGTGGAAGATGTTTCCGTATGAAAAAAAAAAAGTTTCAAAGTTCAATTGAAAAATAATTTAAAAAAAAAATCAACACAGACTACTACTGAGCGTCGAAGCATTGTTATGGAACAGCGTCATCGTCGCGAAGAGGTTTATTTGGAGGATCATTTCATTTTAACAAAAAAAAAAAAAAAAAAAAAAAAATATTAAATAGAAACAGCGGCGATCCGGGATCAAGTTGTCCTCGGTCGTCTATGACACAATGGATGCAGCTGATGAGGGAGCCAAGATGAAGCTGGACTCACCGTCAATCCGTTTCACCCCTCGATGGAGCGATCATGTTAACAAGAACAGGCGTGTCTCGATGCTCTTGCGTAAGCTAACTCCTTTGGGCATTATTTTTAAAAAGATCGCTATTTTTTTCAGTTGGGACCGTTGAGGTCCGTAATTCAATCGTTGAATTGGCCGCAAAGATCGAACCTTCGTCATCTTCAATGTTTGCGGAGGCTCTAGCCGAGCCTGGAACAACGGGCGAGCAGTCTGACGATGAAGAGATCGGAGAGCCGATCCAAGGAGACCAGGAGCCGGGTCAAGAAGTCAGGCCAGTCTTATCTGAGGAAGCCATCCAACCTACTCAAGAAGAGCCTACACCAACCACTCGGCCCGTCGACATCGTTCAGGCACCTGCAGAGTCCGTCGACCTCGTTCAGGTGCCTGCAGAGCCTGTCGACCTCGTTCAGGCACCCGCAGAGTCCGTCGACATCCCCGTCGACATCGTCCAGGCACCCGCAGAGTCCGTCGACATCCCCGTCGACATCGTCCAGGCACCCGCAGAGCCCGCAGACGTTGTCACTCAGCAAGCCGAACAGCTCCCTCAGGAGCTGATCGTCATCGTTCAACAAGCCGAAGAGCCGGTCGAGCCAGCCTTTGTCCCTCAACCATCTGAAGAGCCAGTCGTCGTTGCCCAACAAGCTAAAGAAGCTGATGTTGTTGTCGCCAACGAGCCGGCCGTTCCTCAGCAGCAGGCAGTTGAGCCGGTCATTCTCGCCGAAGCGCCAGTCGTCGACGTGCCAGTCCAAGTCAAAGATGGCAACACACCGGCCTCCAAGGACGAAGATATCGGGCACTCTACAAGCCGATCAAAAGTGAAGAGCGTGTACTCCCTGGAGGCTGACATGCTCCCGAGCGAGGTATTGCTTTTGAATTTTCTAAACGACCGAGTTACCCTAATGCAAGACACGACAGAAATCGAAAAGCACTGGTGCGGGAGCGTACAAGGCTGCAACTTTGGCTGCGGGTATCAACATGAAGGATGTGCGTGCTCAGTACGCCAGCGAGCTCGCCCGGGTGGAGGCTAGAGTTGCCGAAGAACCTGTCAAGATCGAGCTGCGTCCTCGTCCTGACTCTACAGGTGCGTGAAACTATTTCCCAAACTCAGTAATTGAAGGCAAAAAGCAGTGTCTGCACCGAAACCTTTGTCGCAAGAGCGTATCGAGATCGATCGTCAAGCTGCTCAAGGCACAAGCCCACCGCAGCAGAGGAAATCGGTGTCTGCTGCGTTTATGACAGATGCGATTTCCGACAGCGGCAAGTCCAACCGAGCGAGTGTGCACAAGAGCAAAGAAGTCGAAAGCAAGACGACGATTATTTCGCGCAGCACCAAGGGCAAGAAGCTCGCCAAGCGGAATTCGGCTCAGAAGCCGATGATCGTTCGTACCGACGTTCCTGCGCTCAACACGTTTTCGTCCTTTGTCGAAGAATCGTTTGGTCTACACTTGCCCACACAACCCGAGGATATCAGTGGTGATGATCAAGCAATAATTCTTTTATTATTCCACTAAAAAATTTGTTTTTTAGATGAGAAAAATGTCGAGCTGCGGAAAGCCAAGGCTCAAGCTCTTGTGCGCAAGCGTGTCATAGAAGAGCTTCTCCAGACCGAGCAAAACTACGTCTCGAGCCTTCAAACCCTCGTGAAACACTTTATCCGACCTTTGGAGGCCGCTGGCACGCTGACCAACGAGGAGATCTTCTTGTGCGTGGCCAACACTGAAGACCTTTTGGAGCTGCACGCGCAGTTCCTCGAAGTTCTCAAGTCGCGCATCCTCAAGTGGAACGACAACTCTGTCGTGAGCGACATCTTTATCAAAAACGTATGCCTTAAAGGCGACCCACTTTAAAAATAATGACAAAAAAAAAAAAATTTTTTTTTTTGGCAGGCACAATTCTTCCTCGAATACAAGCCGTTCATGGTCAACTATGGCGCGTCCCTCCTGTTTGTGACCTACTTTGGCAAAAAGTACCCGTCTGTGAAACGTGTGATCCAAGGTTTTGCCGAGTCACAGCGACAGACAACGCGCTTGACCGTTGAGGCAATGCTCATCATGCCCATCCAGCGTCTTCCACGTTACGTTCTCTTACTCAAGGAGCTGCGCAAGTACACCAATCCAAAGAGCGTGGACGAGATCGAGCTTCAAAAGGCCATTGTTTCTCTGGAGAAAGTTATCCAGGTACCGGATCTTTTTTTTTTCTTTGCTTTGGTTCGATCATTTTTATTTACGTTCTTCTAGGAGCTCAATCAAAATCTGAAAAAGGAAGCACTAGACTCCTTGCAGACCCTTCAGTCGATCATCATGTCGCTCGAGGGGGAGACGCACAACTTTTTGGATCCCACGTCCAACTTTTTGCTCGAGGGGTCGCTCAGCTGCAAGAAGGTTGCCGACTTGAAGAAAAGGTAATTCAACGCCGGTTCTGAAAACAATTAAAAAAAAAATCGTTTTGTTAGCTCGTCGGTCAAGTCGACTCTGACTTTGTCCAAATCCTACCAAGAGTATACAGCCTTCCTCTTTGCCCACGTCCTTTTGCTGTGCAAGCCAATCGAAGAAGCTGACCGCCAGTTGGATGGCCGCGTTCCCCATCGCATCGTTGACGTATTCTACGTGAGCGAAATGACGATTGCGCGTCCGAAAATCAACTCGACGTCTCACACGAGGTAAGCACAATGTCTTTATTTTGAAAAAGTAAATGTTTTGGTCGCTGTACGATAGTATCGAACTTCACTTTCAGCACGAAGGCGGTGCGCTTGTCCAGATCAAGTGCAAGGCTCAAGATGAGGCCAAACAGTGGCTCCTTGGTAAAAGAACCATTTCTTTTCCATCTTCTGTTTGCTGACAGGGTCACTATTTCAAACATTATAGCCATTCAAACCGTCATTTCTGCTTCTATGCAGCAATCGTCGCAATAAAATACATGTATCGTAACCTCGAGTGCACAACAGTTGAGAAATCAAGTCAATGTATACAGTGAAAAGTCAAGTGAAAAGTGAGGAGATCAAGTCAAACGTCAAATTGACAAATGACTTGACTCGAGAGTGCTCGCAGAAAGAAAACAAGTCAAAAGTGCAACAGAGATGACTGGTTTACTATTTTCAAAGAACACTTTTTCGGTACGTGCGGCGCAGCTTTGATCCATCCCGACCTTCCTGCATTTCTGCGTTTTCACTGGCTGCACTCTTTTCTGCATTGTTTGCTGTCTTCACTGCTCTTTTTTCACTCTCTTTTTTCACTCTCTTTCACTTTTTACCTATTCTCATCTGTTGTGCACCCTAGGTTAGTTCTTCTGTTCGACCTCAATTCAAAAAAAAAAAAAAAAAAAGAAAAAGAAAGAAACTTTTTTTTTCTCCAACAACAAAAAAAAGTAGCGATGTTGAGCGGGGATCCATCGTACGAATTGGACGACGTGCACATTGGAGGCGTCAGCGACCGGGTTGGCGAATATGAGGCCTCGTCGCTGCTGCCAGGCAATGTGGTAAACGAAACCCGCCTTCCCCCCCAACGAAGCGCACGACGTTCGATTCATGACGTGTTTGTTTTTGCGTAGGACCGGCTTCATCAGCAGCCCGCCGAAGGCCAGGGATTCAAACATCGGGTACGTAGGGGGGCGCATTCCACAAGTCATACTGAACGACTGCCCATAGTTCCAATTTCACTTGCCGCAGCTTTTGCGTGGGAACAACAATGGAACGAGCAACGAGAGCATCGAAAACTCTGGGTCGACTGTGAAGATTCAACGGAAAACCACGATGGAGAACATCCAAGAGGGCGAAGAACTCATAACACCCCAGGAGCCAGGCGGCATCAATCCGAACGCAATCACGGACAAGGAGACGACGCCGCTCGTGCATCTGTACCGCGCAGAAGTCGGCCGCCTCGCTCAGTACCGTCAGCGTTTGGGTACGTTTTCGTTTCTTGAAGCACGCCTTTCACAACAACAATCAAAAAACAACAAAGACACCACGACCAACTGGACGGTGACAATAACAAGTGCGCTGGTTGCTTTCTCGTTAGGATCAGAGTCGACGGCGCACTACTTTTTCGGCTTCAGTAAGTACCGCTTTTTTTTGTTTTGTTCCCTTCTTGTCAATCTAACAAGACGTCTGAATCGGTAGTCGTCATCATGCAGATCATCTTTTGCTCCATTGAAGCCCGAAGACACGGTATGCTGGATTTTTTTTTTTTTGATTTTTATTTTCTTATTTATTATTTGTGAATTAGTCTACTACAACCTCGTGCGTCACCGTTGCCGACTGATGGAACGTGGTATGTATGCTCACATCCTTGCTCCAAATCTTCCCTCTGCCCACTGGAGGATCCCTCTCCGCGAGAGCTATCTCGAGAGTGCCAAGGTATTGATTTCACAAAAAAAATAAATTTTTTTTTTTATTTAATTCCCTGCATAGTTGATGCCTTTGCACACAGCTTTCTTAATCCGTCTCAAGCGCAACTATGCCTTCTTGATCTTTGCGACGTACATCGGGTGGACATTTAAACTGCTGTCGACGGAATCTTTCCTCTACCAATTTTTTATTCCGATCTCCCTGATCGAACTCCCCTTCACTCTTTGGATCGTCTTTTTCTACAAGGACCAGGCGCTGGATGTATAGGTGGGACAAACGATGAAAATATGTATAAAGAGCGGCTGAAGTCTCTGGGACCGACGCAAGCGAAAAATGGACGTGGGCCACGCGGCCCCAGCACTTTGCACCCTTCTTCCCACATGGCGCCCAGCAGCAAGACGACAACGGGAGCCTCTGCCCCCTCGGCGTCGGTGATCTCTGCTATTACGTCGCGTGTGCGCCTGACAGCGTTCGATCCGGAGCACGTGTTCCTCGCCACGGTCAGTGCCGACAACCGTTTGCGTGTGGTCAACGCGTCCTCGGCAGCACTCGTGTTTGAGTACCAGGTAACGTCCCAGCCCCCCGAGGACAACTGTGCGGGCAAATCTCACCCTTCTTCTGTTAGGCACGCGACCACCTGACCAACGCTGTTACCGCTGTCGCATGGGGCTCGTTCAAGGTACGTTCAGTTTTTCCCCTCCCCCCCTCCTCTTCGCCTTTTCTTATGCAATGGCCCCTGGAAAGACGACGACCACGACGACCAACAACAAGCGAAAGAACGCAGACGCTGCAGCTGCCGCTTCTACTTCTACCGCCACGACCCGTGTCATTGCGCTCGGATTTGCAAACGGCTCGGTTGTGGTCGTGAACGCGGCCAAGGGCACTGTTCAAGCCGAGTTCACGTCGTACGTAGTCCTCCTTTCTTATTGGCGCCTGACCCACCCCTTAGGGCACACACGAGCGCTGTCCGCGGTGTTGCTGTCCTGTCTAACGAGTCGGGCCTGGTTTACTCATGCAGCGATGATGGGCGCGTGATCGAATGGGATCTCTTGACGAGCACGCAAAAGAGCCAGTGGGTGGCCGAGAAGAAGGGCGTTCATGCGCTGGCGCTCGATGCGGCCAAGGGCTACCTCGTCACGGGCAAGCACCAGATCAAGGTGTGGGAACTCGAGTCCAAAAAGCTCCTGTACAAGTTTGTCGGTCACGCCTCGGCCATCAGCGGCCTCCGCATTGTCAACGATCTCGTCCTCTCGTTTGCAGAGCAGGAGCGATTCATCAGTCTCTGGGATCTCTCTGGGGCCAGTGCCACCGATATCAACCTGCCTTCTGGCTGTACGCTTACAACGTGGATAATGCCGACTGAACACAAATTCACCTTGTTTGTAGCCTTTGTCGTGGACACTCAGCCGATTCAGCTAGAGGTGTTCCCTGCCTCCGTGTCGTCCTCCAGCGCAGACAAGACCCAGATGCTCAACGCCATTGCCATCTCTGAAGACGGTCTCGTCAACGCATGGATTGCACAGGGTAAAGCACAGGGAACAACACCCAAAAAGCCGTCCGCTGTGGCCAAGAGTGCAGTTTCTCCTCAATTTGCACTCCACTTTGTCGTGGAATCGTCGTCAGGTATGACAATGCGATGCATCACTCCAATATAATAACAATTTTTGTTTCTCTAAACAATAGCTCAAACGATTCCTGTCCTTGCTGCAACATTTTCCCATTCGGCCGCTGGCCTAAGCATCCTTATTGCCCGTGGCGCTTCCCAAAAGCCGACGTTTGAGACCTTGGTAATGGAAAAAAAAAAAAAAAAGAAAAAAAAAGAGAAAAAGCTCATTTTTTTTAAAAAATAATAAAAATTTTGATGTAGAACCTCAACCAAGCCGAACCTTTCCAGGGCACCCAGCAACTGCCTCGTGCTGCCGAGGGTGGCATCCTGCTCCAAGCACAGCAGACCTCGAAATCAGCAGCCTCCTCCAACATGGATGGCGTCACTGTCGTCGCCACCGGCGGTCGCGCTCTCGAGACCCCCATGATGCCTCCCAATGTACGTTTAGTCAATTCTTTACATCGATGAGTCAAACATATCAAAACAGGAGGAACTCTCGCTGGGTGAGCGCGTTTACAAATCACAACTTGCCGCAGCGGCCGAGAATATTGCCAAAGCCGCCGCCGCAACTGCTGCTGCCAACAACACCCCTCTTCCACCCAACACGCCTGCCATCCCGCCCCCACCAGGAGTCGTCAAGCGCGGTGTCGGCAAAGTGCCCAAGTATCCCGAGCCAGCAAAGATTGAATTCCCTGCAGGTTTGTGTGCAAGCCAAAAAAAAAAAAAGATCTTTTTTTAAATTTTATTCTCAACGTGTTACGCTAGGTATCCCCAAGGCCGTCTCACTTTGCAGCATGCTGTCTCAGGCGCTTACAACGGATGACGAGGCACTACTTGAATCATGTCTTGCCATCCAAGAGATGCCTATTGTACAGGGCACGGTGCAGCGCGTTAGCACTCATCTCGTTGTGCAATTGCTTCAAACGGTAGCCTTTCTTTTTTTCATCTGCTCAGGAGTCGGCTAAAGACACTTTTTTTTGTTGTTGCAGATTGTCCATCTGATGACTCGCACACCCGGACGTGGTGTTGCACTTTCTCTGTGGCTGCGTACTGTTCTGGCCAACCACGCTGCTTACCTTATGACCATGCCTCATCTGATAAAGAACTTGGGTCCGTTGTACCAGATGATTGACGATCGCCTGGGTGTTTTCAAGCGCCTTTTGCAACTGTCCGGTCGTCTTGACCTGATCTCTCAGCAAATCGCCATCCGCCAAGCACGCCGCAAGCAACTGGAGGCCCTCCAAGCCAACATCTCAACGGTCGTGTACGATGACGGTGACCTCATTGAGGTATACAAGGGCGGCAAGAAGAAGGACGACAAGAAGGCACCCGTACCACCACCCTCTGCCAAGTATTTTTTTTTAATTTTTTTTTTTTACTGCGTCTAATATTGACCTGTTACCAGGGAGCGAACCAAGGCCGCCCTACTAGAGATGAGCTTGGCTTCAAAGAACAAGATGGGCATGCTCGGACCCATCGAGGATCCCGCGGCCTTGATGATCAAGCAGATTATGGAAGGAGGACTGGAGGACGACGACGAGATTACTGCGGCTGCTCTCGGTGGTTCCAAGAACGCTGTCCCCTACAATATTGACGATGAGGAGGATGACGAGGGCGACGATGATACCAACGACTTTATCTCTCCCACGTATGGTCTCTTTGCGCCTGCAATGGAGGAGGCTGAGGCTCGTGAGGCTGAAGAATGTAAACGTATAAAAAAAAAATTTTTTTTTTCCTGCTAAAACAAAAAAAATTTTTTTCTTTTCTCGCTTGCAGTGAGCTTGTTGAACGGCCAGAAGAAGGTCTACGACCAGCCCATGCTCGAAGACGATGATGGCCTTGAGGCCGTTCTGGAAGTCTCCCTGCCGTCACAGCTCATCGCCATCAACGAAAAGCACCAAAAGAGAGAGGAGGAGCGTCTGAAGCGAAACAAGGCGTCGACCCCGACAACCCCCGTCTATAAGAAGGGCTCCATCGCTGCCGCTGCTGATGCCGCCGCCGCTGCTGCAAAGAGTGGCAAAAAGTCAGCACCACCAACTCCCGCCGCACCAGTAGCGCCGATCTCGCCGCCTGCACCCGCTCTCGTTGAGGAGGATGCGGATGCAATGGTTATTACCAACACTCCTGCAACTCGCAGCAGACAAAAGACAGCAGCTGCTTCGTCGTCCACTGCAACAGCGACAACTCCTGCCAAGGCCTCCAAACGCAAGCAAGCGGCATAAAAAAAAAAGAAAAAAAGAAAAAAAGAATAATTTTCCTCATGTGCACAAAACTTGATCTTTTTTTTTTTTTAGACCTGTACACCTGGGATCAGTTGAGAGTACAAAAGTTATCTGAGTGATAGAAAAGAAAAAGAGTTCACATTATGAACGGAGCCACTCCAATCCGGTGATGCTATGGTCGTGCTTGGTGGTGTAGGCGTGAGCAACCTCATGAGCAAGCGCGATATTGTCGTTGATGCCAACAGCCTTGTAGGACGAGCCAAGGACGGAAAGGCGCCCCGACCAAGTCGGAGAGGCGAGTGCAGAGTGGATTTTTTTCAGGCGGTTTAAATGGCC
>Ga0302226_10001201_pt1 | contig 19944 bp, 21 predicted proteins | sample II_Palsa_E3_3_FD_193524 | JGI IMG/M metagenome (GOLD analysis project Ga0302226, IMG submission 193524) | Peat permafrost microbial communities from Stordalen Mire near Abisko, Sweden - II_Palsa_E3_3 | ecosystem: Environmental > Terrestrial > Soil > Palsa > Peat permafrost | place: Sweden...
CGGCGTGCTGTTTCTGATCCTCACGCTGGTCGGCGCGCGCAGTCTGTTCGTGCGGCTGATTCCCGCTCAGATCAAGCTCGGTCTGGGCGCGTCCATCGGGCTCTTTATCGCGGTGCTCGGATTCCGTAACGCGGGCATGGTGATCGCGAACGCAAAGACCAATGCGCTCGCGCTCGGCGATTTTTCGCGGCCCGGCACAATCGTCGCGTTGATCGGCTTGGCGGCCGCCGTGGTGCTGCAGGGGCGACGCATTCCCGGCGCGATTCTCTGGGCAATCCTGATCGCGGCGACGGCGGGCATCCCGCTGGGCGTCACGCATCTGCCGCAATCGATGATCTCGTTGCCGCACGACATCATGCCCGTCGCGTTCAAGCTGGATATTCCGAGCGCGCTGACTGTTACCGCCATTCCTTATCTGTTCGTGTTCTTCGCCGCCGAGTTTTTCTCGACACTCGGCACGACGCTCGCGGTCGGCGCCAAAGCGAACCTGCTCGATGAAAACGCCAACCTCCCGAATATCAACCGGCCGTTTCTCGTCGATTCGATAGCCGCCACGCTCGGCCCCGTGTTCGGCATTCCGGCGCTCACGGCGCTGGTTGAATCGGCGGCAGGCGTGGAAGCGGGCGGACGCAGCGGCCTCTCATCGCTGGCTGCAGCAGGCATGTTCGCGTTGATGCTCCTGTTCGTGCCGGTCGCGCTTGCGATCCCGAAGGAAGCCACCGCGCCGGCGCTGATCCTGATCGGCCTGTCGATGTTCAGCACGATCCGCCACGCGCATTTCGACGATTTCACCGACGCTTTCCCGGTCCTTTCCATGGTCCTGCTCACGCTGATGTCGAATAGTTTCGGCACAGGGATTGCGGGCGGCTTATTGTGTTTCGTGATCGTGAAGCTGCTTGCAGGGCGTTTTAAAGAAGTCCCCTGGGGTCTTGTCGTGCTGGCCATTCCGCTCGGTTATTACTTCTGGACCGTTGTTAAGCATCATTAACTCAGCACCATGGACCCCGCACCATTGATTCCGCACTACCGAAAGTACTGAAAATATGAACGAGACATTTGGCAACGTGCCCGCTTCACGCACCGGCATCAAGATCACGCCCGCGCACCGGGCATTTTTCAAGGCAATCCCGAAGGTCGAACTGCACTGCCATTTGCTGGGCGCGGTTCGGCACGAGACGTTTATCGCGTTGGCTGAGAAAAGCCATGCACCCATCGAGCGGGCCGAAATCGATGCGTTTTATACGCGCGGCGAGAAGCCGGTTGGCGTATTGCGCGTGCTGCGCGCGCTTGACGAATACCTGCTCACCGACGCAGAGGACCTGCGTCGCATCACCTACGAATATCTGGAAGACGCCGCCGCGCATAACGTACGCCACGCCGAATTTTTCTGGAATCCGACCGGCACGGTACGGGTATCGAAGATTGAATACGGCGATGCGCAGGCCGGCATTGTCGCGGCGATACGCGACGCATCGCGCGACTTTGGAATGTCCGCGCTGCTGATTCCGAGTATCGACCGCGAGGCCGATCCCGACGAAGCGGTGACACTGGTCGAGTGGATGAAAGCCCATCGCGCCGATGAAGTCGCGGGCATTGGCGTGGATTATCGCGAGAACGACCGGCCGCCGGAATTGTTCTGGAAAGCGTATCGCAACGCCCGCGACGCGGGCTTCAAGACCACCGCGCATGCGGGCGAGTTCGGCATGCCCTGGCGCAATGTGGAGACTGCGGTCGAGTTGCTGAAGGTGGATCGTGTCGATCATGGTTATACGATCGTCGATAATCCCGCGTTAGCCGCCAAATATGCCGCGTCGGGTCTGGTGTTCACGGTCGTGCCGACCAACTCTTATTATTTGCGGACGTTGCCGCCGGAGAAATGGGCGGAGTTGCACCCGATCCGCCGCATGCCCGGGCTGGGTTTGAAGATCCATCCGAATACCGATGACCCGGCCCTGCACAAGGTGAATCCGAGTGAAGCGTGGGAACTGATGTTCAGCCATTTCGGCTTTGGCATCAGCGATTTGCGGGGTTTCATGCTGAACGGCATTGACGGAGCATGGGTCGATGACGCGACGCGTGACGCGTGGAGAGCCCAGTGGCCAGGCGAATTTGATGCGCTAGCCGCGCAACTGCCGTAGGGGTGCGGCCGTTGGGTTGAAAGGTTCCGGGGTCGGCGTCGATGCGACCCCAAGCACAAGTATTCGCGTTGCCTTATCATTCCCCGGCCATCGCCCGAGCCAAAAATAGCGACCCATGCAGATGGGCACCGCCGCCGCCCAAGACCGCACCCATGCACCCCGCAGCAGACCACCTGACCCAAGCCCCAAAAGCAAAACCCGCTCGCATCGTCCTGGCTACCATCATCGGTAACGCGTTTGTCGCGTACGACTTCACGGTCTACAGCTTCTCCGCTGTCATCATCGGCAAACTCTTCTTCCCGTCGCACAACCCGCTGTCTTCACTGCTGTTGTCGCTGGCAACCTTCGGTGCAGGCTTCGTCATGCGCCCGCTCGGGGCGATCATCATCGGGCAGATCGCCAACAGCCGCGGTCGCAAAGCCGGCATGACCTGGTCGCTCGCATTCATGACCCTGGGCACATGGCTGATCGCCTGCCTGCCGACGGTTGCGTCCATCGGCCCGGCTGCAACGGTGCTGATGGTTCTCGCGCGACTCATGCAAGGGCTCGCGGCAGGAGGCGAGATCGGGCCGGCGTCGGCCGTGCTAATGGAATCGGTGCCGCGCGACCGCCGCTGTTATCTCACCAGTTGGCGCGGCGCGAGCCAGGGCGCGGCCGCGTTTGCCGCCGCGATGGTCGGTGCAATCACTACTGCCTTACTCACGCCAGCCGACATGCAGGAATGGGGATGGCGGATTCCATTCCTGCTCGGCGGGTTGATCGGTCCCGTCGGCTGGTATCTGCGCCGGCGCATGCCGTCGGTTGTCATGGATTTACCCAAGCGCCCACGGCTTGCGACCCTGTTCTCCGAGCACGCCCGCACGCTCACCTACGGAACATTGATGATGGCCGCGCCGTCGATCGGTATCTACATCACGGTGTTCTATATGCCGAGCTATCTGGTGCGGACGCTGCATCGGCCCCCGGTCATCAGCCTGCTGACCGCCAGCCTGTCTGGTCTCGTGATCCTGGTGGTGAACCCGCTGGTGGCCCGGATCGCCGACGGCCAAAAGCGCCGCAAGCCAATCCAGTACCTGGCCCTCGTCGTATGTCTTGCGCTGACTTATCCGGCCTTCCTGGCCTTGAGATTGGGCATAGGCGATGTCACCGCGCTACTGATCATCCTCGCGTATGTGGCAGTCGCGCTCAGCAATGCTGGCGCGAGCACGGTGATGATGCTGGAGGCTTTTCCGCCACAGCATCGCGCCGCCGGGCTGTCCATCATGTACAGCTTCGGCGTGGCGATTTTCGGTGGTTTTTCGCCGCTCATCGTCACGTGGCTGATCGCCAGGACCGGCAATCCGATGATGCCCGCGTGGTATCTGATCGCCGCCATTTGCATCACGCTTTTTGCCCTGCAGCGGTTCCCGGAAAGGACGCTCGACTGACCGGGTGATCGCGCTGGATTAGCGCGCAGGGTTAGCGTGCTATCGGCCGCCGGGCCCGTACAACGACAGCAGTTCCAGCTTGCTCGCCTGCTGCAGTTCGAGCGCGCGAGCGCGCGCATCTTGCGGACTCATGCCGTAAGCGCGGCGAAACGCGCGCGTGAAATCCGACGCGCTGTTGAACCCCAGCCCGTAGGCGATATCGATAACGTGAAGATGCGGAAAGCGGACCAGCTCATCGGCGGCCTCGCGCAAACGGCGATTGCGGATATACGCGCCCAGTCCGCCTTCATGCTCGAACCAGCGGTAGATCGTGGCGCGCTTCAAGTGCAGCGCATCGACGACGCTGGAAGGTGAAAGCTCCGGCTGGTTGAGATTCGCTTCAACGTATCGCCGGACCTGGCTCATCACGGCAGCCTGCACGGCTGCGCGGGCATCGCCGGTCAAGCTCGCCTGCTTGCGGAAAGCCGCGAGCAGCAACTGCGCGCCGGCATCCAGTTCACGCACTGCCTGCGCCGCGCCCATTGTCGGCAGATCGCGGCTCAGTGCCAACGCGTGATTCACGACGAGCTGGGTCAGCCGCGCTCCGTGCTGGACGACCCGGCCATGAATTGAATCGGCGTCTGGAATCGTGGCCTCCACGATCGCTCTCGGCACGAACATCGTCAACACCTGACAGGCGGACCGCTCGACGCGAAACGGCTGGTCCATGTCGAAAGCGATTATTCCCTGAACCGAATTCGGGGCGCTGCGTTTGTTCTGCATGCCCCTTCCCGTGTCGACCTCGCCCTGCACGAAGATGTGGAAAACATAGTTGCGCCGCACGTCGGTGGAGACTCTCGCGACCGAGCGTTCGAGCGACATTGCGTCGGTGACGGAATCCGTGAAGACGAAATCGCCGACTGCATGCCGGTCGATACTTCCGCGAAAGCCGTTGGTAAGCTGAGCCTTCGAAGGCAGGGCATCCACGACATGCCCCACCCGGTCGCGCCAGGCGAGCATCTGCTGATCCACCTCCGAAGCGTGCGTGCTGAAACTACTGCGGACGATGTCAGCGTCCGGCACTGGAGCGTGAGCGGGCCCGTCTCGACGGGTATACGAAGCCATTGTCAGTACCTGATGGCGCCCCAAAACAGCCAATCCATCCAGCCCGGGGCGGTGATCAATTTATTTTGAGATTTGAGACATAGGGTAAAGCCTGCCAAAAACAGTGCGATATCCTCAGATCAATAATTTAGCTGTCCATTCCGCATCATGAGAGGCAATGCCTGGTTTACGGCATTGCAAGCGGAAATTACAGGTTCTTTCGATCAAAAGGTGGCGGTAACTGAAAACGATACCGCCACGCTCGTTCATTGCCATTGGCATTTTTATTGGCGGGACGAGTGGCTTGATCGGCGATGCCCGGACGAATTGATTGCAGCACCCTTGCTGAGACAGCTCAGCGAAGCACGACGAGATACAGCCAAATGAGCGCTTTAAAGAGAGCACCGTCGCCCAATCCCGGCAACTTGATGCCCGCGAGTTTAGCCGATCGCCAGCTCGACCACATCGAGCGGATGGTCAGGTCCGTCGTGCGCGCCTATCCGGCGGGACCCGTCCACGGGATGGACCAGGAGTACTGGGAAAGCCGGCTTCGCGCCCTCATGAACGAGAGCGACCTCGTGGCCGTGCAACAACACCGCGTGCAACGGCTGTTACTGGATCTGGCCAAGCGCGCACGGCCGAATGCGCTGAAGCAGACGGCGGCGTGAAGCGGGGCGGGATGAAGCGGGAGCCTGAAGAACGAACGTTGATCGTCGAGCGACGGAATTTTTGACTATATCGAAGAGGACGGCCCGCGTGCAGCCGTAGTCGTGGATGATCGGATCCCGGGCTTCGGTTGTAGCCCGACATAACGTGCGCGAGGCCTGATCAGCCGGCCCGTTTGCGCTTGCTCCAACGCGTGAGCAAGCCAGCCGGCACAACGTGCAAGCGCGAACAGCGACAGCGGCGCATGCGCCGGAAGATCGAAAGTAGCGGCTAAAACCGCCAGCGCAAAATCCACGTTCGGCCGCTCGCCAACCGCCCTCTCCACGCACGCGGCAAGTTCTGCGTAAAGCGGCGGCACGCTCACCGTGCCGAACAGAGCGCTCGCCCTGGGGTCGCCATCGGCGTATAGCGGATGACCGAATGCCGGAAACGCGCGGCCTTGAGCCAGCCAGTTACGCACGGCCGCTTCCGGGCCGATATCGGTTGCCAACTCGATCAGCGCGCGAACCGACGACGACGCCCCTCCATGCAGCGGTCCAGTGAGCGTAGCAAGGCCAGCCAACACACCAGCCGATAACGACGCGCCCGTGGAAACGGTGACGCGCGTCGCGAAGGTCGATGCATTCAGTTCATGATCGGCGAGTAAAACGAGGGCGCGCCGGATCGCGTCTTCCGCCTCGCTGCATCCCCACGATACGGCCAAGCGCTCGCTTAAAGTGCGTCCCGCGTGTGAAGAAGCTGTACCGCCAAGGATGGCTTGTGCGAGCGTCGAAAGCACGCTGGCGGCCTCGTCGCGCAGCACAGCAGGCGTGCGTCCACTCGATGGCAAATCACGCGCGCTACGCCTGGCCAGTGCGACGAGACTCGCGGTCAAAGGATCGTCGACGCCGGCGGCCTTGCGCGTGATTGATGGCTCGATGCAAACCGCATCGGTCTCCCATAACAGCCCCGTTATTTCCTCAAACGACGCCGTGTTCGCAAGCTCGATAGCATCCTGCCCGCGATACCAAAGCGTTCCATTCGACACCGTCGAGATAGCGGACAGCAAAACGGGATCGCCCCAGTCGATCGTCTGGGCCGCGACCTTCTCGACCTTGCGCTGACCGCTTCGGCGCTCCGCCATCCGCAATACATCGTCCCGGTGATAAAGGCTGCGGCGAGGGTCGGCCTTATCGGGCTTCGCGCGGATCTTTCCGCGACTCACGTTCGCATACAGCGTCTGCGCGCGGACGTTCAATACGCTCAAGGCCTCGGCCGCCGTCATCCATGCCATGGGGATCTCACATTGATGAATTGAATCAAGATTGACGTCAACTTTATCAATATTAATATCCGTACGGGACGAACGTTTTAGAGCCGCAAGGAGGATGACATGCAGGGCCTGCTCAAACAGCATTTCGACACATTTGCGCGCTACAACGCCTGGGCGAACACCCGGCTATACGATGCCGCCGCCCTTCTGAGCGACACCGATTATCGAGCAGATCGTGGTGCGTTTTTCAGGTCGGTACACGGCACACTCAATCACTTGCTCGTGACGGACCGCGTATGGATGTTTCGTTTCACCGGCGAGGGCGATTCACCTGATCGGCTTGATGCGATCCTCTTCGATGAGCTTGAGCCGCTGCGCCAAGCGCGTGAGGCGGAGGATGCAAGGATCGTGCGGTATGTAACGGCGCTTGATGATGCGTCGCTGAACGGTACGATCACGTACCGGCGCGTCACCACGCCGGAAGCGATCACGCAACCTCTCGCGCCTGCACTGGCGCATTGGTTCAATCACCAGACTCATCACCGTGGCCAGGTGCACGCGCTGCTGACCGGTCTGGCGGGACGAGCGCCGGAACTCGACTTGCTTTTTTTCCAACGTCTCGTGGAAAAGGGGCTCGTTTAAGGACAGCGTGGCTTACAACGGTTTGCGATATACCACCGACCCTTGCTTCTCGCCGACCTTATCGTAGAGTTGCATCGCCGTGGTGTTGGTCTCTCGCGTGTGCCAATACACGCGTTCCACACCTGATGTCTGCGCGTGCCGATAAACCGCCTCAATCAGCTTGCGGCCAACCCCTTTTCCTCTGGCAGCCTCAGCAGTAAACAGGTCCTGCAGATAACAACTCGGGCCCAGTTGGATCGTACTTCGATGAAAAAGAACGTGCGCTAAACCGACTAGCTCTCCCGCGCTTTCTGCCACTAACGCATGCATGGGTTCGTAGACATCGAAGAAGCGAGACCACGTCATCTGTGTGACTTCAAGCGGTAGCGCCGTTTCGCCGTGCCGGCCATAGAAGGCGTTATAGCCGTCCCAGAGAAGCTTCCATGCGGGGAAATCGGATGACACAACGGGGCGTATGTGAATGGCTTCGGTCATATTGGGTACTTGGTGTGGTTAGCGGATCGCGCTTCAGTTGGACGAAGCCTTCATGAAGGATAAGATCGTACTGGCACCATTCATAGATCCAATAAGCCCAGTAAACCTAGAGCCACGGCCGGACTTCCGCGTAGACCACGGGCCGTCGACAAGCTGGCCGAGATCGCACGCTCCATGCTGAGCTCAACAGGCAAACCGCCAAAAACACCCTCTAAAGTCCGAGCATCGCCTGCCGATAACGGGTAAACACCTATCCCACGAAGAAGCCATTCATATAAACATATATATGTTTTAACGATTGGTTGACCATTCGTTAATCTCGGCTCGCCTCATTCATTCAAGCAAGACAAAGACGCACGGAGACTCGATGTTTTCCTGGTACCGGCAGGTTTCTAAAGGTGAGCGATACACGTTCTGGGCGTGTTTCGGCGGTTGGGCGCTCGACGCCCTCGATGTCCAGATGTTCAGTCTCGTCATCCCCGCGATCATTGCGGAATGGGGCATCAGCAAAACGCAGGCAGGTCTGGTGAGCGGCGTCACGCTGGTGGCGTCAGCGTTGGGCGGATGGATTTGCGGCGCAGCAGCGGACCGTTACGGCCGCGTGAAAACCTTGCAGGTCACCGTCGTCTTTTTCTCGGTCTTCACGTTACTGTCGGCGTTCGCGCAGAACTATCCGCAGTTCATCGTGCTGAAGGCACTGCAGGGATTTGGCTTCGGCGGCGAATGGGCAGCCGGCGCGGTGCTGATGGCCGAGACCATCCGCAACGAACATCGCGGCAAGGCGATGGGCGCCGTACAAAGCGCATGGGCCGTCGGCTGGGCCGCAGCCGTGCTGCTTTACGCGACCGTGTTTTCGTTCATGTCACCCGATATCGGCTGGCGCGTGATGTTCGGCATCGGCATCGTGCCTGCGCTCCTGATCATCTACATTCGCCGCAATGTGAAGGAACCCGTTGCGCCCGCGCGGAAGGATGCCGGGCTGAAGGGTGGGAAGGAACGCACGCCGCTCCTGTCGATCTTCGCACCTGACGTGATACGCATGACGCTGATCGGTGGCCTGCTGGGCGTGGGCGCACATGGCGGCTACTCAGCCCTGACCACGTGGCTGCCGACCTACCTGAAGACGGAGCGTCATCTTTCGGTGCTGAGTACCGGCGGTTATCTGGCGGTGATCATCGCGGCATTTTTCTTCGGCTGCCTGGCTGCGTCGCAGTTGCTCGATCGGATCGGGCGTCGTCAAACCATCCTGCTGTTCTCCGTGTGCTGCGTCGGCACGGTCATCGTCTACTTGTTCGTCCCGCTCTCCAATCACGCGATGCTCGCGCTCGGCTTCCCGCTCGGCTTTTTCGCCGCCGGCATTCCGGCCAGCATGGGCGCGCTGTTCAACGAACTCTATCCACGCGGCACGCGCGGGACGGGCGTGGGGTTTTGCTACAACTTCGGCAGGGTCGTGTCCGCCGGATTTCCGGTGATGGTCGGACATCTGGCCGCGCAGTATTCGCTTGGATTCGCGATCGGCGTGGACGCGGTTTTCGCGTATGCAATCGTCGCCGTCAGCGTGATGATGCTGCCCGAAACGCGCGGGCGCACGCTAGCCGAAGATGTCCCGGCATAGGTCGTTATGAACGATAGTCTCGTTACCGGTATAGATTCGCACGCCCACGTCTTCACGCGGGACCTGCCGCTCGCTCCCGGCCGGCGTTATGCCCCGGCCTACGACGCCACACTCGAGCGCTACCGCGCCATGCTCGTCAGCATTGGGATGTCGCATGGCGTGCTGATCCAGCCGAGCTTCCTCGGCTTCGACAACAGCTATCTGCTCGCTTGCCTCGATGCGTACCCGCAGCAGTTGCGCGGCGTCGTGATGGCCGATCCCGTGAATGCTCTTGGTTATATCGACGACTGGCATGCGCGGGGTGTCGTGGGAATTCGCGCTAACCTGATCGGCGCCCAACTCCCCGATTTCACCGATCAACACTGGACTGCGCTGCTGTCACGCATGGTCGCGCTCGACTGGCACCTCGAAATGCAGATCGATGCGGGCCGGCTGCATCAAGTGGCGCCCGCGTTGCTGGCAAGCGGCGTGCGGATCGTGATCGATCATTTCGGGCGTTTCGATCCGGCGCTCGGCACCAGCGACCCCGGCTTCGCTTACCTGAGCTTGCTGGGCCAGACACGGCGCGTGTGGGTCAAGGTGTCGGCGGGCTATCGGGTGAGCGCGAAACCAGGGGATCCCGAAGCGACCTTCGCCACAAGCGCGAACGCCTGGTCCGAACTGCTGCCCGCTTTCGGCCTGGACCGCTTGCTCTGGGGCACTGACTGGCCGCATACCCAGTTCGAACATGTCTGCAATCCACGACACGCGCTGCATGACCTATATCGCCTTGTCACCGATGAGTCACATCGGCAGGCCGTGTTGATCGACACACCCGCGGAGCTGTTCCACTTTCGCTAATCATCATAAATAGGAAAAAACCCTCAAGTCTTCCGCTTCTGGTCCGTTAAACATATATATGTTCATATCAATGAGGCCAGCGGACAGTGTTCAAGAATCTTTCAATCAAGGCAGGCTTGACCCTCGCGACAAGCGTGTTTGTCCTGTTGGTACTCGTTGTCGGAACGTGTGCATTTCTTTCGCTGGGCCGTGCAAACGACGCGCTAAGCGGCATGTACGAGCACGATCTGGCCGGTAGCACCGCGCTGACGCGCAGTTCCGAATTGCTGTTGCGTTGCCGCTCTGCGAAGAACCGGTATGAATCGCTGATTGAAGACGACAAGGCTGACGCCGCCGCTAAACAACTCGCCACAGCCCACGAATACTGCAATGAATCGCAAAAGCAGTGGGATGCGTTCGCCGCGTTGCCGGTATCGGGCGACGCGCAGGCGCTCATTACCGACGCCGCCGCCAAGCACGCCGCGATGATGCAAAAAGGCATCATGCCGGAGTTCGACGCGCTCGAAGCGAAAGACTTCGACGCGTACAAACGTATACAGATGCAGTTCAGCAGTCCGCTCTACAACCAGTTCGACCAGCTTTCGCAGCCGTTGCTCGGTTATGTATCGTCGCGCGCCCAGCAACGTTTCGAAGCAGCGGAAACGACCGCCAACATCGTGAATACGGTACTGGTCGCCTGCGCGCTACTGGCGCTGGTGATAGGCATCACCGTGAGAATTGCATTGACGCGTCTGGTCGTGAAGCCAATCACGGCAATGGCCGCCGACTTCGAACGCATCGCCGGTGGCGACCTGCGTACGCCGATCATCGTGGAAAGCGACAACGAAATGGGTCAGTTGCAAGGCGCGTTGCGCCGCATGCAGACGGAGCTCGCAACAACCGTGCGGCACATCCGCCATTCAGCAGAATCCATTACTGTTGCCGCCGGCGAGATTGCTTCGGGCAACACCGACCTGTCAGCACGCACGGAGCAACAAGCTGCATCGTTGCAGGAAACGGCGGCGAGCATGGAGCAGATCAGCGGCACGGTCCAACGCAACGCGGACAACGCCAGCCAGGCGACTACGCTTGCCGCGAGCGCGTCGACCATCGCGAGTCATGGGAGCGCGGTGGTGAACAACGTGATATCGACCATGGCCGATATCTCGCAGAGTTCGGCGAAGATCGCGGACATCATTACGATCATTGAAGGGATCGCGTTCCAGACCAACATCCTGGCGCTCAATGCAGCCGTAGAAGCCGCGCGCGCCGGCGAGGAAGGTCGCGGCTTTGCGGTCGTGGCCGGTGAAGTGCGCAACCTCGCGCAACGTTCGTCGAGTGCGGCGAAAGAGATCAAGGGTTTGATCGATACATCGGTGGAGCGGGTGAGCGCGGGCTCGGGTCTGGTTGGTGAAGCGGGTACGACGATGACGCAGATCGCGCAAGCCGTGCAGCGCGTGACCGACATCATGAGCGAGATCTCGGCGGCATCCGGTGAGCAGAGCCGGGGTATCAGTCAGGTCGCTACCGCCGTCACGCAAATGGACGAGGTCACGCAACAGAACGCGGCGCTAGTGGAAGAAGCCGCGGCGGCCGCGCAATCGCTGGAAGATCAGGCGAAATCGCTGAAAGACGCGCTCGCGATTTTCAGCGTGAGCCAGTAAGCGTGAACCAACGAGCACGGAAGGCTTGAACAGCCTTCGTCGCGCGTGGCTCAGCGGATTTCCGACTGATACAGGAACTGGCTCGCCGGGCCGCGCGAGCGACGCCATTCGAGCGGATGGCGGTCGTATCCATAGGCCAGCCGTTCAATCACCACGATCGGCGTTCCCTTCTCTATGCCGAGCAGCTTCGCGTGCTTCAGGCTCGCGGCTTCGACCGTCAGGGTTTCCGTAGCCGATGCCACGACCTGATTGCATTTCGCTTCGTAGACCGGATAAAGCAGGTCGCCGATGGAGTCGAGCGGCAGGTCGGCGAACGCCGCGAACCGGTCGAGCGGCAGCCAGATGTCTTCGGTCAGCACAGGCGCGTCTTCGATCAAGCGTAAGCGCGCCATCTGGATCACGTTGGCGCCGGGCGCGATCTGCAGCGTGGCGGCGACGGCCGCCGGTGCTTCCACCACGCTGCGTTTTAGAATCTGGCTCTTGGGAATCCGCCGTTCGCCGGACTTGCTCTGAAAGCGGAAGAAGCGGAACAGCGAGCCATCAAAGCTTGCGCGCCGGACAAACGTACCGCGCCCCTGGTAGCGTTCCAGCAGCCCTTCCGCGACGAGCAGGTCGATCGCCTTGCGCACGGTTCCGACCGCGAGGTCAAAGCTTTGGGCAAGTTCTTGTTCGGTGGGAATAGCGTCGCCGGGTTGCCAGCGGCGCGCGGCTATATTCGACGCAAGCTCGTCGCGCAGGCGTTGGTATCGGGGGAGTCGGTTGTCGGCTTGCATGCGTGATCTTCTGTGTAATACATGCACAGGATTGTATGACTTCCCCTCGCGCCGTGTGGCGTCAAATTGTTGCTAACGGGACGTAACCAGTTTCCCGGTTGGCCGATCGAATACAACCCCTCTATTTCGCCGGCAGCGACCGCGCAAATTCAAGCGCGGCGTCCATCAGCTTGCGGCGTAGCGCGTCGTTACCATAGGCTTCCGAAGCCGCCCATACCCAGCCTTGCATGCGCCGGCCGCGTGAGGTCATCGGAACAATGCCGGGTATCTTCAGTGCCCAGGCATCCCGGTCCTTGCCGAGGCGCACCAGCATGCCGTCGTCGCGGGCACCGCACAGAAAGTTGCCGTTCACGAGCCACGCCCAGCCGCCGAACATCGCCTTTTCTGTAATTCCCGACTCGGGCCTCAATTCGTCGGCCAATAGTTCTTTCAGTCCTTTATCGCGTGCCACGCTGTTTTCCTGTTTATCAGGGATCCGCTGCCCGATGAAGCGGTCGTTCATGTTGCGCCAAGTGAGCAACAGTATCGAATCTCGGTCAACCACTTGCCGCCGAGTTGAACACCTCTGCTCGAGTTATCGCAGACGAAGCCGCTTCGTTTATAAAAGGCGCGCGCGCGACGATTGTCCAGCAAGACCCAGAGTGCGACATCCGTATATCCGGCGGACTGCAGCGCGTGTCGTGCAGCATCGATCAATCGATTGCCGACGCCTTTACGCCAGAATGCCGGCGCGATGTAAAGCGTCTCCACTTCGGCCCAGCGATGATCCTTATCCCCGTCCCGTGAGTCCCCGAATGCGACCCAGCCGAGAATCGTTTCGTCGGCATCGGCATCGTCGTCATGGTCGTCGGCCTGAGCGACAAGCACCCGGGGCTTTCCGGCGACGATCGACTTACGCCATGCCTCGCTCCGCTGCGTCACAGCGAGATTGGCCAGGTAGGCCTCGGGCAAGATTCCCCGATAAGCCGCCTGCCATGAGTCCACGTGAATCGTGGCGATAGCCTGCGCGTCTTCAACCGTGGCCTCGCGTATTCCGACAAGCATGCGGCGTCCCCTGGTTGATGTTGATTGCGACCATGATGCCGGCACGGCTTGTTAGCTGTGCAAGCGCCGATCAGGGCCACCATGGTCGCTACGTTCTTACGCGCCGGGTTGGGTCTTGGCAAGAGCACCCGTAATCGGCTTAGCGTGCGTGGCTGAGTCATCGTCTACTTGAGAAAAACCGCATCGCAGATAAAAGTCGGCGCCCGCTTGCGTATCAGTTGTCAAACGGACAAGCCGAAACCTTCCTGATGCATGTTGGAGGAGTGCGTCGACCAGCGCCGCGCAATCCCGCGCCGTCGAACGGAAGGGGCTACGTACAGGCGTCGTAGCCTTCCGACATCGGCCGCCGGAAGATAGGGGTCGATCGTCAGGCCACCTATGCCGACCATTCGTCCGCCCTCGAACGCTCCGAGCAAACATTCGCCGGGTTGGCCGAACCGGTTCGCACCGCTCCGCCATTCGGCGAGCAACCGTGTCATGAAGTTGAAGCCTTCGGACGCTGCCGACGCTTCGAGCGTTTCCACCTCGGGCGGCAGCGCGAAAATACGCGTAATCGTCATGCCAGGTGTCGTCGTCATTCTGCGTCTACGGTGGGTTCGCCGCGGCGATAGGTCAAGGATTTCCCAGCGCCGCGGATCATCAGCGGCGGATTCAAGTTTATCCAAATTCGCTGTTCCGACAGGTTTCACCCGCATAGACTCCATGAAGAGTGAACTCCATACTTGCTTAATCCGTCCGGTTTTCAGGATTTGGGGATCGAAGACCGCGGTTGCGGGGACGGTTAACGATATGCATTGGAAGTCACACTCCCACGATCAGAGGCCATATGCGAAAACAATTGCTTCAATGGGGTTGTATCGGATTTGCGGGGTTGCTGGCGCTGCCCGGCGTGACGTTCGCGCAGCAGCAGGCATACACGAATAGCCCGGTCAACATGCGCGCCGGACCGGCGGGTGACTACCCGATCGTGACTCAGTTGCCGGGTGGCGTGCCCGTCACCGTCATGGGTTGCATCAGCGGCTACACCTGGTGCGACGTGGTAGTGCCCAACTTGCGCGGCTGGGTCTACGCGGGGCGTCTCAGCTATCCGTATCAGGGTGGCAATGTGCCGATCCTGACTTACGGAACCACGATCGGTTTGCCTATCGTGACGTTTTCCATCGGTTCGTATTGGGGCAGTTATTACCGCGGCCGCCCTTGGTATGGCCAGCAATCGCACTGGGCGAATCGTCCGCCTCCCGGGCCCGGTCCTGGCCGTCCGCCCGGTTATGGCGGACGTCCTCCCGAGCCGCCGCCGGGCCAAGGCGCGGGCGGGCGTCCTCCAGGACCACCGCCGGGCCAAGGTGCGGGCGGACGTCCTCCAGGGCCACCTCCGGGGCAAGGCGCCGGCGGTCGCCCTCCGGGGCAACCAGGCGGCGGTCGCCCTCCGGGGCAGCCAGGCAGCGGTGGGCGCCCTCAGGGACCACCACCCAGTCATGGCGGCGGAAGTAACGGCGGTGGCGGCCACGGCGGCGGTGGACAAGGCGGCCACGGCGGTGGCAACGAACAGCAGCCGCGCGGTTAGCCGCAATCTCTCGCCGGCCTCTAGCAAAAGCGCACCGCTGCGCCGGCAGCAACACGCGGGCGACGACAGAAACGTCACGGGTTTCGCGTCACTCGCGTCCGAGCCACCCGCTTTGAAAAATCATCTTCCCGACCGGGCGCCCGCTTCCACGGCGGCCTGAAGCATCGATAAAAAAACGCTACCCGTGCAACGCGGGATTGCAGAACACTCGAGCCAGGAACAATGCTGCAAGCCAATGCTTCAACGCAACATGCAAGCCTTAAGACTTTCGCCGCCAAGATGGCTTTTGTGCTGCTCTGGTCCGGAGGCTTTCCGATAGCGAAAATTGCGGTCGGATACGCACCGCCGCTGACCCTGCTCGCGCTGCGCTACGGATGCACCGTTTGCCTGCTCATCCCGCTGTTCATCATCACCAAGCCTGCGTTACCGAAGACCCCAACTGCGTGGGGACATGCGTGCGTGGTCGGGTTCCTCGTGCAGGTGGTCTACTTTGGCCTGAGTTACCTCGCCTTCAAGGCGGGGGTGTCAGCAGGCGTGGCGGCGGTTATCGTGTCGCTGCAGCCTGTGCTTGTGGCGGCGATGGCACCGCGACTCGTGGGCGAGCGCGTGGGTGCCCGGCAATGGCTGGGGCTGACGCTTGGGCTCATCGGAGCGACCGGCGTGATTGTCGCGAGATCGAGCCTGTCGGTGCATTCGGTGTCGGGTCTCCTGCTTGTAATCGGCGCGTTGATTGGAATGACAGCCGCGTTGCTTTATGAAAAGCGGTTCGGTGTCGGGCAACATCCGGTGACGGCAAACCTGATCCAGTATTCGATTGGCCTCGTGTTCTGCGGACCTTTGGCGCTGCTGCTGGAAGACGTTCATGTGCAATGGACCGGGACGTTTGTCGCTGCGCTGGGCTATCTCGTGGTTGGCAACTCGCTGATCGCGATCACCTTGTTGCTTGCGCTGGTTCGCGCGGGGCAGGCGTCGAAGATCGCGTCTTTGTTCTTCTTTATTCCACCGGTTGCTGCCGTGCTTTCGTCGTTGTTATTGAATGAAGTCATGCCACCGCTGGCATGGGGCGCGATGGTATTTGCGGTGGCTGGCGTAGCGCTCGCCACCTGGTCGACGTCTGGTGTGAAACCGCGAAAATCGTGACAACAAGGAGACCGTTGGCCCAAACTCGAAACCGGTCCCCCAGCGCGAGCGACACAACCGTCCTACTAGGTGTTTAACCCGAGCAAACTCCCCCGCGGTAATAACCCGCTATTACCCTCTTTTCTGTCAACGTTGCATACTGAAGCGACGCCATGACACGAGTCTCGCATGTCCAAATTCCTTCACCTCATGGTTCGCGTTGAATCGCTGGATCGCTCCATTGCGTTCTATCAAGACGCGTTTGGTATGCGCGAGTCGCATCGTCTTGACTTCGATACATTCACGCTCGTCTACCTTCGCGATCCCGAGACCGGCGCCGAGATCGAACTCACGCTGAACAAAGGCACAACAACGCCCTACACGCACGGCACGGGCTACGGCCACGTCGCATTCGCCGTCGATGAAATCGAAGCATTCCGTGATCGCCTTCTAAACCAGGGCATGCAACCGGGCGACCTGAAATCGCTGACCCATGACGGCGCCATCGCCGCACGCTTTTTCTTCATCACCGATCCCGATGGCTACAAGATCGAGGTGTTATCCAGGGAGGGCCACTACGTATGAACTGACGTTGGCGCGGTACACAATATAAAAGGAGACAAATCATGCCCAAGGCAATCCCCATTGCCATAGTCGTCGCCGAGACCTTCACCGGATCGACTGGCGACGCGATCCCCGCTGTATCGTCTGCTTCGTCTGCGCGCGTGAGCCGCAGGCACTTCCTCCAAGGTTCCGTCGTGCTGACCGGTTTGCTGGTGGCCGGCACCCCGATCGCCCTGCTGGCGCCAAGCCGCGCGTGGGCGGTGGAACTGAGCCATATCGATCAGAATCAGGCCGACGCCATCATGGTGCTCGCGCGCACCCTCTACCCGCACAAGACGCTGCCGGACGCGGTCTACGCGCTGGCGGTCAAGGACGTGGACGCAAAAGCCACTGACCCGAAGACGATCGATGTCATCAAGACCGGCGTGGCGAAACTGAACGATGCCGCGTCCGGTAAATGGAACGACACAGCAAGCCTCTCGGACGCGCAGCGAACCGCCATTGTCGAAGCCAACCAGACTGATCCGTTCGTCCTGCTCGTGCGTGGCCAGTGCGTCACCTCGCTCTACAACAACGAGATGGCGTTTGCCCATTTCGGCTACGAAGGTGAAGCGTTCAGCAAGGGTGGCTACGTGTATCGCGGCTTCAACGACCTGACCTGGCTACCCAATCCGCCCGCCGACGCAAGTCCGCCGGTCGCCTGATAGCCGGGATCCGGATCCGGGATCCGGGCGCATATCTGATACTGCCGAGGAGGCAAGCATGGCTAAGTTCGACTACAACGACGACTCCGTTGTCGTGATCGTCGGTTCGGGCGCGGGCGGCGGGACGCTGGCAAACGAGTTATGTCAGAAAGGGGTGAAAGTGGTCGTGCTGGAGGCAGGCAAGCGCCAGTCGTCGGCTACGTTCATCAACGACGAATGGAAGTCCTTCGGGCAACTCGCCTGGACCGACAAACGCACCACGTCAGGTAACTGGCGCGTTGCCAAGGACTTCCCTGAACTGCCCGCGTGGATCTGCAAGACGGTCGGCGGCACGACCACGCACTGGGCGGGCGCATCGCTGCGAATTCATGAGCATGAGTTCAAAGCGCGTACGACCTATGGCTCCATTGATCAGGCGAACCTGCTCGATTGGCCGATCACGCTCGCCGATCTCCAACCCTACTACGCGCGCGCCGAAGACAAGATGGGCGTCACGCGCACGAACAACATTCCGGGTCTGCCGGGCAACAACAACTTCAAGATCATGTACGACGGCGCGACGAAGGTCGGCTACAAGAACTGCAGTACGGGCCACATGGCGATCAACAGCCGGCCGCGCGCCGGACGCGGCCGCTGCATGCAACTCGGCTTCTGTTTCCAGGGCTGTAAATCGGGTGCGAAATGGTCGACGCTCTATACCGAGATCCCCGCGGGCGAAGCCACGGGCAAGCTCGAATTGCGGCCGGAGTCGCATGTAATGCGCATCGAGACGAACGCAGCCGGCAAAGCCAGCAGCGTGGTCTACATGGATGCCGACGGCAAGCAACAGCGTCAGCGCGCACGCGTGGTCTGCGTCGCCGGAAACTCGATAGAAACGCCGCGCTTGTTATTGCTCTCGGAATCGTCGAAGCATCCTGACGGTCTTGCGAACAGCTCGGGCCAGGTGGGTCGCAATTACATGCGGCACACGACAGGCTCGGTATTCGGCGTGTTCAAGGAGCCCGTGCATTTTTATCGCGGCACGGTGATGGCAGGCATCATCACGGACGAAGCGGAATTCAATCCGAAGCGCGGTTTTGCAGGCGGCTATGAAATGGAAACCATCTCGCTCGGTTTGCCGTTCGCCGCTGCATTCTTTGATCCGGGCGCATGGGGATCTGACTTTACTTACTATATGGATAACTACGCAAATACCGCCGGCATGTGGATTGTCGGCGAGGACATGCCGCGTGAGACCAACCGCGTCACGCTGAATCATGACGTGAAGGATCAGGTCGGATTGCCGGTCGCGAACGTCCATTACGACGATCATCCCAATGACATCGCCATGCGCGATCATGCGTTCAAGCAAGGCGAGGCCATCTACGCGGCAGCCGGGGCAGTGAAGACGCTGCGCACGCCGCCCTACCCGTCCACGCACAATCTGGGCACCTGCCGGATGAGCGCGAAAGCGAGTGACGGCGTCTGCAACAAGCACGGCCAGACCTTCGACGTGCCGAACCTGTTCATCTCCGACGGCAGTCAGTTCACGACCAGCGCGGCTGAAAATCCGACGCTGACTATTGTGACGCTGGCGATCCGGCAATCGGATTACATCGCGGATCAGATGAAACGCCGTAATATCTAGAGGCTTGCGAAAGGAGCCGCAGGAACCGCCGCCCGGCGGTTCCTTCTTCATTGTGAGGAGCTGTCCATGTGCAGGATCTACGCTCAAACCGATCCGATTCTCTATGAATGCCGCGCGCGCTCGGTGCGCATCAGCGGCGTGACAACAACCATTCGGCTGGAGAACCTGTTCTGGCAGACCCTGTCCGAACTCGCCGCCGACAACGACATGACGACCAACCAGCTCATCGCGAAGTTGCATGAAGAGATCACTCAGCATTTGGGCGAAACGACGAACTTTGCGTCGTTCCTGCGCGTCACCTGTCTTCGATATCAAGGGCTGAGGGCGAACGCATCGATGGATTTTCGCAGCCACGTGGCAGCGGCGACGACTGACAAGGTGGCGGGCTGATCGATGATAAAACCGATGACCGGACGTGCAGGGGTGAAATGGTTTTGCGGCGTGTTGTTCGCGGCGTTTGTGCTGCCGGTACAGATGGCGCATGCCGCCCCGGACGCGGCAGTTGCCTTGTCGATCGTGCAGAAGAACAACTGTCTCTCCTGTCATGCCGTGAATTCGCAGGTCGTCGGGCCGGCGTATCGAGAAATCGCGAAGAAGTATCACGGCGACGCTACGGCGCCCGACAAGCTGTTCGCTAAGGTCCGCAATGGCGGGGCTTTCGTTTGGGGAGAAGTCCCTATGCCGGCGAACCCTGGTATTAGCGACGCCGACCTGCGTACCGTCATCGCTTGGATTCTCGCCGGCGCGCCTGAGCATTAAGCAGCCAGTT
>Ga0302226_10001202_pt1 | contig 19941 bp, 10 predicted proteins | sample II_Palsa_E3_3_FD_193524 | JGI IMG/M metagenome (GOLD analysis project Ga0302226, IMG submission 193524) | Peat permafrost microbial communities from Stordalen Mire near Abisko, Sweden - II_Palsa_E3_3 | ecosystem: Environmental > Terrestrial > Soil > Palsa > Peat permafrost | place: Sweden...
GGCGACGGCGTCGGCGTGGGCGTGGGGGACGGGGTGGGCGTCGGAACCGACGTGGCCGTGGGCGTGGGAGAAGGCGTCGGCGACGGCGAGGGAGAGGGCGAGGGCGACGGCGTGTGGGTGGGCGACGGCGTGGGCGACGGCGTGGGTGTGGGCGAAGGGGTGGGTGAAGGCGTGGGAGTCGGAGTCGGGGAAGGAGTCGGTGTCGGCAGGTAGACGAGGTTGAACGACTGGCCGGACTTGTTCGCGAACACGGCGTTCATCGTGTTGTTCGAATAGAAGCTTGAGTTGCCTGCCAGGACCTCAACCCCCTCGCTCGAGGGGGCAGCGAGCGCCAGCTGGACGCCGACGTACACGGCGCCGCTGCCCGCGACCTTGGGCTGCGGCACAAACGGGAATTGGCCTCCTGGGAGCGACTTTGCGACAATCATGGTCGTCGGCAGGCTGGTGGTCGCCGGATACCACAGCAGCGTGTCTCCCGACAGGGAATCGATCGTGTAGGAGCGCTGCCGTTGAATCGTGGCGATCTCGTCCGCATCGACCTGGTTGGCGGGCGACTGGCCCGAGAGGTTCGCGAGCGTGTCGGAGAGGGTGATGGTATACTGGTTTCCCGCCTGGGCCACGGAGGTGATGATGGCGCCCGTCGCGCCGAGATTCGGATACGGCAGCATCAGGTAGTCGCCCGCCTGCGGCACCAGGTAGTCAGGGGCAGCCGGAGGGGCGAGCGTCACCGTGACCGTCTGCGACGAAAGGGGCGTCATCTGGGTCGCTCCCGTCCCCCCCACGTTGATCCTGTAGTTGAAGCCGGTGAACGCCGTGCTGCCGCCATTCGGGGTCGTGAAGTTGGTCGATGTCAGGTCGGTGGCCCGGGCCAGCTCCCGCGACAAGTGCTCGAATACGTACCGGCCCTTGGTCGTCGTGTCGTCGATCGACGTCGTCTTGGTCGTGCTCACGAGGCCATTCACGAGGAAGGCGACCACGGCCACCATCAGGATGCAGGCGACGGTGAGGGCCACGGCCATCTCGACCAAGGTCATTCCATGCGCGGGCTTCCTCATGAGAACCACGTCGTCGTCCCGGCGGGACCTTTCTGGGCGAGAAATCATGAAGTGGAGGTCACCTAGCTAGGGCCCGGAGGAGGCGGTTTCCCTGCAGCCCTGGAGGCGCCCGATCGACGGCAAAAACGCCGTTTCGGGGCTTTCGCCCAATGTAAAACCCCGATTAAAGCAGCCATGGCGTCGCCCTTTGTGGGAAACCTGCTTTGGCGTGGTTTTCATGGGATGCAATTCGTGGCTGTCGTCGGGTAATTTTGATTTTGTCTCTCGCAGTTGCATTGCAAGAGGAGGCCCGCTTCAACAGAATACAACGTCAATTAATCGTAATACGTATCTACCGCACTGATCCGCGACCTTGCGCGGAATCCGGCCGCGACCGGCCGAAATTGGCCGTCAATCCGACCGTTTCGACGAAGGCCCAGAGACCGGCTCGCCGACGGCGCCGAATTCCTTGATTTTCCGGATTTCGCCGGCGCGACGTGACGGCCGGCTGCCGAACCTGGACCTAACTGTCAGGCGGTGCCGAGGGCGTCGGCGTCGGAGAAGGTGTCGGCGAGGGAGAAGGCGAAGGCGTGGGAGTCGGCGACGGGGTCGGCGACGGGGTCGGTGAGGGCGTCGGCGAAGGCGTGGGAGAAGGCGACGGGGTCGGCGACGGGGTCGGTGAGGGGGTCGGCGACGGCGTGGGTGAGGGCGTTGGAGTCGGCGAGGGCGTGGGCGAAGGCGAGGGGGTCGGCGTCGGCGTCGGTGACGGCGACGGCGTGGGAGTCGGCGTTATCGTGGGAGTCGGCGAGGGTGTCGGGGTCGGCGAAGGCGAGGGGGTCGGCGTCGGCGACGGCGTGGGTGAAGGCGTTGGCGTCGGTGACGGCGTGGGTGTGGGCGACGGCGACGGGGTCGGCGAAGGTGTCGGGGTCGGCGAAGGCGTGGGCGTCGGCGACGGGGTCGGCGACGGGGTCGGCGTGGGGGAGGGAGAGGGCGTCGGCGGGATCGTGGGGGTCGGAGTCGCCGTGGGCGTCGGCGAAGGAGTCGGGGTCGGCGACGGCGTCGGGGTGGGCGACGGGGTGGGTGTGGGCGAGGGCGTGGGCGTCGGGGAAGGGGTGGGCGTAGGAGTCGGAGTCGGCGACGGCGAGGGGGTCGGCGTCGGCGTGGGAGTCGGCGAGGGCGTCGGGGTCGGTGTGGGCGTGGGAGTCGGCGTGTGAGTCGGCGTCGGCGTGGGCGTCGGAGTCGGCGTGGGTGTGGGCGACGGCGAGGGCGTCGGAGTGGGTGACGGGGTCGGCGTCGGCGAAGGGGAGGGCGTGGGCGTCGGACCCGACGTCGGTGTCGGGGTAGCCGTCGGGGTCGGTGACGGCGAGGGCGACGGCGCGGTGGTGGGAGTCGGCGTCGGCGACGGGGTCGGCGTCGCCGAGGGTGTCGGCGTGGTGGTGGGTGACGGGGTCAGCGTCGGCGTCGGGGTGGGGGTCGCCGACGGAAGGTAGACCAGGGCGAACGACGGGCCGGACTTGTTCGCGAACACGGCGTTCATCGTGTTGTTCAGGTAGAAGCTCGATTGTCCGGCCTGGACCTGCACGCTCTCGGCGACCGGTGCCGCAAGGGCCAGCTGGACGCCGACGTAGACGGCGTTTCCATTCCCGGCGACCTTGGTTTGCGGCACGAACGGGTATTGGCCCGTGGGCAGCGACTGCGCAACGACCAGCGAGGTCGGCAAGTTTGCGGTGGCCGGATACCACAGCAGCGTGTTTCCCGTCACCGTGTCGATCGTGTAGGTGCGCTGGCGCTGAATCAGGGCGATCTCATCCGCATCGACCTGGTAGGCGGCCGACTGGCCCGAGAGGTTGGCGAGCGTGTCGGAGAGGGTGAGGGTAAAGTCCTGTCCGGACTGGGACACCCCCGTGATGATCGTGCCGGTCGCGCCCAGGTTGGGGTAGGGCAGCATCAGGTAATCGCCCGCCTGGGGCACAAGATAGTCGGGCGGCGACGCGGGGGGAAGGCTCACGGTCACGGTCTGCGATGTAAGGGGCGTCTGCTGCGTCGCTCCCGAGTTGCCCACGCTTATCCTGTAATTGAAGCCCGTATACGCGGTGTTCCCGCCATTCGGCATCGTGAAGTTGGCCACGGTGAGGTCCGAGGCCCTGGCCAGCTCCCGCGACAGGTGCTCGAACACGTATCTCCCTTTGGTCGTCGTGTCGTTGATCGCCGTCGTCTTGGCGGAGCTGACGAGGCCGTTGACAAGGAAGGCCACGATCGCAACCATCAGGATGCAGGCGACGGTGAGCGCCACGGTCATCTCGACCAGGGTCATTCCCTGCGGAGGCTTGTTCGGGGGAGAGCCGTCCTCGCGCTGACAGGAACGATTTGCAAAAGCACTCATGAACGATCTCACCGCGCCTACCGCCCAACAAAGCGTCCAACCCGAGACACGGAGACCTTCGGCACGTCGACCTCCACCGCCACTGTAAAACGCAGGTTAAAACCGAGGCCCCGAAGTCCTGCTTTTGGATCCTGATTCAGCGCGGATTTCATGAGATGCAATTTGAATTTACCGAAGGGCGGGACCCAATTTCCCCAGTCGTAATTGCATTGCAGGTAACTTGATCCTCGAAGGCAATCTAAACGTTAAAGAATAGTAATACTTAACCACGGCAACCACCGAATGCAGTATCTGGGCCATTTGTTCACCCTGGCGCAATTAGGGGTCAATCTATGGGGTTTGATGCTGGTTACGGGCCTCTATTGGCGCAACCGGTGGTTTGCCTTCGCTGCCGGCCCATTATTTGGGGTGACAATGGCTTACGCGATCGAGTGCCACCATGGACTGGGGCCGTCGCTGCCCGGCTTGGGCCTCGCTTCATCGGTCCTGTCAGTTGCGATCATCGGCGCCAGCCTTTCGGTCTGGGAGCCATCCTGGCTGGGACCCCGGGCGAAGGCCGTGATCGCCGATTGGCGTTCCGAATTCGCGCCGGGCAGGCTCATGGGCTGTTTCGGGGTGTTCGGAGCGATCTTCCTCTACGCGATGGTGTGGCGGTTCACCTACCCGGACATCAACGGCTCCTCCGAGAAGATCGCGGACTTTTCATTCATCTGCAGCTATTACACGGGCAAGACGATCCCGGTGCCGGACGTATGGCTTTATCCCTACCTTTCGACGCAGTACTACAGCTTCCAGCATTACGGCGCCGCGCTGATGGGAAGGCTGCTGGTGATTCCCCCCGGGACGGCCTACAACATCGGGTTCTGCCTGCTCATCGCCCTCGGCGGAACAGCCTTTTCCGGCGCCGTGTTCATGGTCGCAAGAAAGACATGGGTCCGGGCGCTGGTCATCGCCGGATTCGTCCTGGGGGGGATGGGAACGTCCCTATTCGTCCACTTGACCGACCGGAATGTCTCCCCGTGGACCAGCATGCGCTTCATCGGCAGCGCGCCGATGGACAAGGCCCCGGTGGGACTCTGGCTCAAGGCGTACCAGTCCAAGTACCCCCATATGGAGCTTCCCGGCGAGCCCTTCTCGTATTCGATCCAGCTCGGCGACTACCATGCCCCCCTTTCGGGCTATTACCTGATGGGCGTGTGCGCGATGGCGATGCTGCTCTGGTCGGGGTTTCGGCAGAGGAGGTACGCGGTCGTCGCGGGCGGCACCCTCACGTGGACGCTCCTCGCCAATCCATGGGTCCTCCCGCTCCAGGCGATAGGCGTGCTCGCCTGGCTGTTGGCCAGCCATCGCGACTGGCGCCGGCTCGTCCCTTCGGTCCTCGCCGGGGCGGCGATCATCTGGCTGGCCGCGTGGGTTTACCTGACCGTCTTCACCACGTCGGCTGCGGGCTACCACACGTCCTTCCGGATGGTGGCGTGGAGGCAGCATACGCCGCCCCTGGAGTTCCTCCTGTTCATGCTGCCGACCATCGGCCTGACCACCCTGGCGCTGGCATCGGGAACCGCCCAGGGCGTCCGGCTCGGAATGCTTTGGCTCCTCTTCCTCGTGTTCACCGAGTTCTTCTACGTGAAGGACATTTACTCGGGGGAATTCGAGCGCTTCAACACCACCCTGAAGTGGTGGCCCTGGGTGGCCGCGGGCGCGCTGATGACGCTGGGCCCGGTGGTCCTCGAGCACGCCAGGAGCCGCTGGGTCCGCATCGCCGGGATGGCCTTCTGCCTGTACCCCTGCTTCAACGCGTACGACCTGTGGAAGCCGCTGTGGTACGGGCCCAAGGACTCCGCGGGCAAGCTCGAGGGGACCCATTACCTGACCAAGGACGAATTCCCGAGACTCATGCTCGGGAGGCTCAAGGTCGAGAGGCCCGGGGTCGTCGTGGAGAGGCCCGACAAGGAGGGCGGGTTCGTCGATTCGTCGGTCATCCCCCTCTTCGCGGGCCAGCGGATGTGGCTCGGGTGGTTCGATCACGAGATGCTGTGGCGGGCCTACCGCGAGGACATACGAAGGCGCCACGACAGGCTCTTCAGGCTGTTCGACGGCGAGATGCCCGACGCCGGCAGGTGGCTGCTCGCGCAGGGAATCGACTATGTCCTCTGGTACCGGGCCGGCGATACCCCGGTGCTTTGGGACAAGGTGAACGCCACGATGGGCCCGAGGTTCATCTGGTGCGACATCCTCACCTATCCGGACGGGCGCAGGGTCGGTTTCTGGGAGCGCAAGCCCGCTGCCGGGCGATGATCGTCCCCCGGGGCGGCGCTTCGCCTCAGGGCTGCCGATCGCGCAGCTTGTCGAACGTGTGCAGGGCGGCGCCGACGACCTGGTCCATGTTCAGGTAGCGGTACTGCGCCAGGCGGCCGATGAACGTGACCCCCGGCTCCCGCTCGGCAAGCTCGCGGTAGCGCGCGGCGAGCGTGTCGCTCTCGGCGCCGGGAACGGGATAGTTGGGATCGCTCTCGCCGGGCTTGTACTCTGCGGGGAACTCGCGCACGAGGTTGGAGCAGCGGCTCACCTGGCCGGTGACATGCTTGAGCTCCACGGTGCGGGTGAACGGCTCGGGCCCGGGGTAGTTCACCTGGAGGACGGGCTGGACGAAGCCCCCTTGCGGGACCTTGTCCTCCGACAGCTCCTCCAGCGCGTAGCGCGCCGTCCGGTAGGGCAGGGCGCCGTATCGGCAATCAAAATACTCATCCAGCGGGCCCGAGTAGATCAGGTGGCGGTACCTGACGAGGGGAAGGACCTCGCGGTAGTCGGTCTCGAGGCGGAGATCCGCCTTGGAGGCCTCGAGGATGGCCTCGAACATCGGATGGTACCCGAGCTTCGGGAGCGCCTGGAACTCGTCGCGGAAATAGCGCTCGTCCAGGCCGGTGTGGATGGGCAGGCGGCGGGTGACCGAGGCGTCCAGCGCCTCGGCGGGCCTTCCCCACTGCTTCTGGGTATAGCCCTTGTAGAAGAATTCGTAGAGCTCCACCCCGACCACGGCGAGGATGGCCTCCTTTGAATTCGCGGGGGAGGCGATCGGCACGGCGCTCCGGGCGAGGTAGGCCTTGAAGTCGTCCTCCGTGGCGGCGGGGTTGCGTGAAAACTGGCGGAACGTCCCGAGATTGATGGGAAAGCTCCAGTAGGTTCCGCCCGCGAAGACGTTGACGCGGTACTTCGCGTCGTTCCACTCGGTGAACCGGCTCAGGTAGGTGCGCACGAGCTCGGAGTTGGTGCGGAAGTAGTGCGGCCCGTAGACATGGAAAAAGAGGCCGTTGCTGTCCTTCCGGTCGTGGCAGTTGCCGCCGATGTGGTTTCGCCTCTCCACGACCAGGCAGCTCCGCCCGATCGAGCCCAGCCGTTCGGCTAGAACCAATCCCGAGAGGCCCGCTCCTACGATAAGGTAGTCATAGCTGTCGCGCATCCCCTAATGCCCTAGTCTAAACAGGTCGCGATGCAACCGCAGGGCCTTGGGTACAAACCCCCAGAGGCGCACGGTCGGGTGGCCGCCCATCCGGTCGCGAAAGTGGATGGGCACCTCCCTGAAGCCGGCCGGTTCGAGTAGGAGCGCCATCGCGATGTTGGCGAGGTTGAAGTCCGCGGGAACCCGCCTTGCCGTGGCTGCGGCGAGGGGCGCGTCATAGAGCCTGAACGGCACGTTGGTGTCGTTCAGCCGCGTGCGGCGCGCCACCTTCAGCGATGCGCGGAGGATCTTGCTGATGACCCTCCGGGCGGCCCCGTCGTCCCTGGTGATCCTCCTGCCGTAGACCGCCGGGGCCTCCTGCCGCCTTGCCCACACGGCCGCAAAACCCGCGGGATCGCACTGTCCGTCCGAGTCGATCTGGAAAATGCGCGCGGCGCCCATCCTTTCGGCCTCGATATAGCCCGCGAGGCAGCTCTGGCCGTGGCCCCGGTTCGAGTGGCGCAGCACGTTCAGCTCCGGCCAGCCGAGGGCCGCGAGGCGCGCCGGCGTCGCGTCGGTCGATCCGTCGTCGACCACGAGTATGGCGAACCGGCCGTCCCCGACGGTGCGCACGAGCTCCGCGCGCCACTCGGTGAGGACCGGCACGATGGCGTCCTCCTCGTTGTACACGGGAACGACCAGGACTAGCTCTGGAGGCGTGGGGGGCACTGGAAATTGAGCGTCTTGGGCAGACGGAGCCGGCGTGGAAGGGTCGCAGGGCGGGTCGAGGTGATGCAACGCCAAACCCGCCCCGCCCGCGCTGCATAAGCGCCCGTTCGGAGCTTTGACCGCTCGTCAGGGCGGAATCATCCATGGCACGTAATACGCCTGGAGATAGGTCATGACGCAGATGACGGCCAGGAGCACCAGCGAGTGCCTCAGGGTGAATCGAAGCAGGGATCCCTCGTCCCCCACCATGCCCGTCGCGGCGCATGCGACGGCCAGCGACTGCGGAGAGATCATCTTGCCCATCACCCCTCCGCTCGCGTTGGCGGCGCCGGTCAGCAGCGGATTGATGCCGAGCCGCTCGGCCGCGGCCTTCTGGAGGCCGCCGAAGAGGACGTTGCTCGACGTGTCCGAGCCCGTGAGAAAGACGCCAAGCCAGCCGAGGACGGGAGAGATCAGCGGGAAGGCGCGGCCGGCGCGCGTGCACCAGATGCCGAGGCAGACGGTCATGCCGGAAGCGTTCATCACGTACGCGAGGGCAAGGACGGCGGCGATCGTGACCATCGGGAAGCGCATGTCATAGAGGGTCTTGCCCAGGACCCGCAGCGTGTCGCCGGCCCCAAGACCGCAGGCGATCGCGGAGAAAAAGGCGGCGATGAACACGGCGGACCCTCCGCTCGCGAGGTAGTCGAGCCTGAATTTTGCGGGAACCGCGACCGGGGCCGCAGCGTTCCCCGGCGGCGCGGGCTGCGCCGCGGGATCAGCGGCACCTGGAAGCGGCGCCGGCATCCTGGCTATCGCGTTGTCGAGACCGGCTACGGGAATGACCAGGGTGCCCCTGTTCAGCGCGGCCTTCACCGGCGGCAGTCCCCACAGGAGGACGACGAAGGTCAGGGCGAAGTAGGGCGTCCATGCGCGCGCGACCTGGGCGGTCGTGTAGTCGTGGGTTTCCCGCTCGAGCGGGGGCTCATGGTCGAACCGGTAGGTCGTCCTGGGCCTCCAGACCCTGAGCAGGAGCACCAAGGCTGCCATCGAAGCGAGCGAGGCGATGATATCGGGCAGGTACGGACCCAGGAAGCTGGCGGTCGCCCACTGGCAGGCGGCGAACGTGACGCTGCACACGACGATGGCGGGAAGGACCTCCATCGACCTCGTGAAGCCGACCATGATCAGGACGATGTACGCCGGTATGATGAGCGAGACGAACGGGAGCTGGTGCCCGACCATGGTGGAAAGCTTCATCAGGCCCGCGTCATTCAGCCCCATGACGCCCCCCAGCGCGACGACCGCCGTTCCAATGGCGCCGAACGCGACCGGCGCCGTGTTCGCGATCAGGCAGATCCCGGCCGCATAGAACGGGCGGAAGCCCAGTCCCGCAAGGGTTGCTCCCGCTATGGCCACGGGGGTGCCGAATCCCGCGGCCCCCTCGATGAAGGCCCCGAAGCAAAACGCGATGAGGAGGGCCTGGAGGCGCCGGTCCGAGGTCACGCTCGCCAGCGATGCCCGGATGACGTCGAACTGCCCTCCCTTGACCGTGATGTTGTAGAGGAAGAGCGTCGACAGGACGATGAAGTACACCGGGAAAAGGCCGAAGGCCGCGCCGTGAAGCATCGCGAGGCCGGCGAGCTTCGCGGGCATTCCCCACGCAAGGACCGAAAGGGCGACGGCGGCCGCCAGCGCCAGGAGCACAGCCTTGAACGCCTTTATCCTGAGGATCGCCAGGCACACGAATACCACCGCAAGGGGGAGGGCGGCCACCGCCGCGGAGAGTCCGATGCTGCCTCTGATGGGGGCATAAACCTGGATCCAGGGCATGATTGCGAATGGGGTGTGCGGCGGGACCCGATCGCCCCTGCGCCGACGACTGAAAACCTTGGCGGGGCTTTTTCGAGTTATTTGTGCGCGCCCCGGGAAAAGAAGCGGCGATGCGCCGAAAGGTAACGATGGCGTCGCGCGGCCGGGGTCGCTGGAGGCGCCCGCCTATTCGTGGCGGCCCGCCGCCTGGCGCGAGTTTGGTTTTGCCGGAGGCCCGACTTCCGTCCAATCATTGCAGCCGCGATGGATCAACCGAATCCCCCCTTGTTCCCCTCGGCTCCGTTCACCCGCCGCCGGATGCTTACGACGGCGGCCCGGATCGCCGCCGCCGCGGCGGCCTCGGCGCTCATGCCGGTGCACGTGAGGCGGATGCTGGCGCAGGAGCCGTCCCGGAGGGGCTCGCTCGGCGACATCAAGCACCTCGTGCTGCTGATGCAGGAGAACCGCTCGTTCGACCATTATTTCGGCACCCTTGCCGGCGTGCGCGGCTTCGATGACCCACAGGCGCTGAAGCTTCCCGGGGGGCGCTCGGTGTTCTACCAGCCCGACTCCGAGAATCCGGACGGATACGTGCTGCCCTTCCACCTGGACACCCACTCCACCAGCGCCCAGAGGATTCCCTCGACCAGCCACTCGTGGTCCGTGCAGCACGAGGCGTGGAACGGCGGCGGAATGGACCGCTGGCTTCCGGCCCACCGCAAGGCGGACGGCCTGAACGGGCCGTATGTGATGGGCTTCCACAGGAGGTCCGACATCCCTTTCCAGTTCGCGCTGGCGGAGGCCTTCACGATTTGCGACTCCTACCACTGCTCGGTGATGGGCCCCACATGGCCCAACCGGCTGTACTGGATGACCGGGAGCATCGACGCCGACGGGATCGGCGGAGGCCCGATCATCCACAACAAGACCCCGGACGCCGGGTGCACCTGGACCACCTATGCCGAGCGTCTCGAGGCGGCCGGCGTCCGCTGGAAGGTCTACCAGCAGGAGGACAACTACGAGTGCAACCTGCTCGAGAATTTCAAGGTGTTCCAGGAGGCCCCGAAGACGTCCTCGCTCCATGCCCGCGGAATGCTCCGCGGCCCGGAGGGCCAGTTCGAATACGACGCGAGGAATGACAGGCTGCCGGCGGTCTCCTGGGTCATCCCGACCGGGTTCCAGTCGGAGCATCCCGATTTCATGCCGGCCGACGGCGCGGCGTTCGTGGCCAGCAAGATCGACGCCATCGCGGCCAACCCCGATGTCTGGGCCAAGACGGCCTTCATCCTGAACTACGACGAGAACGACGGCATATTCGACCACGTGGCGCCGGTGGTTCCCCCTGCCGCCACGCCCGGGGAGTTCGTGGGCGATGTCCCGATCGGCAGCGGCTACCGCGTCCCGTGCATCGTCGTCTCGCCCTGGACGGCCGGCGGCTGGGTATGCAGCCAGCTCTTCGACCACACGTCGGTGCTGCAGCTGCTCGAGAGGTTCACCGGCGTCCGCGAGCCGAACATCAGCGACTGGCGCCGGCGCACCTTCGGCGACCTGACCTCGGCGTTCCGCTTCGGCGACGCCGCGGCGGGGGCGCCGATGCTGCCCGACACGAGCGGGCCGCTCAGCCTGGCGCGCTTCGAATCGACCAACCTCCCGAGGCCCGCGCTGCCCGGGTCCGACCAGCACCCGCCGACCCAGGAGAAGGGCCCGCGGCGTCGCGTTCCCGGGAGCACCGGGTGAAAGGACCCCGTGGGCACCCAGCACTGGCTCGTTAAGCAGGAACCTGAAAGCTACTCATGGGATGACTTCGTGCGCGACGGCCGCACGGCGTGGGAGGGTGTCCGCAATTACCAGGCCCGGAACAACCTGAAGGGCATGAAGGCAGGCGACCGCGTGTTTTTCTACGCAAGCGGCGACTCAAAGTCGGTGGTGGGCATCGCCGAGGTGACCAGGCCCGCGTATCCCGACCCGACCGCGGAGGAGCCGGGATGGGTTGCCGTCGGATTGAAGGCGGTGCGCGCGCTGGGGCAGCCGGTCGGCCTCGCGCGCATACGGGCCACCCCGGCCCTCGCCCCCATGCTCCTGCTGCGCAACAGCCGGCTCTCGGTCATGCCCCTCACGCGCGGGGAGTTCGACGAGATCGTGCGGATGGGGAGCTGACGCGCTCCCCGGGCGGCCGCCCCCTAGTCCCCCGGGCGCCGCACGAGGCGGCCGGTCTCCACGGGCTGCGGCGTCGCGGGCTCCTCGTGCTTGAACTCGCGGGCGGGGGCGAGCGTGCGGCCTGACGCGGTCCGCAGCACGCCGTCGGCCACGGCGACATCCTCGACGCGGTAGAGCCGGCCGTCGCGGCGCAGGAAGGCGTCGAACTCCGTCGCGGTGAAGGGACGGCTGCCGCGGCGCCCGAAGACGACGGTCTGGTTCCCCGTCTCGTCGACGACGCGGTCCCGATCGAGGCCGCGGCCGACGGCGACGGCGGCGCCCCGGGTGGGATACGTCGCGATCAGCTTCGGGCTGGGAGCCGGGCTGAAGCCCATGTACCCCGGGACGTTTTCGGGCGAGATCAACTGCACCACGCGAAGGCCGTTCCTGCCATCGGCGACGAGCGCGTACATGGAGGCGTTCACCGCGCCGACCTGGACGGCACGCGTGTCGTTCAGCGCCCCCCCGGCGCTGAACATCTCCCGCAGCTTCGGCGCCTCCGGGTTCTTGATGTCGACGATGGTCAGGCCGTCCGCGCCGTCGGCGACGTACAGGAAGGTGCGCGCCGCGTACAGCCCCTGGGCGTCGCGGAGCGGCACGGTCGCCTCCGGGAGGGGCCGGGGGTGGTCGGGATCGCCGAGGTCGAGCACCTTGACCCCGTCGTCGTCGGTGACAAAGGCATAGAGGAACTGGACGGCGATCCTGCGGGGATTCCGCAGGAACCCGGCCGGGGCGCCGCCCGCGAGGCGGGGCCTCGACGGGTCGCTGATGTCGACGACCGCAAGACCGGCAGCGCAGGTCACGTAAAGGCGCCCGCCCGCCGCGTAGGCATGCGTCGCGCCGTCGAGGGCGCCCCCCGGGTTGAAACGGCTGACATCCGAGTCGCGAAAGAAGTTGTTCGTCGGGTCGCCGTCCAGGAGCGTCCCGACCATGACCGTCACGAGCCCCTCGTATTTGTCGGTCACATACGCATAGCCGTAGATCGGGCTCACCGGCTGCTCCTCATTCTCGGGCCGGTGCGTGCGCAGCGGGTCGACGGCCTGGGTGCTCGGCAGGACGACGCTTGTGGCGAACCTGGTGCGCACCCGGAGGCGCTGGCCGAGCGGGGAGACGGGGGCCGAGACGATCCGCTCGGAGAAGCCCTTGTTGTCGACGTTTGCCACGTCGAAAACCTCGAATCCGCCCGCTCCATTGGCCGTGTAAAGGTATTCGCCGCGCTCGACCAGGTCCCGGATGTCCCCGCCGTCGTGGTGCCACGCCTCCTGGAGGATCCCCCGATTGGCCTCGACGTGGCGCCGGTAGTCGTCGGGGTACGCCAGGCGTTGGAGATGGCTCCCGAAGGGCGCCTGGGGCTCGTCCTGCTCGGTCCAGGCGACCGCGTCGAAGCCCCCCGGTCCCGCGCCGACGTACGCGTAGCGTCCGAAGAAGTTGACCGTTCCCGTTCCAAAGCCGAGGAGCTGGGTCATCCAGGCGTTGTTGTCGTTGGCGGCGGACAGGTGGCAGTCGGCGCAGTTCTTGGTCGTCCCGACCGAGCTCGTCGTGTGCGGGAAGTGGGGGTTGAAGGCCTGGCCGGAGTAACCCTCGGCGGAGATGGTCTGCTGCTGGGAGTAGACCCATTCCCGGTTGGCGTTCTGCGAGCCGACGACGACCGCGCTTGATGATCGCAGGACGGCGAGCCGGTGGTCCTTGTAGGTGGCGTCCCTTCCCAGCATGAAGACGTCGTCGCGCACGACCTGCGGGTTGTAGCTTGTGTAGTTGCGCGTCGTCGTGCCCTCGAACTTGTTGGCCTCGACCTTCTTGTTTGCGCGCATCGGCAGATGGCAGCCGAAGCAGCTCGTCGCCCATGACGTGTGGCAGATCTGGCAGGAGATGTTGGAATTGGCGTGGGCGAGCTGGGCCGAGAGGATGGCCGGGTCCGACGCGGGCACGTCGCCCCAGGTGACGCCGTCGCGCCGCAGCGTCTTCGCATAGGCCGACTTCAGGCTGTACCGCGCCGACGCGGGATCGATCGTGTCGATCGTCTGCGGCACCTCCCAGACGAGATCAGGGGTCATCATCGAGCGCTGGAAAAGCCTCTGCCCGACCCAATGGAAGCGGGGTCCCCAGGGCGTCGTGCCCCTGGCGAGATCCGACGGCTCGACCCGGCCGTCCTCGAAGGTGCCCGAGTTGCCGGTCGTCACGAGCGTCGGCCTTCGGCTTATGGTCCCATGGCAGTCGATGCACTCGATGGCCGTGGCGGCCCGGGTCTCGCCGTACAGCAGCCCGTTGCCGTGCACGTCGGTCTGGAAGTGGCAGTCGACGCACTGCATGCCGCGGGCGAGGTGGACGTCCTTCAGGTGGACCGCCTTCGCGAATTTCGCGGGGTCGTCGTGGTCGATCGGCTTGTCGTCGAGGGTGAGCAGGTTGCCCTCGCGGTCCTTCTTGAACACCGCCCGAAAGACCCAGCCGTGGCCGTGGTAGTCTGCGAACTGCGTCTCCTTGAGCCGCGGGTTCAGCTCCGCGACCTTCTCCAGGAAGTCGGGGTCTCCCCACAGGCCCCGGGCGGCCGCCGCCTCGGGGTTGCGCTGCAGCGACGCGGCGGCCTCGGCCTCGGTGGGATTCCGCTGGACCGCGGGGTACATGAACTCCCCGTCGCTTTCCTCGTCCCACCACGTGTATCCGAGAAAGCTGTTAACGAAGAGGTTCCCCTGGTGCATGTGGCAGGTCATACACTGGCTGGCGGGGATGCTTCGGGTGAATTGGTGGCGGACCGGGTGCGCCTTCTCGCTCTTCGAGATCATCTTGTCGGCGGTGAAGCTCAGCCCCTGGTTTCCAAATTTCGACCACCAGCCCGAGTTTGTCGGCGAACGGTCGTTGGCATAGACGACATGGCAGGCGGCGCAGCCCGAGGACCGGAAGTCGCCGGCGTGATCGTTGGTCCCCATGAAGCCGAGCAGCGGATCGTTCAGGCGCGTCTTCTGGAGGTTGAGGTACACCGGGTCGATCCGGTTGAGCGTCCCCAGGCCCCGCTCCGACAGGCGGCGCGCGGGGTGGCCGGGAGACTCGAACGCGTCGGGATTGCCGATCTCCTCCTGTTTCTCGCCCCCCTTCTCGAAGATGCGCAGGATGTTCGAGGGCTGCCCGACCTCGAAGCGGGGCAGCGGCTCGAGGAACGGCAGGATGCCGTGAAGCCGCGTCATCTCCGGCGTGACCGCGATCGGGCTTTCAAGCCTCAGGGCCGCGCCGTTTGGCCCGTAGGCCTGCCCGTAGCGCGCGTCCTTGAAGGGCGCGGCGCCGTTGTTGTAGAGCGCGGCCTCCCAGAGCATCGCGCCGTGGTTCATCATGCTGCTGCCGACTCTTCCGACGATCGCCCCATGGCAGAGCCCGCAGGCCTGGTCGGCCACCCGCAGGTCGGACGGATTGACGAATCGGATGAATTCCGCGGACTCGTGGTTGAGCAGGACGGAGGAGTCGGACGGCTTTGCCGAGGTCTGCCAGAAGACCGCGTTCCTTGGCGCGACGTGAGCCTTGCGCATCGAGAGGCCGGGCGTCGGATCGCCGCCGTGGCAGTCGACGCACCCAAGCACGACGTTGGGCGAGGAGTGCATGTCCTCGATCCCCTGGTGGCATTCAATGCAGCCGGCGCTCTTACGGCGCGCCTCCTGCGGGCTTTGGTCGATCCAGTTCGTGGGCTTGGGCGCCGGCTGAGCGGCCTCGCTCGACCGCGCATTCCTCGGGACGGCGATCGGCGGCCCCGAAAGGGTGTCGGCGGCCGCCCCGGCGCCCCCCGGCTCGACGACCTCGGGGGCCGCGAAGAGGCAGGCGGCGAATCCGGCCGCCCCGAGGCCCGCGGCGAGCAATGGGAGGTATCCGGTCGGTCTGGAGGGAAGGTTCATCGGGTCGTGCGCCCGGTTTCAGTACGTGAAGGTCGCGGCGAGAATTGCGCTGTATAGAAAATCGTCAACCCTACCGCTGGCGGACGCCGGCGTGAAGCCGGGCACGGGCGGCTCGGTGGTCGCATAGATGTCCCGGTAGCCGCGGCCCGGAAGCAGGACGCCGCAGCCGGCCGAGATGACGACATTGCTAATCAGGAACGGCCTCCACTGGAAGCCGAGGCTCAGGTCGGCGCCGATGTTGGTGGCCGCCTGGTTGGTCACGAGCAGGGTCTTTATCGGGTCGGTGGAATCGAACCAGAGGTAGTTCGCGTTCGCGAACGCACGCAGCTTGGGCGTCAGGTCCGCCTCCGCGCCAAGGCCCACGAGCACCAGGCCCGGATTCACGAAGTTGGCCTGGCCCTCGAAGTTTGAGCCGGCGCGCAGATCGGGCAGCAGGCTGAAGCGCTGCTTGATCGGCAGCGACGTGCCGGCGAGGTTGAAGCTCTGGCGCACCCAGTAGCTGAACGGGCCGCCGGTGAAGTTGGTATTGTCCGCAATCGAGTCGAATCCCGTTGCGCGTCCGTTCTGGCTGTCGTGGTCGCCCGAGGCGAAGAACGCCGACGCCTTGTAGCGGATCCAGTCGCTGTCATAGCTCAGCTCGAGGGCCGCCATCTCCGCGAGGATGTCGACAGGCCGGCCGGCGATGCCGTTGAATTCGTCCCGGCCCGTCACGAGGTAGAGCGCATCGGAGATATTCCACCGGCCCAGGTGCCCGTCGCCGGTCCAGCCGAGGTAATAGCTGTCGACGCGATGGGGCACCACGGTGCCGACCGGCGCCGGGCGCACGAGAAACCCGTTCGTGTCGTACTGGGTGTCCGGCTGGTCGAAGCTGGCTAGCACGCTCAGCTCGCTCGTGTAGCCGTGCGCGAACGTGTCCTGCCGGTAGAGGTTTGCGACGGCCACCAGCTGCCCGCGCCGGTTGAACGAGTTCAACCCGGAGTTGGTGTCCTTTTCGCGCAGGTCGAACAGCGCCACGTTGTACTGCCACCGGTTGTCGTCGTAGTTTCCGAAAAAGCGCGCCCCCAGGTTCGTGTCATTGAATACAAACCCGCGGAAATCGCTGTTGAAGGTCTGGTTGCCGACCTCGACCGCGCAGAAGTCGTAGTTGGAAGAGAGGTCCGCGACGTGCAGTTCGACGAACGCCTCCTGAAGGGAGGCATAGGCCTTGTTGCGGGAGGTGGCGTCGGTGTTGACGAGGCTCGACTGGGCCGGTGCGAGTCCGCCCGAGAGGAGCGATCCTACGTCCCCGGGATTGTTGACGTCGCCGTTGCTGGGTTCGCTCCCGATGCCCGAGGTCAGTCCTCCGCGCGGGTCCGGCGAGACGAGGCCGGTCTCCCGGAAGTCCACGTGGTTGAAGTCGAACACCGGCTTTATGTGCACGAGCCAGTCGACGGGCTTGAACGCCGTGTCCCCCCTGAACAGGTCGGCCTCGAACGCAAGGTCTGACGTGAGGAACTGGGACTGGCTCTCGCCGAAGAAATCGAAGCTGCCCGACCTCGCCGCGCTGTCCCCGCTGGGCACGGGGAGCTTTCGGTCCTCCGCCACGACGGAGGCCGACGCCGTCAGCTTAAGGAAGACATCCTGCCCGAGGATTGGAAGGTCCCCCTTCAGGGTGCTCTGGCGGTAGTAGTGCCAGAATTCGGGGTCGGAGTAGTAGTAGGGCATCTCGTCCGTGTCGCCCGAGGTGTAGCGCCGCCACGGCTCGAAGCCGATCCGCCAGCGGTCGGCGACCTGCCGGGACCCGGGAAACGCTCCCTTCGGATCGCCCGGAGGGTACCTATCCGGCGCCGACCAGGAACCGGGGATGAACCGGTTCTCGACGACGCCGGCCCTGGGCAGCCGCAGCGAGTCCGGCACAGGCTCGAGGCCGTAGCCGGACGGGGGGGTGGGCGCGGGAGTCACGATCTGCGTGCGCTCGAGAGGCCCCCGGATGGGCGGCGCCGGCGCCGGCTCGGCGCCGGCCGGCTCGGCGGCCTGGAACGTCGAGTAGAACGGAGTTTCCGGGGCGACATCCGGCGCCAGCCACGCGCCGGGGTCCGGATCGAACTGACCCGGCTCCTGCTCGCCGGCGCGGCTCTCCGGAATCCTGAGAAGCCTCAGTTCCGGGGCGGCGCCGACCGCGGGCGGGGCGGGAAGCGGCGCCCCGGGATCGAATCCCACAGCGCCCGGTGCCGCGGGCGGCGGACCCTTGCTCTCCCTCTGGGTTGGCAGAGGCGCGCCCGCGGCCGCCTCCCTCGGCGCGCGGTCCAGATCGCTGCGGCATGCCGCAAGGGCCATGCCCGCGGCAGCCCCCAGAAGGAGCCCGCGCCTCATGGCATCGAAGCCGTCAGCACCCCCGCCGGCTGGGGCGATGGCGGCGGGTTGTGGTAAACATGGCAGCTTATGCAGCTGAAGGCGGCCCCGCCCTGCGGGCTGTGGCACCGCGCGCAGCTCTGGCGCGTCGGGAGGATGATGTCCGAGGCGCGCTCGCTCCTGGCGGCCGCATGGCATTCGGAGCATGTCATGGAGGCGTGAAGGGCGTGGTCAAAAGCCGCGCCCGGGAGCCATCGGTCGGGAGCCTGGGGCGGCGTGACGACGGGGATGGCGTTCTCCCGCCAGGAGACTTCGTGGCAGGTCGCGCAGCCGGAAAACCTCGCGCGGGCCGAGCCGCTTTCCCCCGCCGTGCCGGAAACCGGTTCGCTCCTGCCGTCGCTCAGGAAGACCGTCCTCTCCAGGTCCTCGCCCGTGCTCATCCGCTCCCTGAGCGACTTCATCTGGCGCTGCACGAACGCGTCGATCTCGCGCCGGCCGGTGAGGCCGAGCTTGCGCGAGGCGAAGTCGGCGTACTGGACCGGCAGGCTGCGCAGGTAGGCGCGCACGAACGCCGCGTCGCCATGCGGGAGGGTCATCCCCGGGTTGCGCACGTCAAAATCGAGCGCATGGCACGCCCGGCAGCTCGTCTCAAAGGAAATGCGCCCCTTGAACGCGCCCGAGGCATCCGGCGTGTGGCAGTAGGCGCAATCGAGCTGGCGGCCGTTCACGGGCGGGATGTCGCTCCCCGTCAGGTGCAGGCGATGGTTGAATTTGAGCGTGTTTGCGTCGGTGGATTTTTCACGGAGGACCCGGAACTCAGGGTGGTCGACGGCAAAGCTCGTTATCACCTCCGTGAAGCCGTCGACGGGCCTAAGGACCGCGTGGACGGCGGCGCCCGGAGAGATTCTCCGCGAAAACGCGGCCGCGGGCAGCCGGCGGCTTTTTTCCCGGGCCGCAAGCATCTGCCTCGCGTCGCCATGGCAATCGACGCAGTTTTCTTCCGCGACGGCGGCCATCGGCCCGCTGCCCAGGTGCTCCCTGTGGCAGGTGGAGCACGAGGTGTCCACGGCCACGTCCGCCTCGTGGAAGGACTGCCCCTGGTGGCAGGCAACGCAGGACCGGTCCATGCGCGAGAAGTCCCTCGGGTGGCTGCTTGCCAGGACGGCAAACCGGAGGGAGGACCTCGAGGCCGCGAGCGCGCCCGCAACCAAGGTCCCGATATCGCCCTTCGCATCGGCATGGCAGAAGACGCAGCCCTGCCCGTTGCCCGGTCTTGCGGCAAGGCGCGCGAATTTGGCTTCGGAGTGCTGGCGGGAAAGCGGCCGGGGATTGATGAATGACTCGCGCACGGACCCGGATAGCCCGAGCAGCAGGCACCCGACGCACGCTGCTACCACGGCGCGCGTGAGGAGGCCGCGCCGTGCGCGAAGGCTGCGGACCGGCCGGCAGGGGGGTATCGCCCGGCAGCACGTTCCGTCGGGCAGCGGCCCGGCCTCGCACGGGCCGCCCCAGTCCGCGGGGCGAGTGCACAGCCACGCGCCCTTGGCCTCGCCGGGCCTGAGCACGAGCCTCGGCGCGCACTCGGTGGTCGCCCGGCATTTGCCGGAGGGGCTGGGCCCGATGCGGCACGGGCAGCCCTCGCAGGCGTGGCCGCACACCCAGCTCTTGTTCGGCCGCTCGTACCGCGACGAGTCGAAATCGGGCGCCGGCACGATGCCCTCGCTCATCTGGGCCCTCCGGAAAACGAGTAGACGATCACGACGTGGGCGGCGATGAAGACGAGCAACCCGTATGTCAGCGGTATGTGGACGAACAGCCAGCCCTTCAGCACGAGCTGCGTCGTCCGGTGGAGGTCGAGCGCGTCCTTCTGGCGCACGAGGGCCGCGAGATCCTGGGCCGCCTTTCTTTCGCTGGCGTTGAGGTAGCGCTCCACGCCCCCGAGGTCCGCGAGAAGCGTGTTGACGGCGCGCGTTGAGCCGAAAAGGTGCGGCCCGAGGTTGGCGGAACCCGCAAAGAACCCCCTCAGCCGCGCCGCGTAGAAATCGGCGAGGGTGGTCGCCCCCGCCGAGGGAATCCCCGAAACGACGAGCGCCTCGGCGCGCTGGCGAAGGTCGCGCAGTATGACCGGAATCCGCTCGTAGGGCACCTCGCCACCCGCGCTGC
>Ga0302226_10001205_pt1 | contig 19897 bp, 17 predicted proteins | sample II_Palsa_E3_3_FD_193524 | JGI IMG/M metagenome (GOLD analysis project Ga0302226, IMG submission 193524) | Peat permafrost microbial communities from Stordalen Mire near Abisko, Sweden - II_Palsa_E3_3 | ecosystem: Environmental > Terrestrial > Soil > Palsa > Peat permafrost | place: Sweden...
TTGCGCATGGTCGCTCAGGACCCGGTTGTTTATCGGGCGACTTGCGATTGCGGGGATGCAGCGGGCGAACAAATCCGCCAGCTGATGCTTGCTGCTGACAAAAACGTCTCCTATGGCAATCTGAAGGACCTCGCCAACGAGGCCTACGATCAAGCTCCACTTCTGGCGGTGGAACTTTATTCGGAATCGCTGCGCTTTAATCCAGCAGACGCAGATGCACTGCAATGGCGCGCGCAGCTGATGGTCAAACTCGGAGATGGCGACGGCGCGATCAAGAGCATTGCTCAGACCGAACAGCGTTTTCCCGATGACAATGCGATTGGTACGAAGCTGGGTCATATCTACGCATACACCGGTCATGTCAAAGAAGCCGAGAACACGTTCCTCGCCGTACTCAAGCGCGACCCGGACAACCAGCAGGCGATGGCTGAGGCGGGCGACCTGTACAACCACGCCGCGCACCAGCCCGAGAAGGCCGAAGCACTGGCCGATACATTGATCAGCCGTCATCCAGAAAATCCGGCCGGTTATATCGTGCGGGCCTGCAACCAGATGGTCCACAATCTGCCCGGTCGCTACGACACGATCCACTACTTCATTGACCATTTCGGCGATCAATCGGAGTTCAAGTCGCAAGTCGCGGAGATGCGAACGTACCTGGTCAATCATCCCGAGAAAACTGGTACAGGGTGATGGGCACATATGATCGTCGACCAGGGCTTACTCCTGAGGAAGGTTCGGTCAATCTTCCAGGTCAGGGAGTGACGACGATCGTTCCGTAGGCGTAAAGCATCTGCTTTCGGGCAAAATGCCGAGCGGCATGTAAGCTCGTGACGATCTGGTTGCCGGTTACTTACTCCACCGTAGATCGAGTGCAGCTGCCCATCATGCTTCCCACTTTTGACATGCCGTTGCTTGCGTTTGGAATTTCCGTCGTGCTGATCACCCCGGGTCCGACGAATACGCTCCTCGCGACGGCGGGCCTTCGACACGGTTTTAGATCGTCGGCGCCGCTCATTGGTGCCGAGCTGTGCGGGTATCTGATATCGATCTCGGTCTGGGGAATTTTTCTCGTCGCGGCGACCGAAAAACTGCCGTGGCTTTTACCCACCTTGCGGATGGCCTGCGGAATCTATCTTGCGTGGCTTGCCATACGCATGTGGCCCGCATCGAAGACCTCGGCCCAACCCGAGCGGCGATTGATCGGCATGCGCTCGCTCCTCATCGCCACCTTGCTCAACCCCAAGGGCCTGCTTTTCGCGAGTTTGATCTTTCCCAAAAGCGCATTCACCGATCTCGGCGACTACCTTGCCGCGATGGTGGAATTCACGCTGCTGCTGGTTCCGATTGGGCTTGGCTGGATAGCTCTTGGGCGCGGGCTGGGGTCGGGCAAATTATCGTGGCCCACCTCCTTGCAGATGCAACGCGGTGCTTCGATCGTCCTGAGCGTTTTCTCCCTCTGCTTGGTATGGGCTGCGGTTCGTTAGGGCTGTTTGCAGGCTTTTCGCAACTACTGCTGCCCGGCTGCAACTCCAGTGCAGAAGCGTGTTGGAGTACGTAACTTGTTACCGCTCGCCAATAGGTGATTGCGTGAGCGAATGGCTTTAAGTCCTTGACTACATTGATGCATTGTGTGCGACTTCGGTTGTCAGATGATTCAAGTTGCGCCAGCGCAGGCCGATGAATAACTACACTCCCCTAGTAATCTGAAATGCCCATGTACGCTTCTAATTCGTCGCGACGATTCTCGGTTCGCCTTCGCTTGCAGCTCGCCTTTGGCGCACTGACTTTGTTGTCCATGGCTACGGCTGCGGTGGGAGCATGGGGGATTGTCGGTCTGCAGCACACGACACTGGAAACGCTGCATGGCGATGTACGTTTTGCTGCTGACGTGCGCCAACTACAGGCTGGCCTGCTGGAACTGCGCCGCTTTGAAAAGGACACCTTCATCAACATTGGGGATGCCGCTCAAGTGGCCTCTTATCACGGCAAGTGGGAGAGCGCACATGCGAAGGCGCTGCACGAACTCGATGCCCTGGAGGTCTTTCCCACAGCTACCGGCGAGGTAACAACGTTTCGCAAAAACCTTGCGATGTACGCGGATGGCTACGAAGCGACGTTCAAACTGATCACTGAAAATACTTTTAAGGATGCGCACGCGGCCAACCTTCATTTCGTCCAATACAAGGATCCGATTCGTGCGCTCGACGAGCTCACGCTGGCGATGGCGGCAGAATCCGATACGCGCACGGCCGGTGTGGAGCCGCGTCTGGATGCGCGGGCCAAAGCTACGCTCGTTGCGACGGCCATTGCGGCATTAAGCGCGTTGCTGATTGCCATGGCTCTGGCCTGGAGCACCACGCGCCGTATCATGCGCCCGCTCACCAGTGCGCAGCAGCTGGCACAGGCGATCAGCGCTGGTCGGCTCAACAATGCACTGGTGGTCGACGGCAATGACGAGTTCGGCGATACCCTCCGCGCGCTTCAATCGATGGATCGTCGACTGGCCGAAATCGTCGGCCAGGTGCACGAAACCTGCGAGCAGCTGGCGGCGACCTCGCGCGACATCTCGCAGGGCACCGACGAGCTTTCGCGTCGTACGCAGGAACAGGCCAGTGCGCTGGAGGAAACCGCTGCGTCGATGGAGCAGATGACGGCCGCCGTGAAACAGAATGCGGAGGGCGCGAACGAAAGCCGCAATGTCGTGCGCGGCGTGCGCACGCACGCTGGAGAAGGCGCCGCTCTCGCGCAGGAAGCCGCTTCGGCGATGAGCGAGATCAGAGCAGCCAGTACGAAGATCGTGGACTTCGTCGGGCTCATCGACGAGATCGCCTTTCAGACCAATCTGTTGGCACTGAACGCGGCGATCGAGGCGTCCCATGCGGGTGAAGGCGGACGAGGTTTCGCCGTGGTGGCTGGCGAGGTTCGCCGATTGGCCCAGCAAAGCAAGTCCGCCGCGCGTGAGATCCGTCAGCTGGTGAGCGACAGCAGCGACAAGGTGAGCCAGGGCAACGACCTGGTCGAGCGCACGGGTCATGCGCTGATCGAGATCCAGTCGGGTGTGCAGCAGATCAGCGGACTGGTCGAGGAGATCGCCGCTGCATCACAGGAGCAGGCCAGCGGTATCGATCAGGTCAATGATGCGGTTGCCAGCATCGACACGGTGACCCAGCAAAATGCAGCGATGGTGGAGGAGGCCAGCTCGGCCAGTCGTAGCGCGCTGGAACTCACACAGTCGTTGCGCCGGCAGATAGCGTTCTTCCAGGTGGCCGCCGTACCAGCTCCCTCATCGGAGAAGCGAGCCCATGTGATGGCGGCACACGGGGATTTGGTTGCAGCCTGATCGATCGATGCTGACGGCCCCGGCGACCGTGCCGCTGACCGCGTTCACCGGCCAGCGTATGCAGAGTTTCAAATGCTCGCTGAATCGACCACAGCCACGCCGGATTCATGGGCTGCTGCTTTGTAGCCTGCGAACAACCACGGCTCGTCGACGGCAAAGCCCTGCGCGAAGTCGATGCCGAGCCTGCGGACCTCATCGAGCAGGCTCTGGTTGGCGACGCCTTCGGCGATGGTGAGCTTGCCGGTGACGTGGCCGATATTGTTGATCGCCTCGACCATCGCGCAGTCGATCGGGTCTTCGATCATGTCCTTGACGAAGCTGCGGTCGATCTTCACGAAATCGACCGGCAGGTGCTTGAGGTAGGTGAACGAGGACATGCCGGCACCGAAGTCGTCCAGCGAGAACCGGCAGCCGAGCGCACGCAAGTCGCTGATGAACACAGTCGCGCGGGACAGATTGGAAATGGCTGCGGTCTCGGTGATTTCGAAACAGATCATCGATGGGGCGATGTTGTAAGCCACAAACTGACGGCGCAGGAAATTGGCGAAGCCATCTTCGGACAACGAGGTGCCCGAGAGATTGATCGCGCATAGCTCAGGTGCCATTGCCGGGTCGTGCGCGATGCAGTTGCGCAGCGTGGTGAACGCGGCTTGCACGACCCAGCGATCGATGGATGGCATCAGGCCATAGCGCTCCGCTGCGGGAATGAAGGCGAGCGGTGGAATCCGCTGGCCGTCTTCGTCGACCATGCGCAGCAACAGTTCTATGTAGCGGCGCTGGCCGGCATCGCTCAGGTCGATGATGTTTTGCGCGTACAGCTCGAAACTGTCGGTAGCCAGCGCGGCCTGGATGCGGCTGACCCAGCACATCTCGGACTGACGGGAAGCAACCTCATCGTCATTCAGGCGATACAGCTGCACACGGTTGCGACCTTTCTCCTTGGCGAGGTGGCATGCCGCATCCGCGGCGCCAAGAATATCCTCGCGCGAGAGCATCTCCTCGCACAGGCTGACAAGGCCGATGCTCGCGCTGAGCGCAAACGTGCGATCGCCGAAGGTGAAGTGCAGGTCGCCAATGGCGGACCGCAGGTTCTCCGCAGCCTGCCATCCGTCTTCGGCGTCGCAGTTCTCCAACAGCACCACGAACTCGTCGCCGCCCAGTCGTGCCACTGCGTCGCAGCGACGTGTCCGCGCCAGGAACAGCGTCGCGATCTGTCGCAGCAATTCATCGCCCGCCGCGTGGCTGCAGGTGTCATTGACGACCTTGAACTGGTCGAGGTCGATATACAGCACCGTGAACGGTTGTCCGGCGTGATCGGCTGCGATGATGGCCTGTGCGAGGCGGCGCTCGAATTCGCGGCGGTTGATCAAGCCGGTGAGCGCATCATGGCTGGCCTGGTAGCTCAGCGTTGCCGCATGTTCGCGATCGCTGCTGACGTCGTGCATCACCAGCACTACGCCGTCCACGTTGCCCGCTCGGTCACGGATCGGTGTCGCGGTGAGGTCGATGGCGATCCTCACGCCGTCGCTGTGCTCAAGCATGAGCTTGTCACTGGACGTCCAGCCTGAATGGTCGCGCAGGACTTGTGCGACCGGATCGGGGATCGATACGCAGCTGACCTCTTCGACGATTTTGCAGATGGTCTCCACCGGATGACCGCGCGCGGCATCGCTGCGCCAGCGCGTGAGGCGCTCTGCGCTCGGATTGAGATAGGCAATGCGGCCCTGCGCGTCGGTGGTGATGACCGCATCGCCAATCGACTGCAGGGTGACTTCGGCGCGTTCCTTCTCGGCGAACAGCAGCGCATCGGCGATGCGCCGGTCAGTGATCTCGGTGACTGAGCCGGCCATGCGAACTGAGGTGCCAGTTACGTCGCGTACTGACTGGCCGCGTGCACGCAGCCAGCGTACGGTGCCGGTGGGCAGCGGCACCCTGAATTCGATGTCGAGCGGCATCGCTCGCCAGACATGGGCTGCTACGGCTTTTTTCATGGCCCGATGATCGCCCGGATGCAGGCAATCGAAAATCGACTCCGCCGGGCGATGTGCGCGATTGGTTTCTATGCCCAACATCTGCCGCAGGCGTGGCGATAGATAGATCCTGCCACTGAGACGATCCCAATCCCAAAGGCCATCATTGCTGCCGGTGACAGCGAGTTGGAAGCGATCTTCGCTGGCGCGCAGCGCACTGGCGACACGCAGACGATCATCAAGCAGGCGACGCGTGCGCCAGGCGGCACTGAGTACGAGCAGACAGCCGGCAAGGCCAATCGCCGCAAGCAGCACGTCGGCCGTTATCCGCGACGCCTCGCCCAGGGCGTTGGAAAAGGCAAATTCCAGAGGCGTCAATTGCGCGTCCACAACGCGAATGCGTTCGCGACTTGCCTCAACCCAGTCGCCGCCTCGCTCGCCACGGGCAACCCGTGCATGCACATCGTTCGCGATGTCGACCAGTTCAGCGATGCGCTTGTCCGCCTCAATCCAGATCGAGATGGTGCGGTCAACATAGGAGATGCGGCGAAAATGACTATAAAGCCGCAACATGCCCGGGATGTCGGTATCGGCGATCCCGCCTTCGCGGAAATTGGCCAGAGCAGTCGCCTCGTCGGGCGCGGGCTTGTCCATTTCCAGCCGCGCGCGACGGTCGCCGAGTGGAACCGCGATGGCCTCGAGGTACTGCTGGAAGTCTGACTCTGAAAACGTCACCAGGTATTGCTGAAGGTGCGAGGCAGCCAGCTTCTGCCCTTTCGACCAGCGACTTTCGCCACCCACAAATGCTCGCGTCGCCGACATCATGTCCAGGCTGATGATGCACATGCCCATCATTACGGCAACGACGAGAATGAACGGCAGGACGATTTCGGTCGCCCGCTCCCTTTTGCCCGGTTCGACGGCCCCCCGACTCTTCACCCTGGTATCGGCGCCCCCTCGGCACGGTCCTGACGGTCAGGACAGGAGCATATCGGCCGAAGCTGCGGAAACTTTAGGGGCTGTGGGTGCGAGTTTGGTGCCTGGACGGCTCACCAGTTCTCACTCCAGAGCATCCACCGGCTGCTCTGGAGCTTGTACCACCAGGCCACCCGCGCCAGATCGGCGTCGGGCAGCCCAGTGGCACCATGACGTTACTGTTTGCCGACGACCAGCAGGGTGAAGCCGTTGACCGGGGCGCCGTGTGACGCGGGGTCGGCGGTGACCAGGTAGGCCAGGTGCGTAGTGGGATCCAGCGCGAGTGTGCGTGCTCCTTGCTGGGTCACGACATTGGCCAGCACGCTGTAATGATCGGCATCGTCCTGGTGCACGATGGTCAGCGTGCCGTCATGGTTCGAGCTATACGCCAGCCGGGCCTGTGGATCGAACGCGGCGGCGTCCGGGCCCTTGCCGATGGCCACCCGGGCGACCTGGCGGCCGTTGACGGCATCGGTGACGATCATGAGGTTGTTGTCGCACACCGAGAACAGCCGTGCAGAGACCGCGTCGTAGGTGAGGCCGGAAGGGGAGTCACATGGCGCCAGGCTCCAGACGTGCAGCACTTTGTCGGTCTTCGTGTCGAGCTGGGCCAGTTCGCCCTTGTCCTCCAGATTGACGAACACGTGACCGTGGCCATCACTGACCGCAAACTCCGGCCGGCCGGGCAGGTCGATGGTGGCCACTTCCTTGCCCGCCGCGGGATCGATCACGCTGGCCGAATGGCTGTGGCCATTCATGGTGAGCACGTGGCCGCTTGCCGGGTCGAACACGATCGCATCGGGGTTCAGGCCGCTTACCGGGATGTTGCCGACCGTCTTCAGCGAATCCAGATCGATCACGCTGACACTGTTGCCCTGGCCGTTGCTGACGTAGCCACGATGCTGGGCCAGCGCCAGCGCGACACCGTGCGCGTGGTTCATGCCGGGAATCTCGGTGATCAGCTTGCCGCTGCCGATATCGACCACCATCACCCGATCATTGCGGGCGATGAACAGGCGGTGCGTGGCGGGATCGAGACTGAGGTAATCCCAGCCGCCGCCGCCGCCCAGCAGATGGCGTTGTTGCACGGCATACGTCGCCGCCGTCATCGCCGCAGGAGGCTCGGCGGCACTGACGGCGACAGGGCCAATGGTCAGCAGCAGTAACAAAGTCAGTGATTTCATCGGTGGGTTCCAGATCCGGATGGGCAGGGGGTGGGATAACCCCGCCAGCATGCCAGCCAGATCATTAGCGATTGCTGTGGAACGCTGGCCGTGTGGGCGACGATCAGAAATTGCCGCGCGAGGCTGTCCATACCGCCATCATGGTGGCGCGAAGCTGCTGCGGCGATACCGGTTTGTGCAGCAATGGGATCTTCGCCGCGACGATCTCACGCAGGCGGTCGCTGCGGGTTTCGCCGGTGATCAGCATGCGCGCAAAGGGCGCCTCGCCGTCAGGCTGATAGTGTCGATCGAGCGCGGCGAACACGTCGAGCGCCCGCTCGCCCGCGTGCAGGTGCAGGTCGGAGATCACGATGTCTGCCGGCCCGGGCCAGTCCTCGATCGCCTCCAGCGCCTGCAGGCGATCCTCGGCCACTGCCACCTCGCAACCCCAGCTGCGCAACAGATAGCGGATGCCGGAAAGAATCGCCGGATCGTCGTCCATCACCAGTACGCGCTTACCGGATAAATCCGCTGGCGCGTCGTCGGCCAATCCCGCCAATTCCAGTTGCGCTGGCACGATCGGCAGCTGGAAATGGAACACGCTACCGCGGCCTGGCCGCGATTTGACGAGTACCTGGGTGTCGAGCAGTTCGGCCAGTCGCTGCGCGGTCGCCAGACCCAGGCCCAGGCCGGGGCGCGAACTATCGTCGCATCCTGAATCGGGGTGATCGTCGATTCGGTAGAACTCGTCGAATACGCTGGAAAGGTGTTCGGCTGCGATGCCGTTGCCGGTGTCCCACACCTCGATGCGTATCCGCTCTTCGCCATCGCGCCGCACGCCGATCAGAGCGCCACCCTGGCGGGTGTAACGCAATGCGTTGCTGACCAGGTTGTTGAGGATGCGCGTCAGCATGCTGCGGTCGCTGCGCACCCAGCGGCCGCTATGGCGCATGGTCAGGCGCAATCCCCGCTGCTCGGCGACTATGTCGAAGTTGCGGCTTACCTCGGCGAATACATGGTCGAGTGGGAACTCACTGATTTCAACCTGTATCGCGCCGGCTTCCAGACGCGACAAATCGAGCAGCTCACTGAATAGATGGTCTAGCGACTGCACGCACTCCTGGATATGCGCAATGCGGTCCAGCCGCAGCGGATCGTACTCATCCACCGCCAACGCCGAAGAGAACAGGGTCAGCGCGTACAGCGGCTGACGCAGATCGTGCGAGGCGGCCGCGAGGAAGCGCGCCCTGGCCACGCTGGCTGCTTCCAGTGCGGCATTCTTGCGCGCCAGCTCCTGCGTCGCGTGTTCGATTTCCTGCTCCATCCCGCGGTGCGCGTCATGCAACATCGTTGCGGCGTGATTGAAGCCTTGCTGCAGCTCGCCGATCTCGGTCCGGTCGGTAACTTTCACGGCGACCTTGCGATCGCCCAGGCCAAGTTGTCGCACCGCGCCGGCCAGGTGGCGCAACGGGAAACTGATCCAGCGCGCCACCTGCCAACCGATCACGCCAGCGACAAACAGGCTCACAACGAGCACGATCAACGCGTTGCGCAGGCTTGCCTGTTGCGCGGCGATCGCATCATGCACGCTCACATCCACCAGGATCGAGCCGAGCACGCGTTGCCGCGGCTGATCGCTGTCGATCACGTCGTGTTCTACGGTCAGGATTTCGCGTGCGTTGTCATTGTCGACGGTCTCGCGGTAGTCGGCGAGAATCTGGCCGTCGGCCGTGCGGATCTGCACGCGTGTCACATTCGGCAGGCCACCGATCGAATCGGCAATCTGCCGCAACTCGCGCAAATCCATATTGCGCAGCGGTTGCACGCACACCGAGGCGGTCTGCGTCGCGATCGCATCGGCGGTGCTCTGCGCCATGCGATGCAAGGTGATCAGCTGGTGGCGGGTCAGCAGGGTGACCAGTAAAGCGGCGGTGATCAGCGTGGGCACCAGCGCAACGAATGCCAGCCGTTGCATCAACGACGTCCGTTGCCATAGCCGTTCTGGCCAGGAGTTGATCGCCCTGTCCATCCGCCCCGCACCTCCCCACTATCGCCTCGGGTGCGTCAGCGCACCAAGGCCGGTCGGTTCACCCCGCGCGCCTCGGCGCCCCCAGGGTGCCCCCACACTAGCGCGAAATGACCGGATTGACAGCTGCTTTAGAGCCCGTTTGGCCACATTGGGCCAGGGCAGGCTCAATCGACTTGCTTGATGGCTTGCCGGTAGCGTCGGGTAAGGCGCTCGATCAGCAGCGGCAATAGTGCGAGCACGGCGATTGCCCCCAGTGGCAACATCACTTCGCGGTGCATGAACAGGTCAATGCCGAACGTGCTGCTCTGACTCATCATGTCGCCAAGACCAGAGCCAATCGAGCTCTCGAACCACAGCATCGTGGTGCCGCCCACCCAGCTGGCGCCAAGGAACAGCCATAGTGGGCAGCGCAACCACGCCAGACAGACTGTAACAATGCCGAACGGCACCACCGGTACGAAGCGCAGGAATAGCGTATAGCTCACCGGATGGCTCTCGAAGCCGTGATGCAGCTTCTCGACCACCTTGGGCGGATGCTTGCTACCGGCGCCAAACGCATAGCGGCTGGCCAGATAGAGGATCAGCGATCCCAGGGTCAGGCCGATCGACGAGCACGCGGTGCCGTCGACGGCGCCGAATGCAATACCGCCGGCGAGTATCACCACGATGGTGCCCGGAATGCCGGTGGAAGTGACCAGCGTCAGCAGGCCGATATAGGCGATCCGCCACAGCCACGGATGTTCGGCGATACGCGCGTGAAGCTCATGCTGGTGCGCGACCAGATGTTCGGGATGCAAGCGGTCAAACGTGCCGGAGGCGAACAGCACAATGCCCGCCAGCAGCAGCAGGATCAGTGGCAGCGCGGCGCGCAGGCGGCTCAATACAAAATACCGCTGGTGCCATAGGCGGCCAGCACGGTGCGCGCCTGATCGCGCAGGATATCCCGACGCACGGCAATGCGGCGGCGTTCCAGTTCGCCGATCCAGTCCGCCGGCAACGGGCCTTCGTCGAAGTCGGTGAGTTCCTCGACGTCTTCGGCACGCGCGCCGATCAATAGCGCGTTGATACCGGCCCAGACCATGGCGCCGTAGCATTGGCAGCAAGGCTGTGAGCTGGTGGCCAGCACGTAGTGGCCATCGTCCTCGTTCATCCGGCTTCGGCTCAGGCGTTGCTGCGCGATCATGATCGCCATCATTTCGGCGTGCGCCACCGAGCAGCTCAGTGGCACCACACGATTCACGCCTGCGGCAATCAGGCGACCACTGACTGCATCGAACACGGCCGCGCCAAACGGGCCGCCGCCACCGCGCTCGACATTCTGCCGTGACAACTCGATCGCCAGGCCAACGCGTTCCTCGTCGCTGAGATAGCGGCGGTCGGTGTCGGCGACCTCACCCATCCATGGCGGCAGGGTGAGATGGATCTGCAGCGGCAGCATAGTCTCGCTCCCTCTATTGGCCGGCCTGTTTCGCCCACGTATCGCGCAGTGTCACGGTACGGTTGAATACTGGCGCCGTAGCGCGATGGTCGACCCGGTCGGCTACAAAGTAACCCAGCCGCTCGAATTGGAACCGCTGCTCCGGCGCCACCGCAGCGGCAGCCGGTTCGAGCCAAGCCTGCACCACACGCTTGGCCAGCGGGTTGACGTGCTCAAGCCAGCTCTTGCCATCTTCCTCGCTGTCCGGTGCGGCCACGTTGAACAGGCGGTCGTAGATACGCACTTCGGTAGCCACGGCGTGCTTCGCGCTGACCCAGTGGATGGTGCCCTTTACCTTGCGGTCGGCGCCAGGCATGCCATGGCGGGTTTCCGGATCGAGCGTGCAATGCAGCTCGGTCACGTTGCCGTCGGCATCCTTGATCACCTGCGAGCACTTGATGATGCCGACGCCGCGCAGGCGCACTTCGCCTTCGGGCTTCAATCGATGAAAGCCCTTCGGCGGTACTTCGGCGAAATCCTCGCGTTCAATCCACAGATCGCGCGCGAACGGCACGTCGCGCATGCCGAAGCTGTCGTCTTTCGGATGGTTCGCGAAGTGCAGCGTTTCCTCGTGCCCTTCCGGCAGGTTGGTAAGCACCAGCTTCAGCGGATCGAGCACGGCCATCCGGCGCGCAGCGGTGGTGTCCAGATCTTCGCGGATGCAGTTTTCCAGGATCGTGTAATCGATCACGCTGTTCTGCTTGCTGATGCCCACGCGTTCGATAAACAGGCGCAGGCCGGCCGGCGTGAAACCGCGCCGACGCAGGCCGCGCAAGGTGTTCATGCGCGGGTCGTCCCAACCATCGACGTGACCTTCGCCGACCAGCTGCGCTAGCTTGCGCTTGCTGGTGATGGAGTAGCTCAGATTCAGTCGCGAGAATTCGATCTGTCGCGGCTTGGCTGGTTGTGTCGGCAGGCCGGCAGCGAGTAACGACTGCCATAGCTGCGGGTTGTTCGGCAGGTCAACATGATCGACGAACCAGTCGTACAACGGGCGGTGATCTTCGAACTCCAGCGTGCACAGCGAATGGGTGATGCCTTCCAGCGCGTCGGACAGGCAGTGCGCGTAGTCGTACATCGGATAGATCGGCCACGCATCGCCGGTGTTCTGGTGAGTGATCTTGCGGATGCGGTAGATCGCCGGGTCGCGCATGTTGATGTTGCCGGCGCTCATGTCGATTTTCGCGCGCAGCGTCTTGCTGCCGTCGGCGAACTCGCCCGCACGCATACGGCGGAACAGGTCGAGGTTTTCCTCCACGCTGCGCTCGCGGTATGGCGAGTGACGGCCGCCGGTGGTCAAGGTGCCGCGGTACTCGCGCATCTCTTCGGCATTCAGGTCGTCCACATAGGCCACGCCGTCCTCGATCAGCTTGAGCGCCGAGCGGTAGAACACCTCGAAATAATCCGAAGCGTGGCGCAGCGCATGCCACTCGAAACCCAGCCAGCGCACGTCATCCTTGATGCCCTCGACAAACTCCGGGTCTTCCTTGCCGGGATTGGTGTCGTCCAGGCGCAGGTTGCACCAGCCGCCGAATTGACCGGCGATGCCGAAGCTCAGGCAGATCGCCTTGGCGTGGCCGATATGCAGGTACCCGTTGGGTTCCGGCGGGAAGCGTGTGTGAACCGCATGATGCTTGCCCGCAGCGAGGTCATCGCGCACGATCTGCCGGATGAAATCCTGAGGTGCGACGGCCGCTGTCGGGGTGGTGGGGGCGGCGGCGGGGTTTTCAGTCGACATCAGGCAAAACTCGCGTGCGGTAGCGGAAACGCCCAAGTTTACCCTGTCGCCGGCATCGGGCGCAGGGCGCCCGGGATGAGCGCAACGGGTCAGGCTGAACAGGTCCTGCCGACGGGCTCGACTGAATGGGGGCGCGATCTCTTGCCCCGCCATGCCGCAGGGGCGTAGCGTGCACCCATGCATATCATCTATCGAGCCGAAAACCTGTTCGACGCCCATCTTGTGAAGGATGCGCTGGAACATGCGGACATTCCGGCGTTCATCGCCGGCGAATACCTCACCGGCGCGGTGGGCCAGCTGCCGGCAATGGACTACATTGCGGTGATGGTGCCCGAGTCGAGCCTGGCGCTCGCCAGCGGCATCGTGCGTGAGGTGGAGGCCCAGCTCAGCGAGGCGCGGCTGGCAATCCAGGAAAGCGGAGCGCCCGATGATCCGCTTGCCGTGTTCTGCTGAGCGTAGCCGGCATTTGCGGCGCGGGCGATTCCGACGTGATCGGGAACCTGGGAAAAGCCGCCCCGTTGCCCGTCATCCCTGCGAAGGCAGGAGCCCGGCACCCTTCCTCCTCAAGAACCTGAGGCCACCGGGTCCCTGCCTTCGCAGGGATGACAAGCTGGGGTACTGGTCAATCGAGGCGCCCCATCAAGGAACCCCATGCAAGATCGAGCTGTATTGAATCTGGCTGCACTGATCCGCGCGGTGCCAAATTTCCCCACTCCCGGAGTGATGTTTCGCGACGTGACCCCCCTGCTGGCCGATGCCGGCGGCTTCGCCCGCTGCATCGACGCGCTGGCCGAACCGTGGCAGGGCAGTGCGGTGCAGGCGGTGTGTGGCATCGAGGCACGTGGCTTCATTTTCGGCGCCGCGCTGGCGCAGAAGCTGCACGCCGGCTTCGTGCCATTGCGCAAGCCCGGCAAGCTGCCGCCACCCGTCGTGTCGGTGGACTACCAGCTCGAATACGGCAGCGACCGGCTGGAGGCGCAAAGCGACGCGCTGAAGCCCGGCGAGCGCGTGCTGATCGTCGATGATGTGCTGGCCACCGGCGGCACATTGGCGGCAGCACGCGCCCTGATCGATCAACTGGGTGGTGAACTCGTGGGCGCCACTGTGGTCATTGAACTAGCAGCGCTGCAGGGTCGGGCGCGCTGGCAAGGGAACCCACCACTGCACAGCCTTTTGCGCTATTGAGTCGTGTTTCTCCCGCAGCCAAGTTCGCTGTGGGAGAGCTGGCTTTCGGAGAGCAGCCATGTTCGGAATCGGCGCCTGGAAACAACGCCTGCCTCAGCGCGATGAGGCGTTGCCAGGGCGCGAGCATCCCATGCAGCCGAGCCATCCGCATCATGTGCATGGCCGTTCGCTGCTGGCCAGTAGTTATCCGAGTGGCGAAATGGTGCTGTTCGGCATGGGTTGCTTCTGGGGAGCCGAGCGCAAGTTCTGGAGTCTGCCCGGCGTGCTGAGCACCGCAGTCGGTTACGCGGGCGGCTACACGCCCAACCCCACCTACCGTGAAGTCTGCTCAGGCCAGACCGGCCATGCCGAAGTGGTGCAGGTAATCTACGACCCGACCGTGACGAGACTGGAGAAATTGCTGAAGGTGTTCTGGGAAAGTCACGACCCGACCCAGGGCATGCGCCAGGGAAACGACACCGGTACGCAGTATCGTTCGGCCGTCTATACGTCCAATGTGGCGCAGCTCAGTGTCGCCGAAACCACGGCTCGAACCTACCAGGTCGAACTCGACCGCGCCGGTCACCATTCGATAAGTACAGAAATTACCATCGCCGGCCCGTTCTACTACGCCGAAGACGAGCACCAGCAATATCTGTCGAAGCATCCGGATGGGTATTGCGGGTTGGGTGGGACAGGGGTGAGTTGTCCGATTGGGTTGGATGTGCAGTGCTAAAGTTGGAAAGAGGCGGCACTTATTCCGGCTCTGCTTCATCAAGAACCCAAGGCACATTGATGAGATCGAATTCGAGTTGAACGCGTGGCACGCCGCTCAGCGTTTCCAAGTGTGGTGCGTTGCCATTGCATAGCCATATTTTTAAATTCGGCGACATCGCCACCATGGGAAAGTCTCCGGTTTTCTCCAACTTTCCCGCAAAGTGAAACCAGCCTCCGTAACGATGTTCGCCAGAGGGAAGTCGCCCGAGGTGATAAACCTCGGCATCTTTCGTGTATTCCATGCCGAGAGACCGAAGTAACGCGGTGAATTCGGTCGGAAGGACGCGTTCACGAACAGCGACGAAGTTGCGACAGGTATTGCAGCTGCAAGATTCCGCGCCTCCTGTTTTGGCCAAGAGATATGCGCTCTGTGTGGCTGGGTAGTCACATGTGTACTGCCATTGACCTAGTGTGGCCATGTGAATTCCCGAAATTGAACCTGAATCAATTTGCGCAACGTGGCCTAAGTGACATGAGCATGTTAAAGAAACTCATGGTTCGATCGTGAGACTCTCCACATAGACGAGCTCACACGCACCCGCGCCGACATCGTCGCGAGTCATCGAGGTTTTCCAGCGCCAGCCGTCGGGACGGCTGGCGTCGACCAGGAAGCCTTCGATGTGCACCAGTTCGCCTGGGCGCACTTTTTTGAGTTCGTACAGCACGCCGGCATCGGCGGGGATCATGTGCATGTTCGCGCTGTGCGTTTCGATTTCGCGGCGGGGGATCGGAAACTGCTTCACTTGCCAGTAGTAGAAGCGGCCGGACTGGCTGATGTCGATCTTCGCCAGCACGGCGCTGTCGGACATGCGGCCCCAGCCGAGCGCGAGATCTTCAGGTATCAGCTTGGCGTCGGCACCCCATGAATAATCCGCGCGCGACAGCACGCGAGCGGTGAGGGTGAAACGTGCGCGGGTTGTCAGCGTGACATCGCCGAGTTGCAGCTGCGCACCGTCGTCGATGTCCACTTGTTCGGGTATATCCGGCGCAAGCACGCCGGGTGGCGGATGTAGTGGTCGTTTACCCCACCATGAAACCCCGCCCCACAGCACCAGCAGCAGGGTTGCGCCTATCCAGAGCTTGCGCATCGTCAGTTGAAATCCGCTGCCAGCGCGCGGCGCTGTTCGTGAGTAAGGCTGACGTCGGCGCGCATGGCTGGCAGCGTCGCGGCCAGCGTGACCGTCGCGCCGGCATTCCAGCTCGCGATCATCGCTTCGTCAAGTTCGAAGCGCAGGAAGTGCACAGCGGCAGTTTTATCGTCATTGCTGCGTTCCATGTCTTCGTCGGCGATGGCGGTGACTGGGGCGTGCCCGTGCACGGTCAGTTTGATGGTGTGCTCGATGCCGCGCAGGCGCACCAGTTCGCGCTTGCGCTGCTCGACGTCCTCGTACTCGACCATCATCGTGGCCTTGAGGTTGCGGTCGTCGGGAATCAGCGGATTGTAGGCGTCCAGTTCGTCCTGGATGCCTGCGGCCTCGAAGATGCGTTCGATGCGCAGCATTTCCTGCACCTGATACTGGATGCTCAGACGATCCTCGAAGATCAGTCTCAGGTGTTCGCCGATGTGCACGCCGCGCTGCTTCTTGTGCGCTATCACGCGAGCGCGGAACTCGCCGCGTTGCTGGGCGTAGGCTTCGAGAGTGAGCAGATCGGCGCGGGTCAGTATGTGCATGGTGTTTGTTGTAGCAGGGATGGGGGACGAGTAGCGAGGGACGATAGCAAAGGGCGAGAGCGGAGGGTGGCGGAGGCAGCTGTTCTCGCCCCTCACCCCTCGCTACTTGCCCCTCATACCCCATAGGCCTTGCGCAGCAGGCTGAGTGGATGTTCCGCAGCCGGCTTGTCACCTAGGCCATGGGCGATATGGTTGCCGGCCATCGGGCAGTCGCTGGTGAAGTGGTCGGCCTGCGCCTGTGCGACGCGATTCTCCACCGGTTTCGCCAGCTTGCGCGAGAGCGCATAAGTCGCATGTTTGACGCCATAGGTGCCGTCGTGACCGGAGCAGCGTTCGATGGTGATCACTTCGGTATCCGGCACCAGTTGCAGGATGTCGCGTGTCTTCGGCCCGATCTTCTGCACGCGCTGGTGGCACGGCACCTGCCAGGCGACCTTGCCCAGCGACTGGGTGAAGTCGGTGGCCAGCAGTCCGGCCTTGTGGCGCTCGATCAGGTATTCGAACGGGTCGAAGAAGCGGTCGCGAACGAGTGCCACCTCGGCATCGTCCGGGAACATCAGCGGCAGTTCCTGCTTGAACATCAGCACGCAGGACGGGATCGCCGCGGTGAAGTCCCAGCCTTCGCGTGCCATCTTCGCCAGCACCGGGATGTTGCGCTCCTTGTACTTTTTCACCGTCTGCAGATCACCCAGTTCGAACTTGGGCATGCCGCAACAGCTTTCCTGCTCGACCAGTTGCGTAGGTATAGCGTTGTGCGTCAGCACTGCGGCGAGATCCTCGACTACGACGGGGTCGCAGTAGTCGCAGTAGCAGGTGGCGAAGATCGCCAGTTTGCCGCGCGTACGACCGGCCGGACGTGCTTCGCCGGTGCCGTCCAATGCCTTCAATCGTTTGCGTGCGCTGGGTGTTTGATAACTCGGCACGCGTGCTTCGGCGTCCACGCCCATGGTCTTTTCGAGCAGCTTGCGCGCGAGCTTGTTCTGGTTGGCGGCGTTGATCGTCTGTACCACCACCGGGATCGACGCGAGCTTGCCGACCATGCGCGTGTTCGACAGGATCTTCGCCGATAGCGGCACACCATCACGCTCGAATGCCACCGTCTTGGCACGCAGCATGAGGTGTGGGAAATCCACGTTCCACGGATGCGGCGGCGTATACGGACACTTGGTCTGGTAGCAAAGGTCGCACAGGTAGCACTGCTCGGTGACCTTGGGATAGTCGGCCTTGTCGACGCCGTCGATCTCCATCGTCTTCGACTCGTCGATCAGGTCGAACAGGGTGGGGAAGGCGTGGCACAGGCTGACGCAGCGGCGACAGCCGTGGCAGATGTTGAATACGCGCTCGAGCTCGGCGTCCAGCGCCTGCTGATCCATGAATTCGGGGTTGGTCCAGTCCAGCGGGTGCCGTGTTGGCGCCTCCAGATTGCCCTCACGCGTTTCACTGATGGGATCGGCCATCGTTGTCTCCCCGGTGTCTGGCAGCTGGCGGGCTTTCGAGGTCCCCGTAGGAGCGCACCCTGTGCGCGAAAAGCCAACGGAGCGGTAACGCCGTCACCTCTATCGCGCACAGGGTGCGCTCCTACAGGGCGCAGCAAAGATGCCGGCAGTCCCGACGTCGAAGTCGGGACCGCCATGTATTTGCACTCAGCCCAGTTCGGCCAGCGCCTTGGTGAAGCGATTGGCGTGCGAACGCTCGGCCTTCGCCAAAGTCTCGAACCAGTCGGCGATTTCTTCGAAGCCTTCCGTGCGCGCCGACTGGGCCATGCCCGGGTACATGTCGGTGTATTCGTGGGTTTCGCCGGCGATGGCGCTCTTCAGGTTCAGGTGGGTTTCGCCGAATGGCAGCCCGGTGGCGGGATCGCCCACGTGTTCGAGGTATTCGAGGTGGCCATGTGCATGGCCGGTTTCGCCCTCGGCGGTGGAGCGGAACACGGCAGAGACATCGTTGTAACCCTCGATGTCGGCTTTGCCGGCGAAGTACAGGTAACGGCGGTTGGCCATCGATTCACCGGCAAACGCGTCTTTCAGATTCTGCTCGGTCTTGGACCCTTTCAAGTTGCTCATGACATCACCTCGTGGCGTGTGGCTGGGAGGGTAGGCGAGAACGATCGTTGCGGTCGTGACCTGCCGAGCCTAGCGCTCGGTCATCAGGCATTGAAATTGATTGTTTCGATGGAGCGGATAGCTAGCAGCTATCGATGTGCTGATTTTCGCGTCGTCGGTGTGCCGATAACTGCCGGCGTATGCGTGGCGGCGGTGTGCGCATCGAGCAGATCGGGCGGCAGCTGCCTGAAGATATCTGCCAAACGCTTCAGGAACACATCCATGGCCGAACTTTTGCGCCAGACCATGGCCACGCGCCGGCTCGGCGGGTGGCCCTTGAACTCGATCAGATGCAGGTTCTCGACCTGTGCCACCGGCGGCTTTACCGCCATGCTCGGCAGCAGCGTGATGCCGACGTTTGCCGCCACCATCTGCCGCAGCGTCTCCAGGCTGGTGGCGCGGAAACCGCTGCGTTCGCCAATGCCGGCCATGTGGCATACCTCCAGCGCCTGATCGCGCATGCAATGGCCTTCCTCCAGCAGCAGCAGGTTCTGGCTGGACAGATCGGAAAGCTTCAGCTGGCCCTGTTGCTGCGCCAGCGGGTGATCATGCGAGACCGCCAGCAGGAAGGGCTCTTCGAACAGGAACTCGGTGTGCAGGCTGTCTTCGTGCAACGGCAGCGCAAGGACGGCGGCATCCAGCTTGCCCTCGCGCAGCAGGCGCAGCAATGCCTCTGTCTTGTCTTCGACCAGCAGCAGCTCCAGCTTGGGAAACGCCTTGCGCACCAGCGGCAGCGCATGCGGCAACAGATAGGGGCCCAGGGTCGGGAAGACGCCCAGCCGCACCGTGCCGGATTCCGGATCGAGCGTGCGCCGGGCTACGCCGCGAATCTGTTCGATTTCGTTGAGTACGTCGCGGGCGCGTGTGGCGATGTCGCGGCCGACTTCGGTCAGCAGCACCTTGCGTGGCGTGCGCTCGACCAGCGGCACGCCCAGTTCGTCTTCCAGCTTCTTGATCTGCGTTGACAGGGTCGGCTGGCTGACAAAGCAGGCCTCGGCGGCGCGGCCGAAGTGCCGATGCTCGGCAAGGGCGACCAGGTATTGGAGATCGCGCAGGTTCATGGAGTACCTCAGGCAAGCCATAGGCAATGACTATGAACACGATGGTAACAATCAATTTGAACAATGCAAGTGCAGACGTTATCTTCTTCGCCAAGGCACCTGATCCAAGGCGCCTCTCAACCCTCGCTCCACTACCTGAAGGCTTACTCCATGCTGACCATTGGCGACAAGTTCCCGCACTTCAATCTCACCTCCGTTGTCTCGATCGAGAGCCTGGACAAGGCGTTCTTCCCGATCACCAACGACACTTACAAGGGCAAGTGGCTGTGCGTGTTCTTCTACCCGAAGGACTTCACGTTCGTCTGCCCGACCGAGATCAAGGGCTTCAGTGACGTGAACGAGCAGTTCGCCGACCGCGACTGCCAGGTGCTGACCGCCAGCACCGATTCGGAGTTCGTGCACCTGGCCTGGCGCAAGGATCACAAG
>Ga0302226_10001210_pt1 | contig 19829 bp, 19 predicted proteins | sample II_Palsa_E3_3_FD_193524 | JGI IMG/M metagenome (GOLD analysis project Ga0302226, IMG submission 193524) | Peat permafrost microbial communities from Stordalen Mire near Abisko, Sweden - II_Palsa_E3_3 | ecosystem: Environmental > Terrestrial > Soil > Palsa > Peat permafrost | place: Sweden...
AGCCAGACGAGACCGTTGCAGCTTCAGGTGAGCGCGCCCGATCCGGCGACAGCTGCCGCCACGCACAAGGACGTCTTCATGGAGGCGCAGGTCGAGCCGGCACACGGCTACGTCGGCCAGCAGCTGTGTTACGTCGTGCGGCTGTACTACGCCAACCGCATCAACGGCGATGCACCTGCGCCGCCGCAGGTCGATAATGTGGAGATCAGCCAGCTTGGCAACGGCCTGAACTACGATGCCGAGCGTGGCGGCCGTACCTATCATGTGCTGGAACAGCGCTATGCACTGATCCCGCAGCGTGCCGGGCACATCGACATTCCCGCCGTGGATTTCCAGGGCGCGGCGATCGATCCAAATGATCCCAACAGCTTCTTCGGTGCCAGCATCCCGGTCTCGGCCAGTGCGCCGGCACAGGCCATCGAGGTGCAGGCCGCCCCGGCCGACTGGGGCAAGATCGCGTGGCTGCCGGCGCGTCAGTTGAACCTGAGCCTGGACGGTTTGCCGACGGCACAGGATTCGCCGCGGGTCGGCCAGCCACTGAACCTCACCATGAACCTGCAGGCGACCGGCCTGTCGTACGAGGCGCTGCCCGCGCTGAGTCTGCCGCCACTGGATGGTGCCACGGTGTATCCGGACAAGCCGGCCAGCGGCAATCACAACGATGGTCAGTGGATCATTGGCTGGCGTCAGCAGGCATTTGCAGTCGTGCCGGAGCGCGCCGGTACGCTGACCATTCCCGCCACCACCTTGAAATGGTGGAACGTGTTGACCGACCGCATGGAAGTGGCGCAGATCCCGGCGCGCAGCATCACCATCCTGCCGGCGATCGGCGGTGCTGCCACTCCGGCCAGCCCGCTAGCGACTGCAGCAAGCACGGCGGCAAACGTGCCGGCGTCGACGGCCAAGGTGACCACCGTGGCGCCGGCCACGCCATGGCGCTGGATAGCCCTGGCCAGCATCGGCCTGTGGCTGCTCAGCGTATTGGCGTGGTGGCTGTGGCGCCGACGCCGTGCGGCAAGCGTAAGCATTGCACCAATGCCAACACCGATGCCAACGCACACGTCGGCGCGCGAATGCCAGCAGGCCTTCATCGCCGCGGCCTGCGGCAGCGACACGTCGTTGCAAGTGCACAATTTGCTGGCATGGGCGCGTGCGGAGCGACCGGCAATCCAGCATCTGGGCGAACTGGCGGCGGCGCTGGGTGACGAATCGCAGCGCGCAGCGATCGCCGCCCTACAGCAGCGCCACTACGCAGGTGCCCCGGTCGTCGAGGGTAAAGAAAGTCTGGTCGAGGTGTTCAAACGCGGTTTCATGTGGCGCGCCATCAATGGGACTGACGACGATGCAGTGCTACCGCCGCTGTACCCGTTCAAGCTGCATTGAGTACGGGTTACTTGGTATCGAGCGCGTGCTGGAAGACTGCGCGCATGGCATCGCTGAAGCAGCACAAGGTGACCTCGATGGCTGCATCGTCGGCAAGCTCATCGTGCAATGCATACACGGCCACCGCAGCAGCCAACGCGGATGGATAGCCGTAGACGCCACAGCTGATCGCCGGGAACGCGATCGTGTGCCCGGCGTGTTTGCGCAGCAGGCGCATCGCGTTTCGGTAACAGCGTTCAAGCAACAACGCCTCGCCGTGGCTGCCGCCATGCCAGATCGGTCCCACGGTATGGATCACATGGCGCGCGGGTAGCGCAAAGCCAGCGGTGATGCGCGCTTCGCCAGTTGGGCAGCGCACGCCAGGCGCGGATTCGGGCAGGGCGCGGCAGGCTTCAAGCAGGGCTGCTCCGGCCACACGATGGATCGCGCCATCCACGCCGCCGCCGCCGAGCAGGCTCGGGTTGGCGGCGTTGACGATGGCATCCATGCGCAGCGTGGTGATGTCGGCGGTGATGGCCTTGATGGGCATGGTTTCGGCGAGGGTGGCGGCTTATGCTTCAGGCGTACATTCGGGTACGCAGAGGTTGCAACGGATCATGGCGAGTACGGAAGACATTTCCTTCGGGTATCTGCTGAACGACGTGACCTTGCTGTTTCGCAAGCACTTCGACCGGCGTGCGGTGAAGTTCGGCTTGACCCGGGCGCAGTGGCGAGCGACCAAGATGTTGTATCACCGCGAGGGCTTGCGGCAAACCGAACTGGCCGAATATCTGGAAATGGAACCGATCGCGGTGGGCCGGGTGATCGACCGTCTGCAGGCCGCCGGTTTCGTCGAGCGCCGTGCTGATCCGAAGGACCGCCGTGCCTGGCGGCTTTACACCACCGAACAGGCGCGGGTGATCATCGACGATATGGAGCTGATCGCCCGCGACCTGCGCAAGGATTCCACTCGTGGTATCGACTACGACGAATTGCAGCAGGCGCTGGCAGTGATCGGCCGGATCAAGGACAACCTGCTGGCGCTGGAGCAGCTGCCGGGCGATGCCGCCCAGTCAACCTGAAACCGGGGTTTGCAGGTCGTGTAGTCGGTGGCATTAAAAAAGGCGGCCATGGGCCGCCTTTTTTAATGCTGGCTTGCGTGAGGCCTTATTCCCCGGCGCCGTCTTTGGCGAATGCGCCCGGCGCGGAACCGAAGTCACCATCAGCCTGCGCGGCCATGTATGAGAAGGCCGCATAGACGGCGATGTTTTGCGCCAGCTGCTGCGGGTCGATCTTGTCGAGCGTGTCGTTGGAGGTGTGGTGCCAGTCGAAGTAATCCGTGCCGTCCTGGGTCAGCGACAACGCGGCCATGCCCTTGCCATGCATCTGCGACAGATCCGAGCCGCCGCCGCCAGGGAGTTTGGCGTCGTAGGCCACGCCGATCGGCGCCAGTACCTTGGCGATCTGACCGATCGCATCGCGTGCCTCGGGCTTCACGCTGGCGCTCATGCGCCAGACCGGGCCGGAGCCAAAATCGGACTCGGTGCCGAGCTGGAAATTGCCGACGTCGGCGGCGTGCTTCTCGGCATACGCCTTGCCGCCCCACAGGCCCATTTCCTCGTTGGCGAACGCGATCACGCGGATCGTGCGATCCGGCCGCTGCGGCAGGTCGTGGATCAGCTTGCCGGCGGCCATCGCGATCGCCACGCCAGCGCCGTCGTCGATCGCGCCCGTGCCCGGATCCCATGAGTCCAGATGACCGCCGATCGCAACGACCTGGTCAGGATATTTCTTGCCAGTGATCTCGCCGATCACATTCGCGCCGGTGTACTCGCCGACAATGCCGCAGTCCAGATCCAGCTTCACCACGACCGGCTTGCCGTAGGCCAGCACGCGTTCCAGCTGGTCGGCGTCGGGATTGGACAGCGCCGCGGCGGGAATCGCCTTGGCCGGATCGGTGAAGCCGGTGACGCCGGTATGCGCAATGCGCTCATTCGCATCGGTGCCGGCCGAGCGCAACAGGTAGCCCGCCGCGCCCTTGGAGGCAGCGATCACCGGCCCGGCGGTGCGGACCGCCGAACCCATGCCGTAGTCGTGGCCATCCTTGTGGCGCTGCATGCGGTAACCGATGTAGACGATCCGGCCCTTCACGCTGGCCGGGTCGGCCGCCTTCAGTGCGGCCAGGCTGTCGAATTTCACTACCTGTGCGGTTAGGCCACCCTTCGGCGTGCCGGCCGAGTAGCCCAGCGCGGTCAGCACCAGCGATTGCGGGAACGGCGCGACGATCGCGCCGTGCTCGCTGCGACGTACCCACAACGGATACGTCACCGCTTCGGTATAGACCTTGTCGTAGCCGAGTGCCTTGAACTTGGCGATGGCCCATGCGCGCGCGCGCGGGTCGGCATCGCTACCGGCCATGCGCGGGCCGACCTCGGTGGTCAGCGACGCGACGATCCGGTAACCGGTGTCGTCATGCATGGCCTTGTCGCGCAACTGTTCGGCCGTCTTTACGGCTGCAGCGGGAATCGTGGTGGTATTGGCGGCGCTGGCGATGCCGGTGGCCAGCAGCAGGCTGGCAGCGAGCAGGGTGAGGTGAAGACGGCGCATCGGTTAACTCCGCAGGGTAAACCCCGATTATGGCGCTGCCGCCAGGTATCGCTTAGGCCAGAAGTCATGCCTGCCGTGGAAACGACAAGGGCCGGGCCACAAGGAGTGGTCCGGCCCTTGGAATGCGGCATTGCCTTACGGTTTGTTCTTCAGCAGGTCGCGGATCTCGGTGAGCAGGGCCACGTCAGCCGGTGGGGGCGCCGGAGCTGCTTCCTGTTTCTTCTGCATGCTGTTGATTGCCTTGACCACCAGGAAGATCGCAGCAGCGATGATCAGGAAGGTGATCACGGTATTGATGAAGTCGCCATAACCAACAGCCACTTCGGCGATCTTATGCTTCGGATCACTGTCATCGCCCGGCTTGAGCACCCATTTCAGCTGGCTGAAATCGATGCCGCCGGTAAGCATGCCGATTGGCGGCATGATGATCTTGTCGACCAACGAACTGACAATCTTGCCGAACGCGCCGCCGATGACCACACCGACCGCCAGATCAACGACGCTGCCGCGCATGGCGAAAGCCTTGAATTCCTGCAGCATGCTCATGCTTTTTCTCCGTAGGTTGGGCCGAATGGCCTATGGACTTTAGCGCAGGAATATCGTTGAGCACAGGGCGTGGCGCATGAATTCAGACGATCTGGCCATCCAATTCGGCAACCCCGATCAGCTCGGCGTGGAAGCGGTCACCGCGCTGCAATGCAGCAACGCCAGCCGGTGTGCCGGTGAAGATCAGATCGCCGCCTTTCAGCTCGAACAGCGTCGATAGCGCCGCAATTATTTGCGGTACGCCGTGCACCATTTCGCCCAGGGTGGTTCGCTGGCGCAGCTCGCCGTTGACGCTTAGTTGCAGCACACTGTTCGCATCCAGCGTCGCTTCAGCAGCCGGGCGCAGTGCGGAAACCGGTGCGGAATGGTCGAACGCCTTGGCCACGTCCCACGGATGTCCCTTGGCCTTGGCTTGCGCCTGCAGGTCGCGGCGGGTCAGGTCCAGCCCCACGCCATAGCCCCATACGAGTGTGGCGGCCTGTTCCGGTGTGAGGTCGTGGCCGCCGCTGCCGAGCGCCACCACCATTTCCACTTCGTGATGCAGGTCGGTAGTGGCTGAGGGATAAGGTACGTCGGCACCGTCGCTGACCACCGCGTCGGCTGGCTTGCAGAAGAACATCGGCGCGGACTTGTCCACGCTGGCGCCCATTTCACGGGCATGCTCGGCGTAGTTGCGGCCGATGCAGAACACCCGGCGGATCGGGAAGCGATGATCGCTGCCGATGATCGGCAGGCTGGGAAGGGCTGGTGGCACAATCGTGTAGGTCATGGCGCAAGCGTAGCAAACTGATCAAGGGGGTGACTGGGGCTTGCATGGGTGACAGCTGTCATTGACGATGGCTGATGCTGCACCCTGATGGCGCCTCAGCTGATCAGCCAGTCTTGTACTTGTCGAGCAACCGGCCGGGGCCGGGCAGGGAGTAAGGGTGAGCAACACCGATCTGTTGAAGGAACTGCGCATCGAGCGCCATCAGCGTGACGATCACGACGGTGGCGGCGGCCGCTGGCCATGGATCATCGGCGTTATCGTCGTGATCCTGTTGCTGCTGGGTGGCGCCGGCTGGATGCTGCTCGGACATCGTCCCGTGCCGGTGCAGACGGCTGTCGCGGTAACACCCACGTCGGACAGTGAAGCCGGTGCGGTGCTCCAGGCCACCGGTTATGTCACGGCGCGTCGGCAGGCGACCGTGTCCGCGCAGATCACCGGTACGCTGACCGCGGTGCTGATCGAGGAAGGTGACCACGTCACCAAGGATCAGGTGCTGGCGCGGCTGGACGACAGTGCCTACAAGTCGGCGCTGGATGCCGCCAAGGCAGCGGCCGAAGCCGAGCACGCACTGGTTGCACAATTCCAGTCGCAGTTGGCGCAAAACCTGCGCGACGCTGCACGAGACGACAACCTGGCCGCACAGGGTCTCGTGGCCAGGCAGGTCGCCGAGCAAGCCCGCACGCTGGCCGACAGCACGCGAGCACAGCTGGTATCGCAGCAGCGTCAGGCAATTTCCTATGACGCCCAGGTCACCGAGGCACAAGTCAATTTCGATTACTGCGTGGTGCGTGCGCCGTTCACCGGCGTGATCACCACCAAGGACGCGCAGGTCGGCGAGATCATCTCGCCATTCTCCGCCGGCGGCGGCTTCACCCGCACCGGCGTGGGCACCATCGTCGACATGGATTCGCTGGAAGTGGACGTCGACGTCAACGAGGCCTATATCGGTCGGGTCAAGCCGGACATGTCGGCGGAGGCGGTACTGGACGCCTATCCCGACTGGAAGATTCCTGCCCATGTCATTGCCATCGTGCCGACTGCCGATCGTGGCAAGGCCACCATCAAGGTGCGCGTGGCGCTGGAGAAAAAGGATGCACGCATCGTGCCCGACATGGGTGTGCGCGTGTCGTTCCTCGAGGTGAAGCCGCAGGCCGCCGCACAGGCGCCGCAAGGTGTGCTGGTGCCGGCTACGGCGATCGTGCAGCGCGACGGGCATAGCGTGGTGTTCGTGGTCGAGGGCGCTCAGGCGAAACAGCGCACGGTGAACCCGACCGCACAAGCCTATGGCGAACTGCGCCTGCTGCCGGCGGCAGTGAAGCCGGGCGACAGCATGGTGATTTCGCCGCCCACCGACTTGCACGACGGTTCGGACGTCCAGACGAAAACCGCAACGCCATAGAGCCATTCTTTTGCAGCGGCTTCAGCCGCGACAGACACAAGGCATCCGGAGAAACACATGGGCACACTGATCGATATCCAGAATCTCGCCAAGACCTACGAGCGCGGCAAGCAGAAGGTCGAGGTGCTGCACCACGTCAACCTGGCGATCGCCGAAGGCGACTTCCTGGCGCTGATGGGGCCATCGGGTTCAGGCAAGACCACCTTGCTGAACCTGATCGGCGGCCTCGATACGCCGACGGCCGGCAGCATCACGGTGGGCGGTCAGCGCATCGATCAGCTCGGCGGCGGCGCACTGGCAAAATGGCGCGCGTCGAATGTTGGCTTCATCTTTCAGTTCTACAACCTGATGCCGATGCTGTCGGCGCAGCGTAATGTGGAACTGCCGCTGCTGCTCACCAAGCTATCCGGTGCCCAGCGCAAGAAGAATGCCTCAATAGCCTTGCAGTTGGTGGGCCTGGCCGATCGTGCCACGCACAAACCAAGCGAACTGTCCGGCGGCCAGCAGCAGCGTGTGGCGATCGCCCGGGCGATCGTGTCTGATCCCACTCTGCTGGTCTGCGACGAGCCAACCGGTGACCTGGATCGCCAGTCCGCCGAGGATGTACTCGGCCTGCTGCAGCAACTCAACCGCGAGCACGGCAAGACCATCGTGATGGTCACCCACGATCCGAAGGCGGCCGAGTACGCCAGCCATACGCTGCATCTGGACAAGGGCACCCTGGTCGAACAGGCAACGGCGTGAGGAGACGACGATGAAATACCTTCATCTGATCTGGGCGGCGCTGTTCCGGCGCAAGACCCGTACGATACTCACCCTGGTGTCGATCATCGCCGCGTTCCTGCTGTTCGGCATGCTCGATGCGGTGCGCACCGGTTTCGACCAGGCCGGCAACAGCGCCAATGGCGCAGAGCGCTTGCAGACCGGCTCCCGGCTCTCCTTCATCCAGACCTTGCCGCAGTCGCTGGAAGCGCGGATCGCGCAGGTGCCTGGCGTGAAGATGGTGACTTACGCGAACTGGTTCGGCGGGGCCTACCAAGACCCGCACAACCAGGTCTTCAGCTTTGCGGTGGAGCCGAACTACCTCGATCTCTATCCCGAGATGGAAGTGAGCGCGGCGGAGCGCAAGGCGTTCGACAATACCCGTACCGGCGCGCTGGTTGGTGAAAAGCTGGCTGAGCGATTCCACTGGAAGGTGGGCGACAAGATCCCGATGCAGTCGACGATCTTCCCGAACCACGAAGGCAGCAAGAACTGGACGTTCGACATCGTCGGCATCCTGCATTCGAAGGACAAGAAGGCTGGCGGTTTCTACGACCAGATGTTCCTACTGAACTGGAAGTACTTCGACGAGACCACGCCCTACAACCGTGGCCAGGTCGGCTGGTATGTCACGCGCGTCACCGACGTGAATCAGGCCGATCGCGTGGCCAAGGCGATCGATGCGATTTCGGCCAACTCCGATCATGAAACCCGCACGCAGACCGAAGCGGCGGCGACTGCCAGCTGGATGAAACAGCTTGCCGACATTGGCCTGATCGTCAGCTCGATCATGGGCGCGGTGTTCTTCACCCTGCTGCTGCTGTCGGGCAACACCATGATGCAGGCGGTACGCGAGCGCACCTCCGAACTGGCGGTGCTGAAGACGATCGGTTTTTCCAGCCATAGCGTGCTGGCGATGGTGCTGGCCGAGTCGGTGCTGCTGCTGTTGCTTGGTGGCGTATTGGGACTTGGCCTGGCGATGCTGATGGTGGGCGGCATCCAGTCAAAGATGGGTGGTGCGATACCGATGGCCCCGGTGGATGCGGGCATCTGGGTGCACGGCCTGCTGCTGATGGTCGCGGTCGGCCTGCTGGTCGGCGCGTTGCCGGCGATCCGCGCGATGCGTCTGAATATCGTCGATGCACTGGCCGGGCGCTGAGGAGAACGAGCATGTTCCTGCACTTTCTGATGTTGTTGTTTTCCACTTTCGCGCTGGTGTCTGCGGTTTTCCTGGCGATCTGGATGCTGCTGACCCGGCAGGGCAGGCAGGCGGTTTCGGTCACGTCGGTCGGCCTCAGCACGCTCAGGCAGCGACTCGGCATGTCGTCGGTGATCGTGGTGGGCATCGCCGGCGTCGTGGCAGTACTGGTCGCGTTGTTGGCGATGAGTGACGGCTACCGCGAGACGCTGAACAAGACCGGCAGCGCTGATACCGCCATCGTGATGCGTGGCGCCTCCGCCTCCGAAGTGATGTCGGTGCTCGATCACGACAGTATCACCCTGATTCCGCAGGCCGTCGGCATCGCGAAGGATGCGAAGGGGCAGCCGATCGCCTCGCCCGAGCTGGTGGTCGCGGCGAACCTGCCGCTGAAAGGCGGTAGTGCAGACGACGAGGGCAGTGTGCAGTTGCGTGGTGTCGGTGAACAGGCCTGGGCGGTGCGACCGAACTTGAAGATCATCGAGGGCCGCAAGTTCACCCCCGGCATGCGCGAGCTGATTGTCGGCAAGGGTGCGGCGAAGCAGTTTGCCGGACTGGAGCCGGGTCACGAAATCCGTCTCGGTAGCCAGATGTGGACGGTGGTCGGCGTGTTCGCCTCCGGCGATGCGATGGATTCCGAGGTGTGGGGCGACGCGGGCGTGGTGGCCGATACGTATCGCCGCGGCGGCAGCCGGGCGTCGGTTACCGTGAAGCTGGCCGATCCCAAGACATTCGATGCGTTCAAGACCGAGCTGGAAGCGAATCCGCAACTCAAGGTCGATGTCAGCACCACGCTGGATTACTTCAGCAAGCAGTCCGAAGGCATGAGTAGCTTTCTCACGGTGATCGGTATCGTGGTGGGTTCGATCATGGCGATCGGCGCTATTTTCGGCGCACTCAACTGCATGTTTGCCGCGGTCGCGGCGCGTGCGCGCGAGATCGCCACGCTGCGCGCGATCGGTTTCCGTGGCCTACCGGTGGTAGTGGCGGTGATGCTGGAAACCATGTTGCTGGCCTTGCTCGGTGGCCTGCTCGGCGGTCTGCTCGCATGGCTAGTCTTCAACGGCTACAGCGCCTCCACGTTGGCGGCCGGTACGGTCGGCAAGCTCAGCTTCGAACTCAAGGTCTCGGCGGAACTGCTGTGGGTCGGCCTGCTGTGGGCGCTGACGATCGGTTTCATCGGTGGCCTGTTTCCCGCCGTGCGTGCGGCGCGATTGCCGGTGACCACGGCATTGCGTGAGCTTTAAGCGGAGAGGTGAAGTGCGCTACTGCAGCGCACTTCACCTATGAGTGAGTATCAGGCCGAGCCTGAGCACAGGTGTACCAGCAGCCACAGACGGGTTCTGCCAACCATGGTGTTACTCGCGGTCGGGCCGTTCGCGTACCGGATGCTTGCTCAGTTTGCGCTGCAGGGTACGGCGGTGCATGCCGAGCCGGCGCGCGGTTTCGGAGATGTTGCCGTCGCATTCGGTCAGTACGCGCTGGATGTGCTCCCACTCCAGCCGGCGCAGTGCCAGCGGTGCTTCGGGCGTATCCGGCAACTCATGCTCGTCGACATCGTTGCTGTCACCGTCGAGCAGGGCGCGCACCACGGCATCGGCATCGACCGGCTTGGCCAGGTAGTCGTGTGCGCCGCGCTTGATCGCCTCGACCGCGGTGGCGATCGAGGCGTATCCGGTCAGCAGCAGTACGCGCAGATCGGGTACCAGGGCATGCAGTTCGGGAATCAGCCGCAGGCCATTTTCCTCGCCCAGCTTGAGGTCGAGTACGCAGTAACGCGGATGATGCCGACGTGTCAGCGCGCGAGCCTCGTCGAAATTGGTTGCCGTGATCACCTCGAAACCGCGCGAGCCGAGTGCTCGTGCCAGCACGCGCACGAAAGTGGTGTCGTCGTCGACCAGTAGCAGTGGACGTGCCGTGGCGGTTGGGGGCAACTCGGTCATCGCAGCGGTTCCTCAGGGTCGTGCAGTGCTCATTCTTGCCGGATGCGACATCGGGTGCACGTGTGGCGTCGTGTCGCAGTGCGCTCACTGCTCCGCAATGACCGCCAGCGGCAGGCGCAGGCACACCTCAGCGCCGTGATGGGTATTGCGCGCGGTCAGTTCACCGTTCAGGCGTTCGGCAGTGGCCTCGGCCAAGGCCAGGCCAATACCAAGCCCCGCCTGCTTTTGCGAGTATCCGAGTAGTGCAGCGTCGTCCGTGTCGTCAAAGCCGGGGCCTCGATCGCTCACGCTCAACTGCAGCCAGCCAGCATCGCGCGCGACCTGCAGCACCACCATCTGCGAGTCGCAGCTGGCCGAGGCATCGGCCGCATTGTTGAGCAGGTTGAGCAGGGCATGGCGCAGGCCCGGCGGTGTGCGCAACACGGTCTGTGCGGTGACCTGGTCCAGCTCCAGGATCAAGTCTGCTTCCGGCCGCAGCAGCTGGAAGCGCTCCAGGCAACTGTGGATGAACTGCGCCACGCTGAGCCGCTCCGGCTCCTGCGATAGCTGCGCCTTGCCGAACGCGACCATCTCGCGCAGGATCGTGCGGCAGCGATCGACCTGGCCTTCGAGCAAGGCCAGATCTTCGGCCAGCAGGGCATCGCCGGCATGTTCGCGGCGAATCTCGGGCAACAGCGTGCGCATCGTCGACAGCGGTGTATTGAGCTCATGCGCGGCGCCGGCGGCTTGGGTGGCAATCGCCAGGATGCCTTCGTCACGCAGCGCCCGTTCGCGTACCCGCTGCACTTCCAGCTGCTGCACACGCAACGCATGTGCCAGCCGATTGATGAAGAAACCCAGTAACAGCGCGCTGATCACGAAGTTCACGCCCATGCCGGCCACATGCAGCGAAAAGCCGCCATGCAGTTCGCCTTGCATTGGCATCGGTAACGGCACATGCCAGCGCAGCAGGACCAGGTAGGCGAGGCCGGCCAGTGCGGACACCGCCAGGATCGCGGGTACCGACAGCGCCGCGGCGCTCAGCGCGATCGGCACCAGCAACAGGGTGATAAACGGATTGCTGGCGCCGCCGGTGAAATACAGCAGGTAGCCGAGGACCAGCGTATCGGCGCCGATATGGCCGATGGTTTCCCATTCGCGCAGCGGCCACGGCTGGCGCAGTCGCCAGGCGGCGAATACCGAGAAGATGGCGAGCAGGCCGATGCCGAGCAGCAGCGGCAGCAGCGGAATCTGCAGCTGCATCCACCAGGCGCAGACCAGCACGGCCACGCTTTGCCCGGCGATCGCGCAGAGCCGCAGCCACGCCAGCGTCCGGGCCAGAGCAAACGGGCCGATGCGTGTGGTTCGATGGGACATCGCGATCATGGGCTGATCAGAAACCCTGTGGAACCCGCCACCGTTGGCGGCGGGTTCATCGGACTCACGGGCTGTCGAATTCCTCGCTGCGTACAGCGGGCAGCGGAGTGTGGTTGTTCGCCGAATCGGAGTGACTGGCCGACAGCTTGTTCATCAGCGGCAGCATGACCAGAGCGATCACTACGCAGGCGATGCCCACGAAGCCGAGCTTGTTGAACAGGCTCACGTAGATCGTCAGCGACTGCACCGGATCGGTGATGTTGTCGGGGATGTGCGCATAGTTGGCCACGATGCTGCCGAGATACTGCGACAGGCCCACGGCCACGTAGTACGCACCCATCATGAAGCCGCCCATGCGCGAAGGCACATAGCGCGCGATCATCGCCAGACCGAGACCGCTGACCAGCATCTCGCCCAGCGAATACCAGCCGTAGCCCCAGACCATCGTCCACGACGACACCTGGCCGGCCACCGCTGCGCTTGCGCCCACGCCGTACATGAAGAAGCCTACGGCCACCGCGGCAAAACCCAGCGCGAACTTCAGTGCGATCGACGGATCCTTGCCGACCCGGCCGAGCGCGTTATAGGCGAACACCAGCACCGGGCTCAGGACAACGATCCAGAACGCGTTGAGGTTCTGGTACTGCTCGGGGATCCAGTTGAACAGGTGGGCGCCGAACACGTTGAACGAGAGGTCCACGTTGTGCTGCGCGAACAAGTTCAGCGACGTCGCCATCTGCGAGTAGAAGATGAAGAAGAAGATCGTCTGCACGGTCAGCACCAGCGCCGCGATCAGACCGGCGCGTTCACTCGGCTGACTGCTGCGGATCAGGTGGGCGAACACGCCGAGGATCACTACGCCGGCGGCGTACACGCAGACCTTCGCCACCGTTTCGCTCTGCAGAATGAAGGCGACCACGAAGACCAGCAGGAACGCGACACCGAACACAGGCAGCGCGCGACGCATGTTCATCGGTTGGTCGTCCGCAGGCGAGCCGATGCGGCCCAGCGCGCGACGCATGAAGTAATAGATGATCAAACCCAGGACCAGACCCACCGCGCACGAGCCGAACGCGGTGTGCCAGCCCATCGAATCGCCGTAATGGGCGGCAACCTTATCGCGGATGATCGGCGTCAGTGTCATCGAGAAGAATGAGCCGATGTTCACCGCCATGTAGTAGATGGTGAATGCGCTGTCGATCTTGGTGTCGTCGCCCTCGTAGATCTTGCGCACCAGGTTGCCCGCATTGGGCTTGAAGAAGCCGTTGCCGACCACGATCACGCCGAGCGCGAAATAGGTGAGGTTGGCCGGGGTCAGCAAAGCCATCAGGCCGCTGCCGCCATCGGTCAGGCCCAGCGCTTCCGGCGGTATCCACAGGATGCCGTAGCCGAGTGCCAGAACAACAGCGCCGATCAGCATTGTGCGACGCGTACCCAGCAGCTTGTCGCCGACCCAACCCCCGATGGCAGGCGTCGCGTAGATCAGCGCTGCCGCTGCACCCCAGACCAGGTTGGCCTTGGTGTCGACGAAGCCAAGCTTCTTCATCAGAAACGTGACCATCAACACCTGCATGCCGTAGAAGCCGAAGCGCTCCCACATCTCGATCATGAAGACGGTAGTGAAGGAGCGCGTCTGGGAGACGGGCGGGTTCTGGATTGCCATATCTTTTCCGTACGTGATTCGAACTATGGCGACGCCAGGGCCGCCGGTGACATGCGACCCTGAACGGATCACAACCGCCGAAGCGTAACCTATTCGCCATCCTGGTGTAGCTGCACTGCGACATGACGGAATCTTGCGACTGGCGCCGGGTTGTGCCGGTTCCGCTTGAGCCACTCCTGTGGCAAGGCCGCCTGTGGCATTATTGATGGCTTGCGCGCCCTATGGAGAGCTCCGCCCGCCATGCCGATCTTCGAGCTTTCAGGCCGCCCGTTCGGCGTGGCCGTCCCTGCCTTTCCAGCCCGGCGATTGCCGGCGTTCGCCTGAGCGGTCGCGTCGAGATGGCAGCCGAAGGTTTTCGCGGTCCGAAGCAGCTCTGGCAAGCGCTCCAGTGGTCGATGAAGGGTTTTCGTGCCGGCTGGCGCCATGAGGCCTCGTTCCGGCTCGAAGCCTGCCTGGCGATCGTCCTGATTCCGCTCGGCCTGTGGCTGGGTCATGGTCCACTGGAAAAGCTCGCCCTGGTATTTCCGTCCATGCTGGTGTTGTCGGCCGAACTGCTCAATTCGGCGATCGAAGCGGTGGTTGACAAGGTCAGTCCGGAGTTCCACGAACTGGCCGGCCGCGCCAAGGACATGGGCTCGGCGGCGGTGTTCGTGCTGCTGGTGCTGGTGGTGCTCAGTTGGGGCTTGATTCTCGGCCCGCGCCTGCTCGGGTGAGCCAGCGCACGCCTTCCTGCGTGACTGGATTGCGCCGGGTGGTGTGGGATGATGCAATGACTATCCATCGCACTGGAGCGACCTCATGAAACTTCTGCGCAACTTCGTGCTGTTGTTGCTCGCCGTCAGCCTGACCGGTTGCGGCTACAACGCCATGCAGCGACAGGACGAGGCGGTCAAGGCGGCCTGGTCGGAAGTGATCAACCAGTACCAGCGGCGTGCCGACCTGGTGCCGAACCTGGTCAATACGGTCAAGGGTTACGCCCAGCATGAGGAAAAGGTCTTCACGGAAGTCACCAACGCCCGTGCCAAGGTCGGCAGCATCCAAATGACGCCGGAGCTGGCCAACGATCCGCAGGCGCTGGCGAAATTCCAGGCCGCGCAGGGCGAGCTGGGCAGTGCGCTCTCGCGACTGATGGTGGTCAGCGAGAACTATCCCACCCTCAAGGCCGACGGCCTGTTCCAGAACCTGCAGGCGCAGCTGGAAGGCACCGAGAACAGGGTCACCGTGGCGCGTAACCGCTATGTGCAGGCGGTGCAGGACTACAACTCGATGATCCGCACTTTCCCGAACAATCTCACCGCGAAGATGTTCGGCTACACGATAAAGCCGAACTTCAGTGTGGATAACGAGAAGGCGATCTCCACCGCGCCGACGGTGGACTTCGGCAACAGCGCACCGGCTCCCGCCGCCTCGGCGCACTGATGATGCTTCGGCGCTTTCCGCGCCTGCTGCTGATGCTGGCGATGGCGTTGCTGTCGCCGGCACTCCTGCATGCGGACACGGCGGTGCCGAAGCTGGCGCGCCACGTCACCGACCTCACCGGCACGCTGACCGCAGTCCAGGTCAACCAGCTGGATGCGCAACTGGTCGCGCTGGAGAAAGCCAAGGGTGCGCAGCTGGTGGTGCTGATGGTCGGCAGTACCGAGCCGCAGGCGATCGAAGAATATTCGCTGGCGGTAGCCGAAGCGAACAAGATCGGCCGCAAGGGAACCGACGATGGCGTGCTGCTGCTGGTCGCGAAGAACGATCGGCGCGTGCGCATCGAAGTGGGTTATGGCCTGGAAGGCGCGATTCCGGACGCGGCGAACGCGCGCATCATCCGCGAGTACATCGCGCCGAAATTCCGCAGCAACGACTACTTCGGCGGCATCAGCGACGCGGTCGGCGCGCTGACCCAGCTGATCAACGGCGAGCCGTTGCCGCCACCAGTGCAGGGCGCTCCCAGCGAGGGGCATGCCGGTCCCGGATTGCAGAATAGCCTGATGATCGGCGTATTCGTGGCGCTGTTCCTGCGCAGCCTGCTCGGCCGGGCCGGCGCGTGGGTGCGCGCTCCGCTGGGCGCCGTGCTCATCGGTGGACTGCTGTGGCTGCTGGTCTCGATGGGCGCCGGCATCCTCGGCGCACTGATCGGCGGCGTGCTGATGTTGCTGCCTGGTGGTGCCGGGCGTTCGATCGGCGGCGGTGGCTGGGGCGGTTTTGGTGGTTTCGGCGGCGGTGGTGGGGGCGGTTTTGGTGGCGGCGGTTTCAGCGGTGGTGGCGGTAGTTTCGGTGGCGGCGGCGCTTCGGGGAGCTGGTGATGGGGCGCGTGCAACGAATGCTGACCAATCTGTTTGGCCACTGGTTCCAGTTGCGCCGACGCTTTCCTGCTGCGCTGCTCGACGAGATGACCACGGCGATTGCTGCTGGCGAACGTACCCATCGGGGTGAAGTCCGTTTCGCGATCGAGTCGCGGCTGGCACCGTTGGCGGTGCTGGAGGGCTTCGACGCACCGGCCCGTGCGCGGCAGGTTTTCAGCCAGTTGCGGGTATGGGATACCGAGCACAACAGCGGCGTCCTGTTCTACGTGCTGATGGCTGAGCACCGCATTGAAATCGTCGCCGACCGTGGCATCGCCGCGCGGGTGACGACAGCCGAATGGGATGCGGTCTGCGCACGCATGCGTGAGTGTTATGCGCGCGAGCAGTGGCGCGAGGGCAGTCTTGCCGGGATCGCCGCCGCGCATGCGCTGCTGATGCAGCACTTTCCCAGCGACGGCACGGACAACCCGGATGAATTGCCGGACCGACCGGTACTGCTCTGACACCATAAAACCAGCCATCTCCGGGTACCGACCGCCTGCCGAACGGACTCCTTGGCCGGAGCGAGCGGTACAGCGACAGACGCCGCACAGCTACACTTGGTCTTTGCCAACCGCCTCCAAACCATGACGCAACCTTTCACCGTCCAGTTCAACCCGGTCGCCTTCGGTCTCGGCCCCATCCAGGTGCACTGGTATGGCTTGATGTACCTGCTCGGGTTCCTCTTCGTCGCCGTGCTGGGCGAATACCGCCGCCGCCGCGGTCGCCTGCCGGTCAGCCGGGATGCGCTGGGCGACCTGTTTTTCTACGGCATGATGGGCGTGATCGTCGGCGGGCGCGTCTGGTACATGCTGTTCTACTACGCCGGCGGGATCCACTGGATCTGGACCGAACCGCTGGCCTTGTTCAAGGTGTGGGATGGCGGCATGAGCTTCCACGGCGGCATGCTTGGCGTGCTGGCCGCGGTCTGGTGGTGGTCGCGACGGCATCGGCTGCATTTCTTCGATACGGTGGATTTCGTCGCGCCGCTGGTGCCGATCGGGCTGGGTCTTGGCCGGCTGGGCAATTTCATCAACGGCGAGCTGTGGGGCAAACCCACCGACCTGGCGTGGGGCATGATCTATCCGAATGCGCGCGCCGATGACGTGGCCTATGTCGACAGCCATCCGGCATGGTTGCTGCAATTGCAGCAGTTCGGCGGCCTGACGCGTCACCCTTCGGAACTGTATGAAATGGCCCTCGAAGGCGCCGCCATGTTTGTCGTGATCTGGCTGGTATCGATGAAGCCGCGGCCGCGTTACCTGGTATCGGGCCTGTTCGCGCTGATGTACGGCTGCTTCCGCGTCGCGGTGGAATTCGTGCGGCTACCCGATCCGCAGTTGGGCTATCTGGCGTTCGGTTGGGTGACGATGGGGCAGCTGCAGTCACTGCCGATGATCGTGATCGGCCTGTGGCTGCTTGCCTTGTCGCGGCGTGCACCCACGTTGCCGCTCGCTGCGGTGACGGCGAAGGCCTGAGCATGCGTCCCTATCTCGACCTGCTGCGTCATGTTCTGGATCACGGTAGCGAAAAGGCCGATCGCACCGGTACCGGCACACGCAGCGTGTTCGGCTGGCAGATGCGTTTCGACCTGGCCGAAGGTTTCCCGCTGGTTACCACCAAGAAGCTGCATCTGAAGTCCATCGTGCATGAGCTGATCTGGTTCCTGCGCGGCGACACCAACATCGCCTACCTGAAAGAACACGGCGTGCGGATCTGGGACGAATGGGCGGACGCAAACGGAGACCTCGGCCCGGTTTACGGGCAGCAGTGGCGTGCGTGGCCGACCGCCGATGGTGGCGTGGTGGACCAGATTCGCTGGGTGATCGAGGAGATCAAGCGCAATCCCGATTCGCGTCGTCTGATCGTCAGCGCATGGAACGTCGGCGAGCTGCCGAAGATGGCGCTGCTGCCATGCCACAGCCTGTTCCAGTTCTATGTGGCGGACGGCAAGCTGAGCTGCCAGCTGTACCAGCGCTCGGGCGATATCTTCCTCGGCGTGCCGTTCAACATTGCCAGCTACGCACTGCTCACCCACATGGTGGCGCAGGTGTGCGGGCTGGGCGTGGGCGATTTCGTGCATACGCTGGGCGATGCGCACCTGTACGACAACCATGTTGAACAGGCGCGCCTGCAGCTGACCCGTGAGGCACGGGCGTTGCCGCGCCTGCGGCTCAATCCTGACGTGCATTCGATCCTTGATTTTCGCTACGAGGACGTCGCGATCGAAGGCTATGCACCACATCCGGCGATCAAGGCCGACGTTGCCGTATAGGGCTGACTCCGACATGCGAACGCATGCCGGAGGTTTTCGTGCGGCGGCATCGCCGCGCAAAAATTTGCTGCACATTCCGACTGTCCGCAAGCCATTGCAAGGCGGTCATGTAGTTGCCGCCGGATACACCGCACCCTGCTAAGATTCGATGCATTAAACAGCGTCACCTGGATGCGCTGGCCACCCCATCAAACATGCCTTTCAAGGACTTCACATGGCCATTTCGCTGATTGCCGCACTCGACGAAAACTTCGCGATCGGCCGCAAGGGGCAGCTGCCGTGGCACCTGCCGGATGACCTGCGCTGGTTCAAGCAGCTGACCACCGGCAAGAATGTGCTGATGGGCTACAACACCGCCCTGTCGATCGGCCGCGCGTTGCCGGATCGGGTCAACCTGGTGCTGTCGCGCCGGCACGAGGCCCCATTTCCCGGCCAGATCACCGTACGCTCGGTGGAAGAAGCGCAAGCACGCACCGACAATACCGGCCTGATGGTGATCGGTGGCGGCCTGGTGTTCACCGAGGCACTGCCACGGGCCAGACGCATGTACCTGACCTGGGTCAGCGCAGCCATCGACGGGGCCGACACGTTCTTCCCGGGCGTGCATTTCAGCGACTGGACCGAGGTCTCCCGCGTGCATCACAAGGCCGATGCCGAGCACGCCTACGACTTCGACATGGTCGAATACCTGCGTAACAACTGATGCCTGCGCCCACCGCGCCGAAGCCGGTGGTCATGCACGTGATGGCCGGCGTCTTGCGCGATGGCAACGGGCGCGTGCTGCTGGCGCAGCGACTGGTGGGCAAGCATCTGGCCGGCATGTGGGAGTTTCCCGGCGGCAAGCTTGAACCCGGCGAGGAGCGGCTGCCTGCACTGGCGCGCGAGTTGCACGAGGAACTGGGCATCACCCTGCAACGTGCCGAGCCGCTGATCCGGGTGCCATGCCATTACGTCGATCGCGAGCTGCTGTTGGACACGTGGCTGGTCGATCAATGGGAGGGCACGCCGGAATCGCGGGAGGGTCAATCACTGCAATGGCTGCGGCCGGCCCAGGTCGATCCGGCCATCCTCACGCTGGCTGATCGCGCAATCCTGCAGGCACTGCGGTTGCCGCCACGCTATCCGATCACCCCGGCGGATATATCTCCTGATCAGCGGGGCCAGTGGTTCGAGCGGATCGGTCGCGCGATCGAGCGGTGCGAACCCATGCTGCAACTGCGCTTGCCGCTATGGCCGCGCGAGCTCGTTCGCGAACTGGCAGTCGGCCTGCTACCGATAGCGCGGCGACATGGCACGCAGCTGTTGCTCAATGGCGATATCGATGGCGCGCGTGCCCTGGGCATCGGCGTGCATCTCAGGCACGCCCAACTGCTCGCGTTGTCCGAACGGCCGCTGCCGCTACAACAGTTGGTTGGCGCCAGTTGTCACGATGCGGCGCAACTGGCGCAGGCTTCGCAGATAGCCGCGGATTTCGCCACGCTGTCGCCGGTGGCCGCCACCCCCAGTCACCCGCTAACGCATCCTTTGGGCTGGCCCAGATTCCAGTTGCTGGCCGAAGCCGCGTCGTTACCGGTGTATGCGCTGGGCGGCACGGATCCATCGCAGATCGCGCAGGC
>Ga0302226_10001215_pt1 | contig 19788 bp, 19 predicted proteins | sample II_Palsa_E3_3_FD_193524 | JGI IMG/M metagenome (GOLD analysis project Ga0302226, IMG submission 193524) | Peat permafrost microbial communities from Stordalen Mire near Abisko, Sweden - II_Palsa_E3_3 | ecosystem: Environmental > Terrestrial > Soil > Palsa > Peat permafrost | place: Sweden...
AGCGTTGTTGATGAGCCAGTCCACCTGCAGGCCGCGCTGCTGCAGAGCATCGCACAAGGCCTGTGGGGCGCCCGGGTCAGCGAGGTCGTTTGGCAGCACGGTCACGGAGATGCCGTGCTTTTCACGCAGTTCACCAGCGAGGGCCTCCAGTCGATCAACCCGTCGCGCGGTGAGTACCAGATCGTGGTCTAGTGTTGCCAGTTGCCGGGCAAATGCCGCGCCGATACCGGCAGAGGCCCCGGTGATCAGGCTGAGTGGGCGGGTAGGCGACATGGTCATTCCTGCATGTGAATGAGCATTCTTGACCGGGCGGCCACGTCGGCGCCAGTTGTTCCGCATGTTTGCCGATACCCCAGCCCATCAGTAAGCTTGCGGCCTGATCGCAACGGAAGCAGACCATGCGCAAGAAGCTTGTCGCCGGTAACTGGAAAATGCACGGCAGTCGTTCAATGGCCACGGCCCTGGTGAACGAGGTTGCCACTGCCAAGCCGGCGTCCATCGATGTAGCCGTGTTTCCGCCGTTTCCGTATCTCGCCGAACTGTCCTGGCAGCACGCCAAATCCGGATTGGGTATTGGCGCGCAGGACGTCAGCGAGCATGAGGGGCAGGGTGCCTTTACCGGTGAGGTTTCCGCCGCGATGCTTGCGGATATCGGCGCGCAATGGGCGTTGGTCGGCCATTCCGAGCGCCGTCAGTACCACGGCGAGAGCGATGAGCTGGTTGCGCGCAAGTTCGCCGCCGCGCGTGCCGGTGGCCTTACGCCGATCCTTTGTGTCGGCGAAACGCTGGAACAACGCGAGGCTGGCCAGACCGAGGCGGTCATCGCTCGCCAGTTGCACGCCGTACTGGCGCTCAACGGTATCGCCAGCTTTGATACGGCGGTCATTGCCTATGAGCCGATCTGGGCGATCGGCACCGGTCGCACCGCCACACCGAAGATGGCACAACAGGTCCATGCCTTCATTCGTAGCCAACTGGAAACGGAAGATGTTATGATTGCCCGGCTGACCCGACTGCTTTACGGCGGTAGCGTCAAGGCGGCCAATGCCGCGGAATTGTTCGCGCAGGCGGACGTGGACGGTGGACTGATCGGTGGGGCCTCGCTGGCCGCATCCGACTTCCTTGGAATCTGCGCCGCGGCGCATCAGGCGCTACAGGCTCAATAAATAATCATGTTCGTCATCTTCAGCGTGTTTTACATCCTGATCGCTGCGGCGATGATCGTGCTGATCCTTCTGCAGAACGGCGCGGGCGCCGATGCGGGCTCGGGTTTCGGCAGCGGTGCATCTGCCACGGTATTCGGTGCGCGTGGCTCGGCCACGTTCCTGACCAAGGCCACCGGCGTCCTGGCTTCGCTGTTTTTCCTGCTCAGCCTCGGCATGGGCATCTATCTGCACGCCAATGGCGCGCCGCATAGCAGCAAAGCCGATGATCTGGGTGTGATGGCTGGGCTTGCCAGCAAGCAGGCAGCCCAACCGACAACACCTGTCGCACCGGTAGGTTCGGAAGTGCCGACGGCTGTTCCTGCCGCTACCGGCAATGCCGTGCCAGCCGCACAACCTGCGACAACCCCCGCCCCGGCCAAGGGCGAGGTGCCGGCGGCCACAGAGCCGGCCAAGAAGCACTAAAAGCAACACACCTGCCCAGGTGGCGGAACTGGTAGACGCACTACCTTGAGGTGGTAGCGACGTAAGTCGTAGGGGTTCGAGTCCCCTCTTGGGCACCAATTGATGGTTTCGAACTGTCCAGAACAGTCCGAAACTGTCCAGAAATACAGATAACCCCGCGTAAATGCGGGGTTTTTTGTTTCTGATGTGTCCAGAGTTGTCTAAGGGTGTCCAAGGGGGTCTTGGGCTTTTGGGTAAGATTTTGGGTATGATTCTCTCATTCATACCCAAATTGGTCCCTCGATATGCCTCGCCTCGCAGCCCCCTTGGCTGAGCTTCAGATCCGTAAGGCCAAACCGGCCGATAAGGCGTACTTCCTACCGGATGGCAACGGGCTGGTGCTGTCAGTCAGTCCCGCCGGCCGCAAGTCATGGCTGGTGCGTTACCGCCTACCTGATGGTTCGCGTCCTGGGCCGGCCACCATTGGTCATTACCCGACCATGTCTCTGGCCGAAGCTCGCGCCAAAGCTGAGCAAGTACAGTGCGATGCCAAGCGGGGCAACACCACTGCAGGAATACGCAAGGCCCGGCAGGAGGTCGCCGCGGCCGAAGACGCGGAGCAAGAATCTGTAGCGCAGGCACAGACTGAGACCGAGCAAGCCTCCTTTCGTGCTGTTTCTGGCCGATGGATGGCCGAAAAGAAGCTAACTTGGGCCACAGAGACCTACCGCAAGGCTCAGCTGGTGATCGATTCGTACCTGGTTCCCAAGCTAGGCGACCTGGACATGCGCAAACTGGAAACGAGGGATGTCCGCCCAACGCTGGTGGATATGGCCAAGGACACCCCGCAACTGGCCCGTAAGGCGCGCCAATACGTCGGCAGCATTGTTGACCATGCCATAAACGAAAGGTTGCGGCCCGATGAAAGCAGGCTAAGGCTCGATCGTGTGCTGCCATCTTTCCGCACCGGTCACATGCCCGCCGTTACGGACAACGACAGCAAGCTAGGTGACGTCATGTGTGCCATCGACGCTTACCCAAACCGCGTTGTACGCGCGGCCCTTATATTAGCCGCGTTGACCGCGATGCGCTCTGGAGTGGTGGCCAGCGCCCGGTGGGAAGAAATCGACCTGGAAGCAGGGGAGTGGAGGATTCCTGGCATGAATCTGGATGGCACCAATCGGATGAAAACTGGACAGGACTTCAGTACCTCGTTGCCGAAGCAGGCGCTGGTCGTGTTGAAGGAGATGCATGAGCGGAACATGGGTGGCGAATACGTGTTCCCACCACAGGGGCGGCAGAATTCGATGCATCTCAGTCGGGATTCGCTGAGCATGGCACTGCGTGAGATGGGGTTCCAAGGCGAACACACCACGCATGGCTTCCGTGCTTCCTTGCGTACCCTAGGTCGTGAGCGGCTGGCCATCGATGTAGATGTCTTAGAGGCCCAGCTTGCCCATGCGCCTAAAGGTGAGGTCGATGCAGCGTATGCTCGTGTGAAGTTCCGCGAGAAGCGTCGCGAGGTAATGCAGGGATGGGCTGACTATCTGGACGGCCTGCGGATTGGCGGCAACGTAGTGGCGTTCAAGAGCCGCGCCGGCTAAGGGCGCCGCTTAAACGTGAGGCAGCATCCTCCTTCTGAAGCGGGTCATCAGATGGCATCGGCTCGAATGGGTGCGTGCTGGTCCATGTGATGCCCTCGAAACAACAAAATAGAGAAAGCCCAATAATGAAGAGCGTGCGCCCCGAAGGGGCGCACGCTCTTCATTATTGCTACATCAAATGGTCTTACCGTGATCACGGTAAGACTTGGTCGCTAGCCTTTTGCGACTTTCTTTCGAGCAGGTGTTTTAGTCGTCTTTTTGGGAGCCTTTGCAGTTGGGGCAGCCTTCGATGCGCCACCGATCAATAAGCTTTCTGCCGTCACGCCCCGTTTCCTGATGGCTGCAGCAAACCACAGTGGTTGCCGACCTCGACCAGACCAGGTCTCTGAAGGGTGCGAAGGGTTGCGGTACTTCGGTGCAACCGAGCCGATCCCTTTCTTGCTGGACGTTTTCTTGCCACCACGGGTTGGATAAACCTCTGCTAGGCTCAGGCCACTGAGCTTTAGCAGAGCATCAATCTTTTTTCGAACGTCTTGAATCATATTGCCGCGGGCTTCCTGCATCTGGGCGTTGGCGCCCGCGATGAGGGCTTGGAGTTCTTTCGGCGACAGTGACTTTAAATCGATTGCCATCAATTGTCCTTTCTGGGTTTAGAGCAAGGAATGCGGTATTCCAGTTTACAGGCTGTCACCACGCAGGAGCCCTTGTGGAATCCATGGAGTAACTCGACCGAGCAACGCGAGATCTAGAACAGATGTGCGAGATCTACGCAGAAACCTTCTCATCGCATCACGACAGCGACGGTTATGAGGATGACGTGGTTGACACGACAGTTTTGCTTCCAGATGATCGAGACACACTCCGGCACGCGGTTTGTGAAATGACAATCTTAGGGCGCCGGAAAGGGGGACTCTCTCCGCCAATGATTTGTCATAAGTTATTGAGTTAAAGCGACTTATCTGTGAGGCAGAGCGGCTGGTATGCCATTGGGTATGCCGGCCGTTGTTGTTTCTGGTTCTGTCTCGTTGAGCTTCGTTGGGCAGAATTTTTGCAGCTATATCAGTTTTTTTTGACAGAACGACACAGAAAGAACGCGCGCTCATCGGTGCGCGTTCTTTCTATTTCTATATCCGACGATACGTTTAGATGGTCGGACGCTCCGCATGGCGTCGATAGCTTGACAGGACCTGTGACAGGCTCTCATCCGCTATGGTTGTATCCACGGCAGTCCCGACCGCGCCTTTCGGCAGCACACCTTAAGGGTGAAATACCATGAGCGTACGGATGTAATACGAACTACAGCTGTTCACAAAGGGAGGACCTTGCTCAATCGACGCTCTCTAGTATCGTCGATGTCAGGTTGTTCATGAACGCAAGTGATGCAAGGTGGGCGCGCTTCATAATTAAAAAGTCCTTCCTTGGAGGGGCTTCTGGACGCGAGCTTTGCAATTCAACAGCCACACCGCCCAGCCGACTGCACACGCGCATCGGCAAACGTGGGCTCAACGCCGTACAAGTCGATCGGAGGGCTTCATACTTAAGCGTCGAAGCCGATGGCTCTCGGCAAGCATGAGCTGGAACCTCAGCGCGAGTGATTTGCGAGCGGCTTACTGAGAGTCGGCCGCACTGCACGAACATTTTTCTGCTGATCGCGAAAGGTCCAACTGCGTACGATCCCGAAGCGACCACCGAGCAAAGATTGGCGGCGACTCGTGGGAACTTTTACGGAAAAGGATGTTAGGGATGGTCACGAAGCTTGCGATGTTGAAAGCTGGATATAGCGCTTTATCCCAGACATTTAAAAAGTTCGTAGCTGGGAAATTCTATCGATATCGAGCTTCCAGAAGGGCGCTTAGGGGCGACGACATCGCGGGGCAGAGCAGCCTGCCTTATCTTGTCACCACCGAACTGACACGATTGTCCAAATCGCGCGACCTGCCTGGCGGATTTCCTTTCTACGCTTTCAGGAGCTGGTTGACTGGCGGTGGCAATGTCGAGCTGGTCGTTCGGGCATTGATAGCACGTGCCGGCGGCGACTCGGACTGGTCAACAATAGCCGTCGCTCAACTGGCTGAAGACTACGAAAAGGTCACGACAGGAACTCTTACACTAAGCCAAGCACAGATCGACTACCTAGTCTCGTATGTATACGGCCAATTGAAGGCCACAGAAGCCGGCCAAAAAGAGTTGGATTTGGCAATTGCCTCTAGGACCGCAGCTCGCGTTGAGGTGCTTCTGGGGCCACAGCGACTGCGGGAGAGTCCTTTCGATCGGAATCAACACGTCGAGGCAATTGAACACGCGGTTTCTACCTGCCTGCGGGAAAGAAATCTTTCTGCACCGGGTGTGATGGGGGCAAGCATCATAGATGCCGAGGCGGCACAGAGGCTTCTTCTCCTCACTAGATCAAGATTCTTTACCGGCTTCGATGCAGCCAATCAGGCGCGACGTCTTGCGACTGGAATCCTCGAGGGCGATCTCACCGGAGCCTCGAACCCCGTCAAGGTCGAGATATTGGCATGGTGCGCGCGCCTGCTCTCTAACGTTGATCGTCAGGCAGCAACTACGTGGCTGACTAAAGCCCTCGAATATGGCGATGACGTTGCGCTCCAGAGGGCGGGCGCGTTTGTGACAGCCTACGCGGGAGATCTGGCGGCCGCCTTGGGAATTCTGGCGCAGATGCAAGGGCCTCTGGCTAGATCGTCTGCATTTCTTATCGTCAACAGCCTTCAGGGGCCACAAGCCGCATTAACTTGGCTCGAGCAATCAGGTGTTTCTACAAATGACTTGGATTCAGACGGAAAGCTCATTGCACTCCACGTGCATCTTGGGCTCGCGCGCTGGGAAGAGGCCTTACGAATTGCCGAAGATCTTACTGAAGATGACTTCGTTCAAACTCCAACCCTGTTCTTTTCCGCGGCTGACGTTCACACAGTTCAGGCGATGCCGCCGGAACTCAGGGCGCCTGCGCTGGAGCAATTTCCTCTCTACGGCGATGACCTTCCATTGGCGGCTGACGACGTTGCCATGCGGCATAGGAACGTTGCGCTTGGTCTTCTCGGGAGAGCAGCCGACGCAGCGCTGAGCCTGGGGCTCCCGGAAGCTGCCGAATTTGCGCGTGACAAAGCTCTTTGGCTTGCCCTCAGAGACAATGAGCGAGCTGCAGAAGCTCGCTCCACCCTCGAACAGACCATGCGCAGCCGCTCGGCGTCGCTACGCCGGATAGCGTTGGCCCTGCAATTTGGCCTGAAACTAGATCCCATTGCCGTTGAGTACGAAATTGATCGTCAAACCGCTTTGAGCGGTGGGGCGTCTCCGGATGCGGCTATTGCAAGGTTCGCCTTCGCTCTGAGTTTGGGAGACCCCAAGAGCGTCGCGGACTACCTGGACAGATACCGGACTCAGTTGACTGAACATCTCATTTCCAGAGGCCTCGCATTCGTTGAGCTTGAGATGCTTGCTCTATCGGGCCAAACCCAAAGAGCCAAGGCACTTTTCGATGAACTGGTTGAACTTGGCCTTTCGAGTTCTGAGAGAAAGCGGCTAGAGCGGGTTCTCCTTGAAGCCGAAGGCACCGACCCCGTCGACCAAAGGCTCGCCGCCTACGAGTCAAGTGACAGCATTCTCGACCTGCGGAACCTTGTATCGGCGCTGAAAAGTCGAAAGGAGTGGGGGCGCCTCGTTACATACGCGCAGACTCTTTTTGATCTAACGCGCGACGTGTCTGATGCTGAGGGGTACGTAATGTCCCTGTACAGAACCGGCCGTCTCGATGACATCCAGGAGTTATTGGAGAGTTTTCCAACTCTACTTCAGCAATCTCAAGAGCTTCGGGGAATTAGGTGCTGGACGCTCTACTCTCTTGGAAAATTCTCACTCGCGTTGACGGCACTCGGACAGCTCACGAATACACGTGACCACTCAAGCTACCGCGCATTGGGCGTCAACATAGCAATTGCATCCGGAGACTGGGAATCGCTTCAGGTGTTTGTGGAAGGGGAATGGACGGCACGTAACGAGCGCGCCCCGAGGGACCTCCTTCGCGCCGCGCAACTAGCGCAAATGATCGGCTCGCAGAGAGCACAAGAGCTTGTTCTTGAAGCTGCCCGGAAAAGTGAAGGCGATGCAGCGGTGTTGCTAGGCTGCTATACGGTTGCGTGCGAATCGGGCTCAGAGAATTCAGGCGAAGTATCGGGATGGCTGCAAACTGCCGCAGCGGCCTCTGGTGACGACGGCCCTGTCCAGAGGGTGACTATTCAAGACCTTGTGGATCGTCAGCCAACCTGGAATCAGCACGCAACACGGGTCTCAGCGATGCTGGCTCAGGGCCAAGTTCCGATGTTCGCCGCAGCAAAATGGGTAAATAGCTCCCTGCTAAGTATGTTTCTAATGCCGGCGCTGACCAATCCCGGTCAGCCTGATGTCAGGAGGCGAGTGACTGTTTACGCGTTTAGCGGCGCGCGGGGAGAAGTCATGCTCAGCCCCAAGAGAGTCGCCATGGATGCGACTTCATTGTTGACCTCCCAGTTGCTTGAAATAACCCAAGCAGTCTTCGACCACTTCGATGAGATCGTGATTCCCCACACCACATTGGGATGGCTTTTTGCTGAGAAACGACGAATCAAGTTTCATCAGCCAAGCCGCGTGTCTTGCGCACACGAAGTGCGACGTCTTCTCGCCGACGGCAGCTTACGATCGTTCGAGTCCACAACCACGCCTCCCCTTGACCTTGTCGAACAACTCGGCGAAGACCTTGCCGCTATGTTTGCCCAAGCCTTGGCGGACGCGCTAGATGGGCAAGACGAAAGGCTAGTCGTTCGGCCAGCTCCGCTATGGAGAGTGGGTTCTTTCATGAGCGAAGAGGCGAACCTTGGGGGCTACGAAGGGCGCTACTGCAGTTGTTTGGATGTCGTCGAAAAGCTTGTTGAGAAGGCTGTCCTCACGGGGTCAGAGGCGGACATCTGCCGTGCATACCTGGCTCTGCACGAACGACCGTGGGAAGCGAGCGTGCACGTCAAGGATTCTGCCTTTCTTTACTTGGACGATGTCGCTGTCTCATACCTGCAGCACCTCAAACTATTGCCGAAACTGCATAGAGCTGGGCTTACTGCATTCATTTCTACAAGCCATTTAGCGGAGGTTGACGCTCTTATTGAATACGAAAGCCACGCTTCCAGCGCTTCGCTTGTCGTAGAGAACCTTCGTCTCCAGCTAAGAGCGGGGATAGAGGGGGGGAAAGTTCGAGTCGATCGTCGAATTGGTGAAGAGGAGAACGCCGAGGAGGATGAAATCCGTTCGCACCCGACCTTAGCGATTGCCAACCTCTCCATTGCCACGGACGCTATCGCGATTGATGATCGCTTACTAAATCAACATAGGGCGCTCGTCGGCAGCAGTGGAGAGCGGCCTGTGTTGACCACGGTGGACGTTCTGGGCATCTTGCATCGAGAAAAAGTCATAGCTGATGACCAGTATTTGGACAAGAAGGCTCGGCTGCGCCGCGCCGGCATGTGCCTCGTGCCGATCGATCAGTTCGAGCTCGATCGATGGCTATCCACGGCGATCGTCAACGATGGGAATTTGCTGGAATCGGCGGAACTCCGAGCAATCCGCGAGAGCGTTCTGCAGTTGAGGATGTCGGATATTTTGCAGTTGCCAGCAGAGATGCCTTGGTTGAATCGACTAGTTCAAGCCTCCGTAGGATGTCTGAGAAATCAGTGGTTCGAAGGCGTCGAAGTCGAGATCGCACGAGCTAAATCTGAATGGCTTCTTGAAATCATGGATATCCGCCGATGGGCCCACCGATTTGATGGCGCGAGTCCCAATGCGGTGTTCTGGTATCAGGAGCAACTTTCTGCCTTGATTAGGCTGGCTGCTCTGCAGGCTCCTGCAACGCGGAGAATTTATTGCGACTGGCTAGAGGAGCGCGTCCTTCGTCCGATGAGAGACGAAAATGCACCGCTATATGCGTCTCTCGTCTCACAAGCCGCTGAATGGGTGGGATTGGCGCTGAGACAAGTCGATCAGGTAGGGGGCATCGATGAAGCCTGAAACGTACCGAGCGCTGATGGTCGATGCGGCACTGCAGATGCTCCCTCCTCTGATATCACAGTCGCTGATTGACGATCGCAATTTTCAGGATCGTTTCGACGTGAAGACTTCAGCACGGATCAATATAGGTCCGGAAGGCTTGGCTTTCCAAAGGAGCTCGTTGTTTGACGGTATTCGCGCAGCCTTTGGATCTTCATCACATCGGAGCATCGTGACTGATGACACAGCCCGGGACTGGACTCTGACGATTGAGTCCATGGATGGGAAGCGATCTACTGTGTTGGAGTCGGGATCAGTGCGCTTCCGGCTGCAAGATTTCTGGGCTTTGTCTCCGGATCGGGAGTGGCGACTCCATGGATTTGAACTAGAAGCCAACACCTTCAACTTGGCTAGTGGTTCAAGACGACGATGGCTAGAGATTCTGGCGATAGGCCCCATAGACGACGACAACTTCAGCCGTCTTGATAGCGACCTGCGACTCACGCCGCTTCGCGTCGCCAGTGGCATTGCTGAGTCATTCAAATTTGGAGGAGTTGACGTTGAAGTACTTGTTCCCAGAGAACTTGGATACTTCGAACAACTGGTTGGGCTCTCCGCCGGTGACGGCAACTTGCAGTCCTACGCGAGCACCGAAATCAGAGTTCATGTTTCCGAACTTCTCTGTTGGTCTGAGTTAGATGGTTTGAAACAGGCGCTCCTCCTTTCTTCACATTCGCTGCTGACTTCTGCCGTTGACCCGCAGGCTATTTCAACGAATGCGCTGGAAGTTGTATTCGCCTGGGCCGCAAATGACGGAGATTTGATCTCGAAGCTAGGCACCATTGAGCTGGGGTTGACCCTGCTGGACAAGATGCCGCAGCTCGCATCGAGCTTAGAGCAAATGGTTGATGACATAAGGACGGATGATCCTGAGGACGAGGGCGGTCGGTTTTCACTTCTCTCTTCGCTGACGATCCTGGCCTGCGGTCAAATGGCCCGGACGCAGGTCTTGCGTGGCAAGCGGCCCTTCTGGGCCCGTCTCGCCGCAATAGCTCAGGCGTCGGTGGTAGAGAGAGAAGCTGTCGCTGTTGGGACAGACAGAGCCAAGTTTGCGAACTGGACCCAAGGCTGCGGTCGTGGACATTACTTTTATTTGCAAGGACTTGTCGACCTGAGACGTGAGCCACGGTGGTTACCGGATTTTGCGTCACCAAGCCAGCTGAAGGCGGAGTTCATAGGTCGCATCGCGAAATCTGCAGCGGACAATGAAGGAAAGATTCAGTCGCCTAGCTTGCGCAAACTGCTATTTGATGAGGGATTGGATGGCATTCAGTCGCTCATGACGTTCCCGTTTCCGTACCTACCTGGCCCCCTCGAGGGAGGTGAGGAGTCAATGACGGCGATGCCCGCAGAGTTTCTGGCGAAAATTGAGGATGAGCTGGCAGCAGAAATTCTCCACCCAAGCTCCTTTGCAGGTCTGGTCAACTGCGCGCTGATTTTCCGCATAACCGCCGACCACGCGCGCTTGGCCGCAACGGCGATTCGTAGGGTCAAATACCAGCTGCGAAAAATTGACACAGCCGAACAGATGTTTGCCCTCATAAGTGGCCTGGCAACCGTATCTGCCGTGACGCGCAGTGAGGAGCTCGCAAATGAGATCAGGATTCTTAGCCGTGTTGCGCGAAGACGTCGGCCTACAGAGATAACAGCGGAAGACGAGCTCAAGATTGCTCTCGTTGCTGCCGCATCTCGGGAAAACCTTGAGAGTTGGGCAAAATTCGCCGGCGATTGGCTGACCGAACTCGCTTTCGATGTTTTGGATCCGGATGACGCGGGGCGCTTACTTGCAAATATCCGCTGTTTGGTCGATCTCGAGCCCGCACTTGCCATCTCGTGTGCAAAAGCCGACGCAGCATTGTCGTCACTTTTCCGCTAGCACAGCACTTCCACGTTACTCACTTCGCGTGGATGGCCCAACCGGCCTAGCGGGAAAAGTTCCCGCGATCCGGCCGCACCAGGCCGCATACGCGTCATCCTCAGCCGGCTTTGCTGAAGAAAGCATGTCAAACAACTCGTCGTTATCAGGATATACCGCGACCATGAGAGGTAGCAGCCGCGCGGAATAGCTCCCAGCGCGCTGCAGTTCGCGCATGCGCTGCACCGCGGGCCGCTCGAATTCATTGAGGATGGGCGAGCGAAATCGCCGCCCTTTCGCTAGCGCCGTAAAATACATGAACTGTGCTGGTTCGCTAGTCGGTAGGGACACCGCCAGCGTCTGCAACCAGCTATAGATATTACGCTCGCCGAACAATCGCTTGCGTGCGCTGGGCGAATCGACCAACGTAAGGGCCAATACTTGGCCGAGCGCGCTGACGTACTGAGTAACATGCGCTGCGGGCAGTGTGTACAAAGGTACACGCGGCTCTATTGATGTTGACGTAGCGATGGCGAGACCAGCGAGAAGCTCTCCGGTAAGAGACACCAGCGCATCGCCGCTACCCTCCAAAGTGAAGCGACGCTCCACACGAGTCAGGACGGCGAGGTCTTCGAGACGTCGTAGACGATAGATCACGTTGAAATCGCCATCGATTTTGGCTATCTCGCCCTCTACTGCAAAGGCAAAGTCCTCAGCAAGATGCTCAAGTTCTTCATCGCTGACCGGGCATTCAAATAGAACAAGGTTGTGGCCATCTGCGACAGGCAAGTTAAGGATCGTTTCGAGATCGCTGCAGTAGATCAATTGCTCGAGCAGCAGGAGCGGTAGCGCACGCGATAAGCGGCCACGCTCATCCTCTCGACCGCTGCTGGCACGCTCCTCTGCCGACTCACCAGTCGCCGAAAGAGGTAGCAGCACAACGCGCTGACGGCTCTCCCTTCGGGGCGGCGCGGCCCACGCCATATCGCACATGCCCAGCAGCCAAGGCGGGAGTGCCATCTGTGCGATAGAAATCTCGGGCTCGTGTTGTAGGGGTTGCGGCGGTGCCACAATCATGTCGTCGAATGTCTTGGCATAGCGCTGAAGATGTTCGCTGTACGCCGGTTGCCCGATGGCGAATAATCGGTCCAGCAAAGCGCGCCCGGTCGTGACGTCGCCTAGCTCCACATATGCCTGTAGGAGGTTGTATCCGGCGCGGATGTCATCACGATGTTCGTCATAGATTGGCGCTATGCGTTGGACTGCATCGCTGATCAGACCATGCTTCCCCAGTTCGCCGCTGACCACCAACATCACGTCGCTACCATGTGGTGCACGTGTGAGTGCTTGGTCGAACCAGTCCAGGCTCTCCTCCCGTCGTCCCGCCTTGATCTCGCGCTGGCCGAGCAGTAGCTGCGGTCGCCACGCGTGCGGCAATGCCGCAAGCTCCAGTAAGTATCCCTGAGCGGCATCGCTTCCTGCAGCTTTCGTAGTCTCGGCGATGCGCCAGCTGAGACCATTGTCTTGATTAGGGTCGAGCCGAAGTCCGCGCTCCAACGTAGCCATGGCGGCAGGATGATCGCCCTTAGCGGCAATGACCTTCGCCTTATTAGTGAGCAGCGTACCCGTTTCACCGACCTTGGAGATCGCTCGACGAAGGGTTACGCCAGCATCGTCGGTGCGCCCTAACTTCAGCTGGACGATAGCTCTTGTCACAAACCCACGCTCGACGACAGGGTCGATGCTCGCCAATCGCTCGCTCGCCTGATCAACATCGGAAGCAAGGTCATCTCTTAGTGCGGAAATGACTAAAGAGTAGAGTTCATCCGGCTTATCCCACTTGGCCGCAAGATTGGGCTTGAGAATATCGCGTCGCCATTGCTCCAAAGGCATCTGGAACGAGCGCCCGTAAACGTCGACAAAGGAGACGAGACGCTGGCTGTCCGCTGGTGCGACAGACGAGGAACGCGTAACTGTTGACGCGTGATTGCGCTTTCACGACAGCGAAAGGTTAAAACGAGGCGCCCGCTAGTCGCGGACTTCGAGCGGCGGAATGTAGGGCGCTTGCCAACCGTAGGCCTCCCGCATGCCGGTGAGGAAGTGGCGGATCGTCTCCTGTGCCAGTCCCCAGTCGCATAAAAGTTGGGGATGAAGGTAGACCGGCGGCGACGCATCTTCCCCTGTCAGAGAAAGACACATGAAGAGGCTGTTGCGCCCCAGCTCTGCTTTCTCTTGCTCGAGCCGGTCAATCCGCTCAAGCCGCGATTCGAAATCCGCCTGCTGCTCCGCCCCATCCGACGTCATCCAGCCACGAAGGGATTCGTTGTGCATCCTGCCAGCGCTTTCCCTCGTCTGGCGTATAGGTGCGCGAGGGAAGATAGGGCGCAATGCGGTGAGCCGTGGAGTCCCGATACAGCGTCCCGTATTCCCGGAACCAACGATCAGTCTCGGGTTGGTCGAGATAAGCCGCGAGGTGCGATGGGATGAACGGACGGCAAGATTTTTTGAACAGGCCGATGCTCTTGGGCGGTAGGAATTGGCCGGCTTCCAAGAGGCAGACCCAGGTCATGTTGTCGAACAGTGCGTAGACGTTCATCGCGAAGGCTTGAAACTGGATCCGATGTCGGTGCATTCGTCGTCACTGAGAAATTCTTGTCGATCGGGCGGGTAGATCGCGAAGATATTAAGCACGCATCGTTCGATCGAGTGCATGCGACGGCCAAGCCCCTGATGGGTGAATGTCTTGGCTCGCACTATAGTGAGCTGTTCTGCTAGATGCGCCAAATCGAACTTCAGTCTAGCCGCTTCGTTGCGCAGTTTGCGAATCTGGTCCTCGAAGTTGCGGACTTGCGCTTCGGAATAACCTCCTCCCGCGGTTTTATGCTCGTCAGTTTTCACGTCGTTTTCCTCATACTGCCCCTGCCGCGCGAGGGCCTATGTATGCCAAGAACATGCAAACACCTACAGCCGACGCGGATGGTAGGCGACCGCTTCAAAGTAGTGAAGAACTATCGCATCATTTGCAGACACGTGTCGGCGAAGTTCCCCCCGCCGGCCTGCACTGACGAGCGAACGGCCATTCCGACTGAGAGGCGCCCTCCAGGTTACGCAGGGACGAAAAGGTATTGTGGGTCGATCCGAACCTCCGGCGTCGGGCAGGGGCCGGCCAGGAAGCGGCGTTCGCATACCCGCCTCGATAGACACTTGAAGGTAGCGTACGCCCGTACAACGGACCTTCGTTGCGAGCGCATGTTTTCCTGGTCAAATCAGAGGCTCACCAGCGGCAGGAAAACCTCATCGACAATCTCCTTGATTGCTTTGTCCGACAAAGGCTCGAAGGTCATCAGGATCTCATGGCGTGCAAGATCCGTCGGAAGCGACGCAACCCGCGGGGTTAGCCGTGCAGCGGCGATTTCGCCGCGATCAATCGCGCGCGAGAGGATGGTTTGCATGACGTCGGAGTCGACGATCTGCGCTCTCACATGCGCTCTCATCTCTGCCAGGTTGGAATGCTGGTCCGCCAGGTCCTTCTGCATGTCGAAAACCAGCCTGATCATGTCGGGCCGGGCACGGTCGGACAACCGGCGAAGCAGAAGGCAGATTTCGTCGCGAACGCTGCCGAGATCGCGCACGGCGATCGGGTTCTGCGCGAGATGCCGTCCCAGCGCAGCCGTTGCAAGTGCGGTACGGCTCGGCCAACGTCGATAGAGCACAGGTCGACTGGTGCCCGCACGCCTGGTCGCACCGGTCAGTGACCTGGCTACGAGCATTACGCGCTCGACAGACAGTTTGAACGCAAAGAGCACTTAGGCCTGCCGGAGTGGAGCTGCAGGTCGGCACCTACATGTCTACGATCCATTCTCCGATTCACGTCGTGCGTCTGCACCGACAATCTAAGACTGCCCCGTGAGTCTGGCCCGAACTGACTAGGCGTCAGACGTAAGCCGACCCAGAGTGCCTGGTGGAACCGACGAGCGAGGCACCGTAGCAACAAAATAAAGAAGGTCATGGCATGAAGAGCGTGCGCCCCGAGGGGGCGCACGCTCTTCATCGTTGCTACTTCAAATGCCCCATGGTGCTGCCTAGTGTGTTTTAGCGAGGTAAGGACGCATCACTAGCGCAACCGAGCCGACTACATTGCCTTGGGGGTCTATGCAGATCCAATCCGGGCAGCTATAGCGCAGGGCATCGGCGTTGCGTACTGGCGTGATCGTTTTGGCGACTTGGATAGCACTCCCAATAGGCTGGCCAGTCTCACCGACACACTGATGGGAACCGGCGTTGCATTCGATCAGATAGATCGGATAGCCGTCACGGGACTTGACCCCCGAACTCGTGGCAAAGGGAAAGGTATTGAGATTGACAGCCCCACCATCGGGATCTGCTGCGCCTGCGTTCTGAAGCGCCCAAAGTGCCTTGGGATCATCGGGTGGCAGACCATTGGATGGCGCCGCAGAAACCGCTGTGGTTTGGGGGGAATTCTCTTGAGTGACGCCGCTCGAAGATGAACTGGCAGCTTGCGCCGGAGCTGGTGCGGTTGAAGCGACCTGGGTCGATGGTGGCGATGCGGCACTGTCGCCAAGGGCTTGCGACACTGCTTGCCCAGCAGCGTCGTTCTCGGGGTCGGGCTGAGCCATTTCGTGTGCCACGATGTGAAAATAAATGGCAAGAATGGCGCATATGACAGATATGCAGCCAAGTGCAATTTGTCCACGCCTGATGTGCTGCGCTCTCTTCTTGGCCTTGACTTCCTCTCCCTGTGGCAGGGGCCCGTTAGGCAAAATTCCACTCGTCGCTGATGATGCGCTTATCGTGGGGGAGGCCGAGGTTACGGGAATCGAGTTATCCGCGGATACCGTCACCGAGCTCCAACCAACGCGAAGGCCTTGCAAGAGGGAAAGGCCCATAATGGCAACTTCCACCGCAAAGAAAATTATCACTTCCGCGGTTGTCGGCGCATCGCTCATGTTGCCCATGATGACGGCGGTGATGGCTGACGCCAGGAACGAGACAGAGGCAGCGCTGCCGTACCATTTCGCCATGGGGACTTTATGCACTGTAGGCAAGGTAGAAGTCCCGGTGCCTGCCTCGTAATGGTAGCGTTGGCCACGCTTGAAGCCGAGCCAAAGCATGAAGCAGGTTTCCAATGCGTAAATAACAAACATCGCAACGATGTTGGCTGTATCGCTTTCAAAACGCGCTCTCGTGGCGAGAAAAAATGCAGACACGTTTATCACAATGAACACGCGAAGAAATACCAGCTTTTGCGCCGTTCGAAGTTTGCTGAAGATGCTGAAACTCTCAGTCAGGATGTTCATGGATGATCTCTTATGCATCGAATGAAAGGGTCGGAAAACGAGCACACCCGCGCTACCCATCCTTTAGATGGGTAGCGCGGCAACTTAGAAGTTGTTATTGCTGCATTCGAGCTTGATATTGGGCGACGACGTACTGCTGGTTGTACTCAGAAGCCGTGGTGGCCGTATCTTTGGCGATGACCTGCATGACCGCATCAAGATTGAGGGCCTGGTCGTCGACGTGACCGTTTTCGTGCGTCACCTCGGACCCGACATAGGCCAGGGTAGGAGTGTCGTCGTCGGCGATGCTCCACTGGAAGACCTCGCCAGCCGAAACTACCGGACTAGCCGCCGGGGCCATAAATCCCTTGACGCCCTTCCAGAGGCACCGATACTCCACGAGCTTTCGGCCGCGCGTGTCCGTGAGGGTGTCCCACTTCACGGAGTCGCAGACCTTCCGGTTATCGAACGCCTGGCCGATGGTGTATGAAGGATTGGCATCAAGCTTCATGGCCTTCACTTTCGCAATATCGCTATTTCCGCAGCCGGCGAGACCGACGACACAGACGACAACCAACATCTTCGCTAGAGCAGCCGTTGCAGACTGCACTTTCTGACTCACACGCTTCATTGAAGTACCCCCTGTTGATTAAAGAATGTCAGATTCCCATCCATGACTGCCCCGAGCTTTATCGCTCGCTAGGTACAAGCTGGCGATGCTGAGGTCGCGGCCCTTGGGTAGATCATGGACAGGCCTCCACCGCATAGTAGATGATCTACTATAACGATATCGAATATCATTATAAAAGCTTGTTGCATATAGCTTTATGGCCCGTCAACGATCTTCGGAGCGGGCCATGCCATTACCCAAGAAAACGCCCAAATCGATATATCGGCCAGAAATACTCGTGGTCGTTGGATTGCTAAGAGGAATGCGGGAGGCCACTGGGCTAAACCAGACTGCCTTCGCCGTCAAGTTGGGTCGATCACAGGCCTACGTAAGCCAAGCCGAACGCGGAGCCGTGCGACTGGATGCCTTACAGTTGCGGGACTGGTGCCATGCTTGCGGGACCGACCTCGTAACGTTCGTACAGAATATGGAAAACGCTCTTGGCGAAAAACACGCGGCCCGCAAGAAGCGTTAGAAGAGAATGTGTCGCCTGAAGGCGGCACATTTAGGCATTGGCCTATGAACTCGTTTCATGCGACCAGCATTAGAGCCTCGCTCCATGCACGTTGCTTTAATGCAGCCCCTTGACCAAACCAAGCCGCATCCCTGCGATAGTCGCTGCTGTGGGCGCGTCGGTGATGGTCCACATACTCCGTGACACTGTTGAGCAAGCCCCAGACCGTACCCCTTGCCGAAGCCAACTCCGCGCCACGGCCCTGACCGACATAGAGCGAATGGACTTTCTTCACGGCCTGTTCGTTGACGGCAAGTGACGGCTGCTCCATCGCGCCCGACGAGGTATAGGTGAACACCTTGCCTAAGAAGCTCTCCACAGACTTCTCGGTCACCCGACACTCAGCCATGGCTTTCATGTAGTCCTCGAACGTCGACCACGGAGCGATGGCAATGCCGAGCTGCTGTTTCACGGCTTGTGCGTCGAACTTGCTGCGGTGTGGCACCTTGATGGCACCTCCACCGTTGCCAAGAGCAATAGCCAACGTGTTGTTGCAGACCACTCGCACCGAGGTGAACTGAGCCGTAGTGGCTAACGTGCCATCGCAGGCCGTGGCTAGCAGCAGGTAGCCATTGACCGTGTCGCGCCCTTTCAGGGTGACGCTCTGGCCGGTCCGAGCCAGTGCCCAAAGCTTCTTGCCATCCTTGAGCACGCCCGCCGTTTCCAGCTCGTAGCCGCCAACTTCTGTTAGATCGCGATAGAACTCAAGGATCTCTGCTGGCTGCACGACCTTGTAGCGACTCGATACGATTGCCAGCGGTGCCTTCGTGTCCGAACGGTAGAGCACCTTTTGTTCGGGGAAAGCATGGATGACATCGAGACCGAAGCGATTCGTGGCGAAACGTACATCGGATGCCTCGATATGCCAGTTCATGCCCGCCTGTTCGGCCCAGACTTCGAGTGGCTGATTAGGGGTCAGCTGGTGACCCAAACCGTGCCAGGGAGCTTCGTTGATATATGCCATGGATTGGACAAGGTGCATTTATGAACTCCTTTTGAGCGACACAAACGCATAGAGCCCGGCCGAAGCCGAGCTCTATGCTTAGTCGCGAGGGAAGATGAAGAAGACGAAGGGATTCGAACCGTGGTGGCTCGGTGTAGCTTGCTCTTACGGCGCTAGGTCAGAGCCGTATCGGTGCGATTGGCCTCAAATAAGTGACCGCAGGCTTGGCAACGAAAATTGTCAGGGAGGACTTCGTCGATCGGTGCACCAATCGACGCACCGGCAGCACAGCCTGCTGCACCGCCGAGCAAGCCACCGAGGATCGTGCTAGCAATGACAGTTAGCAGATAGCTGGTGCCCTTCGCAAAGCTGCTACTTTTGGCGTCAGCGATGGCGGTCGATGCACCTTGGATAGCACCAGCAACGCCACCGACTGCGGCGGCCGTGGTTTGAGCGCGACGTCGAGGGACGACGAACGCGGTGTGGCATCGAGGGCAGGGTAGGGTCTCATGCACGTGCTCCCCCTTGCTCAGTGACACCGGCAAGGTCGGTGCGTTTGCTCTTGCCGCATAGAAAGCCGATCAAGAATACGATCGCAAATGCAACAAGGCATTCAAGTACGGGATAGTTGTACATCACGATGGCTCCCATCAAGTCGGTAGCGAGACTGCGGCGCCAGTCCCTACGCGAGAGTCACCTACTGCTCTCCATGGGGGATATGTATTTGAAATTATTTAGTTTGAGGGCAATGGCTTGGGGGTGTCAGGGGCTGGGTCCGCGACACGGCTTCAACTGCGCGTGCGGAACACATTGCATGAGCCAAAATGGCAGCCGTTTTGGCTTGAGCTGGCGCTTTTCCTAGATTTCACGCCTTTGGGCCGAGAGGAAGCTCCGTATGACATGCTCGAAAATGTTGAACTGTTCTACAAGCGCAGAGCGGGAAGGTGTATTTCAGTGGCTACGCAACAATGGTTAGGGGGCTGTCTTTTTTGGTGCTGAAGACGAAGCCGGAATGGCCGAATCGTCCTTAGAAGCGGCAAGAGCAAGGCGAGCCAAAGCAGGGATAGATTTCGATTCAGTCCGCTTCATAATCTCGGCGCGATGGTTTTCGACTGTACGCTGGCTGATGCCTAGGTCGACGGCGATATTCTTGCTGGGGTGACCGGCAAGCACGAGGTCCATGATTTGACGCTGCCTTGGCGTGAGAT
>Ga0302226_10001220_pt1 | contig 19761 bp, 20 predicted proteins | sample II_Palsa_E3_3_FD_193524 | JGI IMG/M metagenome (GOLD analysis project Ga0302226, IMG submission 193524) | Peat permafrost microbial communities from Stordalen Mire near Abisko, Sweden - II_Palsa_E3_3 | ecosystem: Environmental > Terrestrial > Soil > Palsa > Peat permafrost | place: Sweden...
AAAGGTCGTGCTGACTGGGGATCGATAAAAGAATTCAAGGCGACCGTCCTGTTGGTGCCGCAAGGGCTGTCTTATCTTCTTGCATGGAAGACGGACGGTGGCCTGTAATAAGTTTGGAGAGTTAGAACAAACCAGCTTGCTATTTGTGCGTCGGGTCGAAAGGGGACTGAGCCAGGGATCGAGCCAGTGGTGAGGCTGCATGTTGCTGAACAAAAGAAAGAAAAACAGGGGTACGTCTCTCGAGGGCAACAAAGTGGAGAGTCTCTTAGGAAGGAAGACGTAGAAGAGACCAAGGTAGTCGCTCTTGGCCGGAGAGGAGGAAACAAAGAGAGGGAGAGGAAAACAAAGAGAGGGAGAGGAAACCAAAGAGAGGGAGAGAAAAAGAGTAACGGCCGCATCAGAAAAACGAGCAACGGTGCTCGCTCACAAACACAGGCGACCGCAGTACGTGCGTGTGCACGTGTGTTTACTGGCACAAGCAACGAGGGCCGTCGAGGGTAGGAAAAGCAAAGGGGAGGCGAGGAGCGGCCGCACCGGCGCTCGCACCGAAAGCAAAAGTTTGAAAATAGGCTCGCATGCGCTGTTCAATGATTGGACGACACGGTTTTTTTTACCGAGAGTATTTTTTCATAAAGCAACCTATGCCCAAAACTTACAAGGCGATGGATCTGAGCATGCTGCACCTCTGTGCGAAGGGCCGGCTCAATTCGCCCAATTTTCAACGGAGAAGCAAAGGTCGACCGAGAAAAAAAAAACGCGCGAAAAAACAAATTTCAAAAATCACAAAAAGTAGAAGAAATCCATGGTACGTCGATCCTGGTTTTGGGAAAGTCACTGCTCTTTTAGCACCCTGATTGCTCGATCCAGCATGGGAACGCTTGGTACTGGTGCCTTCCTGGTGCTTCGCAGATACGTTTTGCCATGTCTAAGAGCGATTTTGGTAAAGGCGGCGCGTTGAAACGAGTAAATATAAAAGTCGCGTCTTTGGGACCGGGTTCTGACTCGGGTTTTTATAGAAACCTCGCCGTTTTTGTTCCAGTGGACGGGCATTAGTACGAAATTAAAAGAACCAGCGTTCAACACGATTTGTCTCATCCGCCCCCCAAAAGTGCCACAGAGTGCACTAAAAATATATTATCCAACGCGCAGAAGTGTGTTTCTTTCGCGGAAAACGCTCGAACCTCACTGTTCAGCCTCCTGACCAGCACCACCTCCAAAATCGCGTCGATCGTGTTATTTTTGGTGCTCGAATAAAAATACTAAATAAATACCTGTATTGATTGTGCTCACCCCGCCACCCAACATCGTGCTGCTCTCCTCACGTTTCCTTTAACGAGGCACTGAGTAATGACGTCTAGAGCACATCCGCATCGCTTGCGTCTGTGCAGCGTGCACACCGTCTTGACAGGATTTGACACGCCACAAGGAATGTTTTTGACGAATAAATAAATAAATAAATATATCAAGTGGGGCGACGGAGAGCAATTACCATTGTCTGTCGTGGCCGCATTGGTCCGCGTCCCCCCCACGGCCGGGATGCGACGGGATGCAATGCAGCGCCCTCGCGCAGGCCAGAATGTCTCCTCAGAATGTAGCCATGTTTGATATAGTGTGTTGTCTAGATTTTAGGTGATCGCAAAATAATTCGTGCAAGGTCCATTTGCGCGCATTTTGAACCGGCCATTTGCAAGATGGCTTGTGAGAGCATGCCCTCCAATTGTTCCCAAGTGACCGAGGCATACAAAAATATTATTTTTCGGCTACTTTTTTTGTGAAGTGTGGTTGCGAAAAAAACGCATTCTGTCGTTTTTCCCAATCTCGCGTGACATTGACGCAGCTGTGCCGTCCCACCATCTCGCTCGCACCATGTCGGCCATCCGCGAGGTCCTCCTGGACCATTTCATGTGCGTGGCATTCATGAACCGATGGCGACATGCCCGTCGCATGCAGCACTTCTTCTGGCACATTCACGTCGCATGCAGCACTGACCCGGCATGCCCGTCGGCTTCGTCAGCGCCCCATTTGAATGGACTTCTACTTATAGCAGATTTACAAGTTGAGGAGCAAGCTATGTGACCTATGTACAATCTACAAACAATGCAGGATGAACGTGGAAAAAAAGACTTAGAGGGCGACGGCGGGCTCGCGGATCGTGCACAGCTCCTCGAACGCCGCCCGGGCCTTGTCGATGGCGGCTTGTTTGTCCTCGTTCCAGAGGCGAGCGAGGATAGAGGCAAGGAACAGGAACTTGGCATGGCCCATGGCGCGAGTAACACGGCGCAAGTTCTGAAAATTTTGTTTTGAGAAGAGTGATTAAAAAAAAAGTACTATCTTCTTACCTTGAGGAAAGAGTTGAATTGCTCTGCAATGCTTGAGTTGAGAAAATCCAGTTCCGGATAGCGATCGGCGTTAAAGACCCTGGAGCACGCCACATGGTTGACGCCATGAAAACGATCGTGCACAAAGATCGTGTCCGCGAAGAAACTGGGATGGCGACTCTTGGTGTACTCGGCCAAGTTGCAGGCGTTGTCGTACACGACGAACTTGGGCGCGACCTCGCAAAAGAGCAGTGCCCCCATTGGGTCTCGAGGGCCCTCGGCCTGGCCCTTGTAGATGGTATGGAGGCCAAGTACTCGACCGTGCTCGCAAAAGGCCACCTGTACCATTCCCGAGCGCTCGTAATGTTTGGTGCAAGTTCCGCCCTCGTCAGTGCCAGAGTTGTTGCTCGCGTCGTTGACGCCAAAGTTGAGGTTGTTCCGGATGCGGTGGCCGCCGGGGTTGAAACCAGTGTAGTTGATCCCTGTTGTGGCGGGGTTCACCGGCAGGGTGCAGAGGGTGGGCGCTGTCTTGGTCTCGGCGTGCACCACAGCGAGCGAGACGCGGCGGGCCATCTCTGCGACGAGATCGAGGAGAGGCTGCGGGGTGATGTTGGTAGTGGTGACGGCGACCGCTAGTTCCTTGAGCTCCACGAGGCGAGACTCCTCGGCGACGGCATAGAGGTCCTTGGCGTCGAGCGCAAGCTTGAGTTTGTCAACGAAAGCAGGCCGGAGCACCTGGTCGAGACTCGTCCTCATGACAAAAAGTTTGATGAAATCGAGAGCCTCGTCGCGGATCTTGGTGTCACGAGCCCACTCGATGTACTTGCCCAGGGCAGGGTGCAGCTGGTTGAGGATGCTCGTTTCCACGTCGACCTTGCCGTCAATCTCGTCGAGGATGGCGGAGCGGTGGGACTCGCGCTGGAAAAGGGACCTGTGCTCATCGAGGATCGAGCCGAGCGGCACCTCTCGGGTCTCGTGGCTTTTATAAATAGGTGGCCCTTCTGGCCTCTCCCGTGTGCAATTTGTCGTCGAGTCGAAGATGACGACTCGGTAGTGGGTCTTGCACAACGGACACAGACCAATGTCTGGAGACAGCTCAGGATGGCGGCACATCCACGCGAAGAACTCGTCGATGACAATACTTGGCGACGGCAATCGAGTGGGTGAGCTCGCTGTTGACCCAAAGTCGTTGAACCTTGCGAAGTAGGCGCCCATGGGTAGGCCAGCTCGCAACAGGCCCAGGATGTCGTAAAAAAGGTCCTCATCGATGAGGCGGTCTCGAGTTATCCGCCACAGGGCAGCGCCAGTGCCTCGATACCGTGTCGCATGACCACACCCTTTCGAGCAGCTGTAGTCGCCTATGCTGCACTCCACGACGTCGCCCTTTTCAAACACGACGCCGGTGTGTTGATGCAGGACCCACGTCGAGCCACAGGGCGCGAGATGAAGCGAGGGATCAGCAGCACCACGACTGGCAGACGAGGAGACTGCTGACGGGACTGACGGGGAGGAAAAAGACACGGAAAACTTGTAGTCGAGGGAGCGGCGGTGGATACGTGCGTCACGCATACCGGACTTCGGAGTTGGGACGGCGTTGATCATGTCGGACATGTGCGTGCGAAACGCGTATTTGCCTGTGGCCATGTCGTATACGGACGCCACGTCGATGGTGGCGTTGACGATCGCGTCGCCGGCCAATGTGATGCAGCACTTGACATCGCCTGTATCATGTACACAGCCTGAGACAGGGTCCTTGTCGAGGCAGCATGTCTCGTCGCCGTCAAAGTGCCCACAGGGGCTCTTGTCCGTGGATTTGGTCTTCAAATTGGAGGAGTTGGTGGACGCTGCGTCCGATGCCAACCGGCCGCGATCAATCGCCTCTTTGTACTTCAAGACGGACTCGGCGAGAACAGAGACGTGCGGGCACGCATGCCTGGTGTTCTTCAACAATTTGATTTCAGTCGGTCAAATAAAAAAAAAATAAAAAAAAAAAAGAATCAGCGTACGAGGTTCTCGAGGGAGTCGCCGCCCGAGATCGAGCGGTGCTTGCAATGCGTAGATGTGCAAGTGAGCTCATAGATCTTCTTTGGGGTCCTGGTGGTGTGCACAATCGACACGCTCGTGTTGGCACGGACGGCAAACTTGCGGACAGCAGCGTCCATGTCGATCGTGAGGGGCACGACGTCCGCGGCCGAGGTCTCGACGGAGCCAATGCTATTGAGGAGCTCGATGTGGGTGCAGACCTTCGAGCCGTCGCCATACTGCTGCTCCTTGCACGTACACACGAGACGTCCATCGCTCAACGTCCTGACCTGGTCAAAGTCGTTGTACTTGATCTTGAGCTTGACCTCCTTCACTTGCTTCTTTTTGTCGCTCGCCAAGGCTAATGCCAGTTGACCAAGGGCGTCGAAGGCGGGGAGGATCACATGCCCCGAGATGAGGCTTATCGGCCTGAAGTTGCAAAGGTGCAATTGCGTACGATAGACACTCAAAAGACCAGCTATCATGGGAAAGATCAGAGCCGTATGTAGGTGGAAATAACGCACATATTTCCTTGGTCACGACAACCGATGTGATGCCATCGGACTGAGTACTGGTGCTGGAGGTGGGCAACTCATCATGGATGTACTCGTCCCCGCCAAAGGGCACGCCAAAGGGGTCTTTGTACTGGCACAGTTAAATTAGCAGATAAAAAAAAAAATTTATTTTGTTTTCGGCAGACGTACCGTCCGTACGTGTCGCAGTTCATGACCAGTTGCAGCGGAAGCCAGCACAGACGGATCAGCTGTCGCAACTGGCATTTCTTGTACAAGAGCAGGACGAGAAGCAGGACGAGAAGCACACAAGGTGGGAGCTGGGGTGGGCGCAGCAAAAACAGCCTGAGCAGGAACAGCATCGTGAACGTTGAGGGCCAGAAGAGGTCGACGATACACAGGGGGATCTGGTACAGGCCCCGTAGGTAGTCGGCGACCAGCTGTAAGCCGCCTTCCGTTGGGAGCTCGCCGTAGCGGTAGATGACCGCAAAAAGTCGCTGGCGGACAGACCCAAAGTCAACCAGCTTCCGGATTGTTGCTCTGGTGTAGCCGGAATGAAACATGTGCTCAGTATGAGCACGGTGGCTACGGTTGGGGAGGGTGCTGAGGTCGTTTGGCAGAGTCGTATCCACGCTGAGGTCGAGGAGATGGTCAGGCCATGACGGATGCCAATCGTCCGCGGGCGTGCAGTTTGCGCTCACCACAAAACGTCTCTTCTCGGTCACGGCCGACGTCTCCAGGATGCACGCGTACGTGGAGCCGCCCAACGTGCCGATGTCCTCGAAGCCTGATCGCTTGAGGAGGTGCAAAAACTCGCGGTGTGAGCTCTCGGTCCGGACGATGTTCCCGTCCTTTTTGAGGTGGGCGCGCTCGGTGGCAACATCTTGCGTTGTATACACATCGACGACGTGAGCATCGCCGGCAACAGCAGCTGTCACACGCTGCACGACTGCTTCTGATGCATTGAAGGCGAAGCGCCAGGCGATGGGGAAGTTGGGGTCCCTCCGAATGATAAAAACAGCTGTACACGCGAGGACACACAGGATTAGAAAGAACAGCGGCAGCGCAACGTGACATACTGTCTACTTGCTCGTATGCGGCCAGAAGGAGCATATACTTGAATAGCTCGTGGACGCGCGCGAGCACGGTACCGGCGCAGCCAAGCTCGTTTTGGTAGACCTGGCGTGACAGCGAGACCTCTTTGTGTACACCTTTCCAGATGCGCATGAGCGATTCGATCACAGGGTCGTGAACAAGCACTATGTACAGGGCGTAAGTCAGGAGAAGGCAGTACTAGCGATGAAACGTACCAACAAGCTCGTCGTGCGGACGGTAGAGGGACGGGCAGGGTCCCATCGAGCGCGCCTCAACGTCATCGTGCTGCGGCAGCGCGGCTCTGTTGGCCGCGGTCACAACGTGACTGCAGTGCGCCAGTATGTGCGACGGCTGCAAATGGTTTGCCGCAGACTCGAAGGCGGCGGCAAGGCCGTACAGGCAGAAAGCGCACGCGTTTACGGTGACCTGCGGGTGGTTTGGCGCGTACTGGTGCTCGAGCGTGCACTTGAGGACGCATCCGAAGGTCACATTGGTCCTGCCCTCTAGTACGACGAACTCACCGCTCTCGATCCGCCCGCTGGTGGACGCAGAGCGAATCAGCAAGGAGCACACATAGAGCAGAGAACGTACACCTGGCTGAGCATCATGAGGGCGTGCCCGCGCAGTTTGTTGTCCAGCCTCGCCACGTCGGGCACAGGGTGCGCCAAGTCCATGGGCATTGCAGCGGCAGCAGCGGCTCCACTAGCAAAGGCGCCGATGGCTCGCGCGGGCTCGACGGGCAGTGTGGCCATTTTTGATAAATCGAATAATTAGAATTTATTTGATTGGTGCAACGTATCATCACAGCAATGCTACACAGTATCTTCAACCCTTCCTAGCTAGCGATTCCGCTGACAAGCGGGGCTGAGCGTGTGCGTGCTGTCTATACATGATGTCTAAGTGTACTCTATCCAAGGGCAGCGCTGTACGACTCGTTGGCACAGGTGTATGGAGCCAGTAAATTTTGGAACAGATTTGGTACTTTATGAGGTCCTCAAACTTGGGCAGGCCGGTTTCGTTGAACTCACCGGGGAGTTGTTTGATGGTTCGCATGTGCAAGGTCAAAAGAACATCGACCTCGTAGTTGATGTGGTGCTCGACGCAGTAGGCTGGGGTGACCTCGGTGGTGGCGGAGAGCGGCTCGTGGTAGTTGGGCTTGGAAAAGTTGACGTCAGGTTCGATGTAGCACTCCCGCACCAAACCAAATTCTCGGATGGACTGCACGCGCACGTACGGGTGCTCGCGAATAATGTCGGGCAACAGGACTTTCATGTAGTAGTCGAACGAGGGCACTTGCATCCTCAACAGTCCCGAGTGCAGCACCATACCGCGCTGGATACGCCGTCGCACATTGGGGTCGCGCAGTTCCTCTGGGATAATGTCTTTTTTTGGTGGCGGTTGGATGTCCTCCATTCCAGTGATTTCTTCAGATGAAAATAATAAGCATTTTTATTTTTTGTCAACAAAACATTTCAAGAACAAAAAATACAACATGACGCAATGGGTCAACAAACGCGTGGTGGCGGATGCTTTCGTCAAGACACTGAAGGAGGTGCTTGGTGATATACCGGCCACTGTCAGTGAACCCTTCTTTGGTGGTTGGTCTTTGGGCGACATCAAGTTGTTGTAAAAAAATGTTTTTTGTTGATCAGTGCATTTGCTTCAAAATGCCCCCCGAGTGCACAATCGAAGAGAATCAACATTCACGTTCATTCAACAACAAACACGCCCATTCATTTCATTTTGTATTCACTTTGAATTCACGAGCCGTTCAATCGCCGTTCATATGGTGTCGTCAAAGAATTTTATTTTTCAAACTGACAATGTGAAAGAGGCGATTGTGGGTAGAAGAAGGGGAGTGGAAGCGCTTTCTTTACTTGTCCATGCTGTAGGTATTGCGCACCAGCGAGATGACGTGCCTGGAGTGGAGAGCAATGCGGTCGAAGAGAGGCTTGAGGGTTCCATCGGTGGAGGTCACATTCCTGAGTTCTTCGATAAGCTAAAGTAATTTGTTGTAATGGCATCATGACAATAGTTAGAATCTTACCTCGTCGAAGTCTTGCGTCGTGAGTTGCATTGCAGCCTTCAGTTCGGCCTGGTATTTTCCGATGATGTTGATCAAGTCTCTCTTGATCGTTTCGATCTCGACATCATTCTTGGAGGTAATGGCCTCCCAGAAAGACTTGATGAGAAGAGCAATATAGACCTCGTACTTGACGATAGAAGTCACCTCGTTCTTGAGGAAATCCAGGAACTGAAGATGACGATTAGCCAGACGCGAATTCAGCGTGTTGTGTGGACTAACGTACAGGGTGCCTCTGGTCGATCTGCTTGATGAATCTTTTCAGACCTCTGAAGATGGTTTCCTGGTTGTCAGCGAGGGTCTCGACCCTAAGAAGCTTCTTCTCCAGGAAGTTGAGGATGTTCTTGCGGTCCTATAATTCTTTCCTTAGATAAGAACCATGTCTTTAAACATACTGTGCCCTCGTTAAAAGTCTTCGACAGGCGAAGAAAGTACTTCTCCACATCCTCGTAGACGTCGACAATGTTGTTGAGGTTATCCTCGAGGGAGAAAGCGAGGTCTATCGCTTCTTTGGCCTCAGCCTTCTTCAAGTTCTTCGAGAAGTCGGTAACCAGATTGTAGATCTGGTCTCCGAGGTTGAGGACCACCGGCGAGCTAACCCCACTGTCCGTGCGCGGGGTGCGTGCACTGTTCATTTGCGACCGGCGCCTGTAACGAACAGAAAATAAGTGAGCAATAGAAAATTGCTTTGAAGGAAAGGTAGGTAGGTACGTAGGTACATTGTCGATGGCGCATGGCGAAAGCGTGGCGAAAGCATGGCGAAAGCATGGCGAAAGCATGGCGAAAGCATGGCGAAAGCGTGGCGAAAGCGTGGCGAAAGCGTGGCGAAAGGAAGTTTCTCGAAATGGAAAGGGTCGCATGCTCATTCCCTGGCTGCGGGAAGTCGTTTCCTAAGTACGCTCTTACGCGGCATAACGAGAGCCACATGGAGCCCCAGTATGCCTGTGACGAAGAGACTTGCAAGAGCACTTTCAAAAACAAGGATGGTTTAAAGAGGCACAAGGAATCCGTTCATCAACCCAAACAGGAATACGCTTGTTCCGACTGTGGAAAGACCTTTCCGCGGAAAGACCAAATGAGTGCCCACCAACGCAGGCATGGAGCAAAGAGGCGACGAATTGAGTCAAAGGAAGACAATGTACAACAAGTTTCTCCAAGTAAAGATGAACTACTGACACCTCGCCCATCGCCCTCTCGCCTGGACGCTGCCATTACACTTTCGGAGTTGAAGAGAAGTTCCAGTTCGCCTGCTACCAGTTCTCCGCCAAGAAGTTCTCCGCCAAGAAGTTACGATTTTCTAAATGACTATTTCTTCGACGATCTTCGTCACGGGAAATTTGAGCCTTGGATTTGAGCCTTGGATTTGAGCCTTGGTAGGTCCTATTTCGAAGTCTTAAAGCTTCTCTTCTTTTCCATTCTCTTTCTTGATAATTAATAGAATAACTGTGCTTGTATTGTATTGTTCCTATATAGCTTTGTGTTTCATCGTTTAAAAAGGTTGCGCTTTGCTATCAAGTTGCTTATTTTCAATAATCTTGGCTGTTCCAAAGAAGACCGGCGCGGTTAGCGTGCGTCGCCTTGAGAAGACAGACCGTGGCGGCTTCTCCATCTTCGCCTTCCTCGTCGAACGCGTTGAGGGATCGGACGATGGACTACTCGAGGCTCTCAGCCGCATGGATCTCCTCGACGAGCGCGACAAAGAGGACCTCTTGATCGCGTTCTTGCTGAAGAGCCCGTAGACCTTCTTGAGCGCGCCCGTCTTCCAGGTCTCCAGCGGGCTGAGAAAAACAGGCAGATCGGCGCTGGCCAGGGCGAGCGTCGCAGGCTTGACACTCCCACCATGACCCGTCGCAGTAGTAACGGACTGGGTGACATGCATCCAGACAATCTCGACTGGCTTTCGAGACGAGATCTTGCGCCTATACTTGGCCGACTCCACCACTGGTTGATGGCGGGCATGTTCGGCCATACGCCGTCCGTGGCGTCGTTTCAATGCAGCGATGGCAGTGTGGACCCATTGTGGACCTGGTTGTGCAGGTGGAAGTGATGATTGTAGCGACGTCATTATCAGTCATAAGGATCCAAACATTAGTACTGTGTTCATGTATAATATTCTACAGACTTTATCTCTCACATCGCTTGAGCCAATCCTCGCACCAAACTTGTGCGAGGCAATCCATCGGCTACATGATGCGAAATGCATTAACGACAGGGGGTCGAACTGCTCTGAGGATCTTCAGCGATGCTTGTCGCTCGTTGTCTGTTTTTTGCGAAAGCGATACTTGGGTGTCATCGACAGGAAGCTCCGTAGTCAACGGTTCCTTGACCCAGTTGGTCGCGCCCGGATACCGGAAACGGAGAAAGGTCAAAACCCAGTCCATTTTTCTTGAACTTTTGAACAGGAACAGTTACACTTCTGAGAGGTTCCGGGTAAGTCCTTTTTCAGTCATGTCTTCGGGATGGGCGACAGCAGGCCATAACCTTGAGAACCATTGTTGCGGGTCCTCTTTGGCGACATGGGTTGCAAGCCAGCCAAACGCGGCCCCTGGGGCCGTGAACAAAACTTCAAACGGCGGAACTTCAGGATGGGCACCTTGTATACCACAAACGCCAGTTGCAAGGTCATCACCAGGTGGGCATAATGGACCTTGGGAAGCGGCTCGGGGCGTTGCGCCATGTTCAAAACCTTGAGCCCCAGGACGTCCATGAGTGCCTCAAACGAGACAAAATGTTTCCAAACGGCGGCACGTTTCTGGAGCACCTCCAATTCAATTGTCCGCTCACCACGCCCTAATTTGTCGTTCACAAATGATTTTAATTCGTGCACGTACGCGAGCGCACGGCCTTCCATAAACTCATTTTCCGGCGGCTTCAAGTGCACCATTGCCTCTGACGACCCGCGGCATTTGGCGCATGGCAGCACAAGAGGTATTGTTTTCATCCAGGCCAGACAAAGGGGGCGTAACAGGGGGGTGCGGTCGTTGGCACGTGCAAACTCTTCTATCACTCCCCAGTCCAAGGGGCCCGTCACATTGGTGTTCATGACTAAAATTATCCTAATAGGAAGGCATCAAAAAGAGGACCTCTACAAGAACCACTACACTCTGTGAGCCTGACGTGTGGCAAGGAGAAGCCGACTACACCGACTACGAACAAGCACATCTCGACGAGGAGGAACGACAGCGTCTTCGCCAACTTGCCCTTGTACTCATCGCCATACGCCTGGACTGGCCTCAGTGGACCCCGTGCAGGCAGTTATTGTCACGACGAGAAAAGGCAATTATCAACAAGCATGGTGTTGCCAACTAAAGGGTGCCGCAAGTGCCACTTGACCGTGGTCGGAGATCTATGCAAGGACTGCATCACCAAAAAAGAGGAACAAGACAACGAGCACTATGACTATTCATGCGAAGTGTGTCTGCAGGGTTGCACAGAGTCCTGTTTCAGTTGGAGCAGTGTTTCGATTGTGGTGACCAGGCTTGTGATGAATGTCAACATCCGTGCAATCGATGCAGGACCATAGTTTGTTGTAGTTGTCAGTCATCGCATACGTGTTTCTAATCAGAAGAGTCGACGCAAAAATTTTTCCAATATTAGTTCCTTGGCAAACCGTCGTTGCGACCCACCAGAGGGTTCACAAATCTTCCTTTTTTGAAATCGACAATGCACACCAAAACTCTTTTCGCGCTTGTCATCGCAGTGGCATTGGCGTTTGCGCACCACACAAATGCCGCCATTGTCTGCCCAAGCTCGGTGACAGAACTTCTGACAGTTTGTTTGACGGCAACGACCTCAACAGGAACTTCCTCCGCCTCAGAGAACGCTTACACCACGGTGACCAACTACTCGCCTAGTGGCTGCACCGATGACCAGGCGTCCATGGCGGTACCTTCCGCGAGCATTGCCTGCGTCGTTGAACCAGTCGTGACCTACTCGTGTAGCGTGGATGGCACGGCCACGACCACATCAACAGGAACCTACCCGGTTACCGTATGTGACAACACATACACGCGGACACTTGTTTGCACGGATGTCGTACAAACCCTGACGACGGCATGCAGTGTCACATCAACTGTAGTGGGTGCCTCGACAACGTGGGGGTATGGCGTAGGCACAACCACGGGCTACGGTCTTGTTGCTTGTTATCTGGCGCCACTCGTCGGTACTATTACTACCGCCGTTTACACAACCATGGGACAGAGCGATTGTTCTGGTCCAAACATTACGCAGTACAACCAATGCGATGTGGCGGCCACTGCAACCACACCGCTTACACTTGGTACAACCGATTCTCCCTCATACACAGTATCTGTTGCATCCTGCACGATGATGGACAGCAACTCGACAGCCTACTTTTGGCCAACGCCCACGTCAACCCCCACCACCACACCAACAGTTACTCCAACACCATCACTTATCCCGATGTGGGTGGAGATGGTAGAGCGGTGGTGGGACGAGTGGTCAGTCACATGGCACAATCCAACTACCACGACGCGTCGACAGCAGCAAGTCATGTTTACATTGTCAACTCCGCATTCAAACAATGTCATCATGCGAGCAGGTGCTTTGGACTACTCGCGTGATGAGAGTTCGTTCGTGTCGCTCGCGCTGATTCTTTCGTTTGACGCGCCCGTTCCATTGGTGAACGGTACACGCTATGTTCTAGAGACCATTCTAAACAGCGGACGTGTCAACGATGGCACCAACTCGGAATTTCTCGCGCTCCCGTCCGAGAATGTTTTTGAAGAAAGAACAAACAGTGTTCATGGACTCAAGATTATCTATTTCAGTGCCACGACTGCCCATACCGATTTTATGGCGCTTGGGGATGTTCACGCCAGCGTCTTCAAACCCTTTGACACCACTCCACACCATGGACACGGTGGTAGTAGTGGGCAATGGGAGACACGCCTCGAAATCCATTTCACACCATCCACAAATGGGACCATGCGTAGTTTCAGTGCACGAGTTGAATACGCCATGATACCCGACAACATTGTTGGTTTTTGAAAAAAAAAGTAGATCCTAGGCTTCTAAATCTTTGTCTAGGCAAGTTTTTGCTTTTTCTTTTTGGGTTGCTCGTTTTGAACATAATCCGTGTCAGTGTTGGCGTCGGCGTCTTCTTGCAACTTGCGCTTTCGTTCCAACATTAATGTATGGTCATGTTCTTCTTGGCGGAGACACTCCAGGATTCTGGCAAGTCCTCCAACAGAGGCTGGACCACCGAGAATACGACGCCCCAAAAACCCTTGGAACGGTGGTGTAGGGTCCCTTAACAAACGATCCACGTCCTGCTCGCTAAAGTTGAGGGTTGTGTTGGACGCCATCAAAATATTTTCTGCCTGGAGCATCTTCCACTCTTGGAGTTTGTGCACGCGCTGCTCAATACTGTCCTCGATCTCAAACTGGATGACCTTGACGGGCTTGGTCTGACCGATACGGTGCGTACGGTTGACAGCGTGGTTCTCGACAAACGGGTTGAACCACCGATCCATCATGATGACCGTTGTGGCCACTGTCAGATTGAGACCCATGCTGCCTGTTTGGAGCGAACTTAAAAAGACGCGGATGTCGGGCTGGTCGGTAAACATGCGCACCAACTCGCCGCGTTTCTTGGTGGACTGGACGGTGCCGTCAAAGCGCAAATAGGATAGTCCCATCCTTTCTAGGACGACCTCGATCAGGTCCAGGTAGCATGTCCACTGCGAGAAGATAACAATCTTTTCGCCAGGGTCGAGTTCCGATCCCAAGTATGCTGCGAGGGCGTCCAGTTTGGAGCTTTTATAAATCGACCCAACGTGTTGAATCGCCTCTTTGCGCTCTCGCATGGTGGCAGCAGACAAACGCTTTCGTTTGTTGAGAGTTGACGGTGATGACATGGCGGTGTTGACGACAACCACGCGTTTCGGTGTTGTTGACGATGTTGTTGGCGGCGGTACGCGAGTGAAAACTTTTTTGTCGTTGTCGTCGTTAGTTTTATCCGCATCACTGCTTTCATCCTCACTGTCAGTGGTTGCATCGTCATCGCTGCTTTCATCGTCCGTGTTTTTATAGGTCACCTCATCATTGGTCACCTCACCATTGGTCACCTCATTCTCAGTCACCTCCAACAACGCCTGCGGGGTTACTGTTGCCAGTTGGCGATGGTTCAAGGCGGTCTGGACACCAAAGTAGACGAGTGCCGGATGGTTGCACCACTGACGCAGACGCAACAACAACACCAACAGACGTTGCAGGGCGCGCCCCTTGTCGTTCTGGTTGGCACGTACTGAAGCGTACATGTCGTGCACGGCCGCAGACAACTTGTCGTAAAACTGGCGCTCGTCGGGCGAGAACGAGACGCGAATGACCTTGGAAATGACCGGTGGGAGGTTGATGTGGGTTTTGTCGCGCTTCAACAAACATGCAACCCGCCACGCTTCGATCTTGCTCTGATCACCCCGGAACCGGTTCCACCAGTCGCGAATGTGCCACGGCGATAACTGCAGAAACTGGCACAGGGTAGCAATGTCCAGATGACGGTTGCAGAACGGTGTCGAGGTCACACACCACCGTGTCTGTGCCTTGAGCTCGAGAATCACCGCCGTGATCACCGAGTTGCGTGTGCGGATTTCGTGCGCCTCATCCAAGATCACGGTGGTCCATGCCTTGTCGATCAGTCCGCGTCTGGCGTGGCGGCGCACGTAGGCTAGTTTTTCGTAGGTGACAATGACAAAGACCGCGCCTGGATGCGGTGTGCTCTGGCGACGCTCGATCATATGAATCTTGTCCGCCGACAGGTCGGTGTGCATCTCGAGTTGCTCGCGCCAATGTTCCATGAGTGTCTTGGTGCACACGACCAAGGCCGCGCCCCCCAGTTTGGTTAAAAAGTCATTAACCCCGGCAATGACCTCCAGGCTCTTTCCCATACCAAACTCGTCCGCAATGATCCCGCCCTTGCGGGTTGTCATCCACTGCACGGCTTCGCGTTGGTGAGGCTTCAAGGGGGTCTTGATCGAAAACATGTTTTTCTGGGAAGACTTGAACTTTCAGTTTGCACACAACCACAAAAAAAGAAAAACTGCGCCTCACACGAAAACAACTTTTTCTGCACCAGGTTGAAAAAAATTCTTTTTTTTTCTCGGCATGCTTTCCAAAAACAGTTCGTCCCCAAAGGCAGATGTGGCACTCCCTCAGGGCACAAAGGTCATTCCCATTGCACAAGCACTGGGACCCTTTGCGTCCATGATGGGTCTCTCACCCTCCCTCCTGAGTGGACTGCTTGGCAACACTGGCATGGCACTCACAGAGGAAAACCAAGCCGACCTCCTCGGCAGAAGCGAGGACATGCTGGACGGTTTTGACCGGGCTACAGAGGGCGACGAGGACGCGCAACGCGCGTTTGAAGACCAACTTCAGGAAACGGTCATGGCACTCGCCCCAAAGGTTTTCGGCTCCTCCCTACCACCTGGTCTGGCCGAAATGGCACGACCCTTTTTGAGCGGATTGGCGCGCATGGGCACGCAGTCTGCGATTGCATCGGATGGTGGTGCATTGGACGGCATTCCAGACATGCTCAACCTCACCTTGCCTGCACCACCACCGACGTCATCGGATCCCACGTTGTCATCTGTCGATCACGGTGCGCTTGTTGACGAGCTCGATTAACTATTTTTGAGTTTGTTGTTTTCAAAAAAAAAAAAGATAAGAAACTATTTTGGCAAATGAGCAGCACACAACAGACACACCCCGAGGTGCGCGTCGTGCGCAACCTCCTCAAGATGATGAAAACGCGTGGCTACACCATACTATTTCGTGGCAATGAAAAGGCACGGTTCGAAGAAGCCCTGAAAGAAAACGGCGCGTGCGACACAGACATTGTCCTCTCGGTGCTTCATTTCGCGCAACAAGACCACAATGGGCTGTTGTGGACAGCGACAAGCCCTCGCCAAGACGAATGTGATGGTGAAAAGAAGGTGGGTGTGTTTGTGATGGCGTCCACCAAGAAAATGGGCGTCGGGATCGTGCGCGGACTGGACAATGGCGACTTTGTGCGCACGATTGTCGTCACAGACAAAGCCGCGACCATCCATGCCTTCAAGGCGACGCTGAGCATGACCACCCACGTCGAGTTCTTCACCTACGACGAACTCAAAATCGACCCCACCCATCATGTCTACCACCGACCCTACACCTACATGGAGCCCCCTGAGGTCAAGGCATACCTGGAAAAGTACACGTTCAAGTTGGAAAACTTGCAGCAACTGAACCACCTCGACATCATGGCACGGTGGTATGGCCTCAAGGAAGGCGACTGTGTGGGCGTTCCCCAACATTTCCCGGGTGTAGAGGCACATACCATTGTGAGACGGGTAGTCTATGGTCAGAAAAAATAAACTTTTTGTCACATAAACTGTATAACCGCTCGATCGTCATTTGAAGTCGGTTCCTTGATGTGAATGTCATTCATGGGTGTTTGGCATAACATCCTTAAACTCGCACGGGCAGACAACGTGACCGAGAGGTGACGTTGCCCCCCGTGCAAATACAAAGATAAAAGAAGAAGGCGGAAATGTCTAAGATCGGGGATGGTGGTGGGTAAGAGGGACAGCGTGACATAGTATCGACGACTGCCGAGGGAGAGAGAAGATAAAGTGGTTGGCCTAGGGCGCTCACTCTCAGCGTTTATCATTAATTAACCATCGTCTCGCCTCTTGCTCGCTTGCTTAATACCATTTTTTAAAAGACAGTGGCGGGTGATTGCAACTGCGACTGCCCGTTTGAAGAGGTTGGTGGGTGTGGAGCATGTGTAGTTGATGCAGTTGTTGGTGTAGTGGGTGGTGCAATGGGTGTGGGTGACGCCGCACCAGCAGAAGCCTTGACCGCCTTCTTGGTTGCGCGATGATGCGTCCACTTGGCGAAAAGTGCGCCAATGATCAGTGCACCCAACACCACAGCCGCAAGAATGAACAGAATTGTGCCCGTCGACAAATGTTTTGTAGTGGGAACCGTCGTTTCCAGAGTTGGATCTTGTGCGACCAACCCCATGGTCTTGACCGTGTCCATGTAGATGTGGTGCGACGTCAAATGCCAGGACGACTCGTTTGTCTTTGTGTTGATCTGCAGGGGACCTCCGCCCTTGACGCCGACAGATGACAGGAACGTGCTCGTCTGGTTGTTGTTCTGATCGACGCTTTCCAGCAAAATGACATCGTCGACCAACACTTCGCTGCCGTCGCTCTTGGAAGAACAGTGCACCTTCCAGTGCGATGCGCCGTACAGAGGGTCGCTCGTGTTGCTTACAAGTTGCGCTTTTCCGGCATTGTTCACGAGCACGCCCTGGCGCAAGGTCAACAGGTCAACCGCGTCGCCCACCTTGATGGCAGCGTCCTGCACACCGGTTGCCGAGGTGCCTTTGTGGGCCATCCTCAAAACCAACGGCACGCTCTGGACGCAATTTGAAACGGGCGTGGAGCCATTCGCACCCATCCAGCACTTGCCTGACAGGGGGACTGCACCGAGCACGGTCGAGCACGATTGACACATGCCATCCGACTCGGCGTACAGGACCAGCGGGGTCAACGACGTAACGGATTCGCCCAGGCGAGGAAATTGGTCTGCCGCGCAGTCGGTCGCGCAAGTTTGGGGCGAAGCACCGCCGTCAAACAAATTCAACTCTGTGGTGACGTTGGCGTCTGCTGTCGGAAAGCATCGCGGCATGGATGCTCCCTTGATGTCGTACTTGGGTTGACAAAACATGGGCCCCGCGACGGTTGAGGTTGTAGACGTCGACGAGGATGATGAGGACACCGACATCATTCCCGCATCCGATTCCTCTTGCGTTAGGCTATCGGCAATCGTGGACCCTGTCAGGTCCATGTCGTTGATCTCAAGACCAACCGGGTCGTCCAGAGCAGCCTCCACTTTCCGGAGATTTTTGACCGACTCCTTGGTGTACTTGAACTTGGTGAGCTTCTTGGCAGCATCAAACTTACGCTCCGTCACGCCGCGGTGCAGCAAGGGGCGCGAGTCTTTGATTTTAATGCTCGTGGTGGCTACGGCACCGCCTGCAGACGGCGTGGCAGGATCACCTGCCGCCAGAAACATGTCTGATGCAAACTGGCTCAACGACAAAGGGTCTGCTTCGTTGATAGTCATCACGTCCTGCGCAATCATCCGCTCGCGCCGAGCCGCCGCACGGTGGGCAATGCGATCGCGTGTCAGGAAACTGTTGAGCGAATCATCACCACTGCCTCCACTCGACAATTTTTTTTTTTTTTTGGTTGTACGCCTGGACCAACACACACAAAAAAAAGTTATCTTTTTCCTTGAAACAAACAATCGTTCAAGTTGGCATTTCGAAGCTCACCAGTGCCATCATCATGTCGACCGAGTCAGGCTACGAAGTCTTTTTTGACTTGGACAAAAACGAGGCGCGGGTGTACACACAAGACTTTTGCCTTGGCACGGCCGTCGCTGTCCCAAACCTTCTTGTGGAACGTGCGCCGCCAGGAGGGAAACGTATGACGGTACAGTCTGTCTTTGAGCGTTTGCGCCAGATCGACTTGGTGGTGCCAGTTGTAGTGCTTTACGATCCATCGATGACCACCTCAGCAAACGGCCTGGCGGCTCCAAACGGGGAAACATCGTTGGCGCTCAAAGTGGGTCACAGAGACACGTCCAACTGGTTTGTTCCGTTTACAGCCAAAGTCAAGGGCGAGTTTACAACCCGGGGTGGTCAACGACGAAGCGGTGGCACCGACGCCTTTCCACGGTATTCAGGAAGTGGCGGTGGAGGACCTTCTCCTTCTCCTCCTCACCATTCACAAAACCGATCGCAAGGTTATGGTCGTTACAACAACAACAACCCCAACAGTGTTCACCATAGGGGTGGAGGGGGTCGTCGGGATGAGTACCAGGTTCGTCGATACAACCACAACCACAACCACAATCCCAACCACAATTACCCTCCTCCTCCCTCGTCATACTATGAAGGGGGCGGTACTCCGTATGGAGGGTATGGAAACAATGGTGGACAGACACACTATGGTGGAAGCGCCTATTATGGCCCTACTTCTACCACCTCCTCCGCCGACCACTCCTTTGTTGGTTATGAGCGTCAAGCGTGGGCAACCCCAACGTCAACAACGATCTCTCCGCTTCCAGAGCGACCCGCTCATACCCCAGCGCCATGGACGCTACCAGGAGCCGAGGTGCCCTCAACAACACCAACAACGATCTACAGTCCCTTCGTACGCGCCCGTCACATCGTCAACGTCATCATGGGTTCCTCGTTCGCCATCGCCCTTGTCTCCGCCTTCAACAAGCAGCATCCCTGCAGTTGAAGAATACATCCCCTAAAGAACTAGTTTGTATTGCGTCATTCTTCAAGCAAATCCGACGACAATGACAACACCAAGGACCATCTCATGATCAAACGCCCGTTCAAGTTCTCGTGATTAATAATATGTAGTATGCGCATTTCGTAAAGTTACACCTGTTGTCAAATACACCTGTTGTCAAAATAGTTGCGAAAGACTGTTTGGAAGGAAGTAATGAATGAAGTAATGAATACACGAATGCAAAATTAGATCCCAGCCAATCGGATCGCTTTGCGTTTTCTTTCTCTCTTGATGAACGAGCACGACGTGGACGCTGGGACGAAGACGAGGAAGTATTCTATGAAGAGGATGGCTTGGACGACAAAAACCTACTCAGAAACTCCCTAAAATTTTTTTTTGAGTGTCGGTAA
>Ga0302226_10001223_pt1 | contig 19716 bp, 23 predicted proteins | sample II_Palsa_E3_3_FD_193524 | JGI IMG/M metagenome (GOLD analysis project Ga0302226, IMG submission 193524) | Peat permafrost microbial communities from Stordalen Mire near Abisko, Sweden - II_Palsa_E3_3 | ecosystem: Environmental > Terrestrial > Soil > Palsa > Peat permafrost | place: Sweden...
CCCTGATTGCCGGATCTCCAATGTCCCCCCCCCCCCCCCCTTTTTCCTTGCCTCCTTTGCAACCTAAACACCACCACCACACCAAACACCCACAGAAAAACCAACTAACCGTGACGGTGGTCGAGTCGCCGTCCTGGAGGAAGCGGACCACGCCGTGGACGGGATCGGCCTTGAGGACGGAGACGGCAGCGACGCGGTGCGACATGGTGGGTGGTGGAGGAACAAGTTGAAAACGGCCGAGTGACGTCGTTTTTTCTTTTTTTTTTTTTTGTCGATCTTTTTTTTTCTGTGACATCCTCTGGGCCGTTCTACAAAATTTACAAAAAATAACTCACGCTATCACGCACCATCCGGGTAAGGATCCCCCTTGAGACCGGCCGCACGGATGTGCCGGAGGTCGTCGGCCCACCACACGTTGTACAGTTTGAGCTTGTCGAGTTTCTCCGCACCGACGAGCCAGTTGGCATGGGCCATGAACGGGTACTCGCTCGGTGACAGAGACAGCTGTTCTGCATGCGGCGCGTACGGCCAGCGCGCGTCGATCGCAGACTGGTACACGGGCTGTGTCGTGTTGAAAAAGATGAGGCGCCCGGGGAGGTAGCCGTACGGAGCGGTGTCGTCGAGGATGCGCAGGAACGTCCCCTCGCAGTCCAGGGCCATACAGACGCGGTTGAACGAGCCCTGGTTGCGGTTGTTGGTCTTGTCGACGTCGCGGTGGAGGAGCTCGTCCCAGCCCTTGAAGAGGCGCCGCACCAGCTTGGTGGGCCGCTCGATGAAGAAGCCCGTGCAGCGATCGCCCGGTGCGTCCTGCTGGATGAGCATGTCGACCGTTTTCAGCGAGCTGAGCGTGTCGACCATGTCGTCAAAGGCGTTCTTGGGGTCCCTGCGCAGGAGCACGAGGTCGACGTCGGAGAAGATCATGGGCGTCCTGAGGGCGTACACAATGTAGGCCGTGACGGCCATTTTGACGCGGACGATGACGCCGTACCCTGCCGAGAGGTACGCGGATTTGCCCGCGGGCACCTCGCCTTGCCCGTTCTTGCTCTTCTCCACGGGCCAGCCCACCTCTGCGCGCATCGCTTCGTCCAGCAGGACCACGTTGAGCCCGCTGGCGCCCAGGTACGAGTACGACTCTGTGTCGGTGCAGATGAGCAGCGGCAGCCTGATGTCGGCGCCGACGCGGTGCAGCGAGACCAGCCAGTTGACCGTGAACTTGAGGTTGCCCAGGTTGGTGAACGCGACAATGACAAACTCGTCGCGGAACCGGGGGCTGGCCCGCACGGCGTCCGCAAGGCCACCCTGCGGCCCAGGCCCCTCCTCGTCCCCAATGCCGCTGGTCTCGTACGGCAGCTCCAGGTCCCGCTCAAAGCGCAGGATCACGTCCTGTGACGGCGGCGCATCACCTCTTGCGTCGCCACGTGGCGGCTTGATGAACGCGACGCCAAACAGGACCAGCGCCACCAGCAGGGCCACCAGCAGGACGCGCTGTCTTGGCCGCATCCCCGTCAGCCTCCGCCGCAGCCTGGCAAGCACAGACCCGGCCACGTTTACCATAACAAGCTGACGGGGGGGTCAGGGTAATGAACTCAAAATTTAGTTGGCCGTGCCTCTGGATGCAGCAGTCGTTGGCGCGGCGCGGCATGGCGTCCTTCTCCCTGCAGCGATTGGTAACGCCCAGTGCTAGTTGTTGCGTGCTTACCGAGCGTTCTCGTATTTTGTTCAGAAAGCCGTGAGCAAGGGCGAGCCCAACACGCTCGATTACAGGGTGTACCTGACGCAGACGCCGCTGGCAAACAGCAGTGGTGGTGCAAGGGTGCTGTCGTTCTGGCACGATGTCCCGCTCAAGTCCATGCGCTCGCTCGCCCACCAGCCCATCTTCCACTACGTCAACGAGATCCCCAAGGGCACGACGGCCAAGAACGAGGTCTCGGGCGAGGAGGAGGGCAATCCGATCCGGCAAGACACGAAGAATGGGAAACCTAGGTATTCGTTCCCTTTTGCCGTCGTCCTCAGCGGTTTTCTTCAACTTAGGTTCCTAAACCACGGGCCTGTCCTCCACAACTATGGGTGCTTGCCACAGACCTGGGAGGACCCGTCGGTGAAGCAGACGCCGGAACAGCTTCCCGGCGACAACGACCCCGTCGATGTGTTGGAAATCGGCGACCGCGTGCTCGGCGTTGGCGAGGTCGTCGAGGTGCGCCTGCTGGGTGCGATGGCCCTGGTCGACGAAGACGAGTGCGACTGGAAGCTCATCGCAATCAACGTCGCCGACCCCAAGGCGGCAACCGTCCATGACATCGCCGACGTGCCCCAGGCCACCATCGATGCCATCCGCGAGTGGTACCGCGTCTACAAGGTCATTGACGGCAAGCCGGCCAACCGCTACGCCTACGACGGCAAGGCCTTTGGCAAGGTACACGGAAGCACTCGTTAAAATAAATAATAAACAACAATAAACCGCAGGATTTCGCGAGGAGTGTCGCGGAAGAGTGCCATGCGATGTGGCGAGAGAAAAAGACCCGCAAATCATCATAGGCTCGTAGCAATTAGTGAAGACAGCAAGCCTTCAAAAAGAAAAAAAGGTTTCCTGATTTTTCGCCGAACCTATGGACCACACTGGAGGTAAAGCGGGATCGGAACGGGTTGCGCCGCGACGGCGGCAGACCAGCAGGCGCGGGGAGGGCCAAGCCGTGTCGGGCACGAAGGAGGGAAGGGTGGTCGGGGAACATGGCCAGAAAGATAGTCTGTTGTTACCGCAGAAAACATCTGACTCATCTTGCTTGCCAGCTCGCACGCAACCGCTCAAGAAGAAGCGCAGGAGGCGAGCGGGCGGAACGGGTGAGGTGCGTCACACAGAATCCGGAGACAAACAAGTCACTAACAGAGAGCCTACCAGGGATCCTCTGCCTCGTCGTCCGTTTTGTCTTCGGCAGCAAACACGCCGAGTCACTCACGTCACTTCAACAACGAGAGCAACAGCGACAGCGGCGGCGACGAGAGCGGCGACGAGAGCGGCGACGACGGCAGCGAGAGTGACAGCGGGTGGCGCACAGACGGGTCAGACTATGACAGCGTCAACGAATCGGACGAGGACGAGGTAATTAATCCCTTTCTTTTTCGCCAAAAAAATGAAGCGCACGCACAGGAGGACTACAAACCGGGAGGGTACCACCGCGTGCGCGTGGGCGAGACGTTCAAGGACGGGCGGTATGTGTGCATAGGCAAGCTTGGCTGGGGCCACTTTTCGACGGTAGGGCCACTCTTTTTTTTTTTTAATTACTCAGGCGGCCAGATCTAAACACACGTGGGTAGGTTTGGCTGGCCAGGGACATGCGCTCAGAGAGGCTCGTCGCCATCAAGATCGTCAAGAGCTCGGACCACTACACCGAAACGGCGCTGGACGAGGTGCAGCTTTGCCAAAAGGTGGTCAGATGGGGAAAAAACGCGTTGTTAATAAATTATGAAACGTGATTAGATTGCAGAGGCAGACATGGAGCATCCGGGGCGCCTCTTCGTAGCCGAGCTCCTGGACAACTTTATGCACACTGGGCCACACGGCAAGCGTATGGCTCGTCTTTTTTTTTTTGTTTTTGGTCTTACCTGAACGTGTTGTCAGACGTGTGCATGGTGTTTGAGGTCCTGGGAAAGAATCTCCTCTGGCTTATCCGCAAGTACAAGCACCGGGGCATCCCGCTGCCTGTTCTCAAGCTGATCTGCAAGCAGGTTCGTTTCTTTGCCTTGGGAATAATTCTAAAAGGAACGCGTCTAGGTTTTGCTCGGGTTGGATTACCTCCACACGACATGCGGCATTATCCACACGGACCTCAAGCCTGAGAACGTCCTCGCTGCCATTACCCCCGAGGAAATCGTGACTCTGGCTGCTCAGCTGGAGAAAAAGGGTAAAAAAAAAAAATTAGAGAGAATTTTTGAAGGAAAAAGAACTGACGCGTTTGTCTAGCTGCCAAGCAAGTTGAAATTAAATCGCCAGCGGGACCTGCCGCCTCGTCGTCGTCATCGGCGGCTGCTGCTGCGGCGGCGGCGGCGACAGCACCAAACACCGCCACCCTGACCAAGAGCCAGAAGAAACGTCTAAAGGCCAAGCTCAAGAAAAAGGGTGCCATTGAGGAAAACTCGACCACGGAAGATGCCGCGTAAGAAACGCAACAGCAATAAAGCTGGACACTTATTTTTATTGGCAGGGGAATGTCTGGTGTCTCGCTCATCACCTCGTCCAGCCAGGAAAGCCTGGCGTCGTCTGGCAACTCGACTCCTGTGGGGTCCCTCTCGCGTGTGAGCAGCGTCGCCAGCAACATGTCTGTGACACCCTCCGTCCCATCTACCCCGGCGGAAAAGTTTGTCCCACCCAGCGTCTTCAAATTGGCTGATTTTGGCAACGCCTGCTGGGTCAACAAGCACTACACGGAGGATATTCAGACGCGCCAGGTGAAGAAATACCTACCCTGCATTTTGTATATTAAAATCTTTCTTTTTTTTTTATTTATTTATTTAAAAAACACAGTACCGTTCGCCAGAGGTGATCATCGGCGCCGAGTTCAACGCCACCGCCGATATCTGGTCCTTTGCGTGCATGGTCTTTGAGCTGGCCACAGGCGATTTCCTCTTTGACCCACACAGCGGCAAGCGCCACAGCCGCGACGAAGACCACCTTGCGCTCATGATCGAGCTCATGGGCGAATACCCACGGCACCTGTCGTTGAGCGGCAAGTACTCGTCCGAGTTTTTCACCCGCCGTGGAACCCTGCGCAACATCACGCGCCTCAAGCACTGGGGCCTCAAGTCGGTCCTGATGGAAAAGTACAAGTTTGACCGCGAGACCGCCGCCGTCTTCTCCGATTTCCTCTCGCCCATGCTCGACTTTAATCCCAAGCGCCGCGCAACCGCTGCATCGAGCCTCCGCCACCCCTTCCTGCGCGATGTCTAATAAAATGTGATACTTTTTTTTCTTTCCTTCTCTGCTTCTTCGACACTGAAGAATAACAATAACAAGTCGTTGCAACGGCGGCCAGAGCTCTGCTCTTCTCATTATTTCATAAATTTTTTTTTTTTTGGCGGGTAATCAACCGTGATGTCGTCGGACGTGGGCGACCGTCTGCGCCTTGCCGCCTCCGTGAACGACACCGCTACGGCGACGGGTGGCGGCGCTCGAGTGGACAGTGCCGACAGGGACGGCTGGACGGCAGCTCACAGCGCCGCCTACTGGAACCATGTGGAGCTGCTCAAGCAGATCGTCAACGTGGCCAACATTGACCTGACCCTCAAGACCAGCGACGGCTTCAGCGCCCTCGATCTCGCTCAGTACAAGGAGAACAAGGAGTGTGTGGACATCCTCCTCAAGGCCAGCAAGCGGGCGATCGATGTCGAGGACGTGGACGAGTGGAAGCCGTCGCACGCCAACACAGCCTCCTCCTCTGCACCAATGACCCGCAAGCGACGGAAACCCACCTCAGAGACAGCACTGCCAAAGCTCACCAGCATCAAGATCCTCCTGCCCGCCGCCGCTTCGACCGTCCGGTCCCAATCCAGCAACCAGGCAACAGCGCTACGCTCGGCAGCCGAACGGGGCGACGCAGCCGAACTGGCCCGCATCTACCGCACCACAACGCCGCCGTTGCTGGACGCGGACGACGACGGCAACACGGCGCTGATCCTTGCTGCCATGCACGGCCACGTGCGGTGCGTTGAGCACCTGCTGCAGCTGCACGCGCTGCCGCCCCCGACGGTCAACCACCGCAACGTCCTGGGCCGCACAGCGCTGTTTGCAGCGGCCAGCAGCGGGCACACGGGCTGCCTCGATGTGCTCCTGCGCCGGGGTGGGGCCGATCCCAACGTGGCCGATCTGGACAACTGCTCGCCCCTGCTCGCGGCCATCTCCGAGGGCCGGTCCGAGTGTGCCGAGCTGCTGCTCACGGGCGACAGAAAGCTCGCCTTTGACGAGGCCAGTACCCAGGACGGGATCACGCCTCTCATGGCCGCAATCGTCCGGGACCAGCCCGCGATCGTCGAGCGGCTGCTGGACCTGGGGGCCGACGTCAACAAGGCCAACAGCGATGGCGCCACGCCTGTCATAGCCGCCATCGCAGTGACCAAGAAGCCCGCGTTCATCAAGCGGCTGGTCCAGAAGGGGGGCGACCTGCAGAAGGGCACGCACGACGGGATGATGCCGCTCGAGTGGGCCGTCCGGTCCAGCGGCGGACTGACCGACACTGTCCAGATACTGCTCGCCCTCGGTGCCGATCGAAAGCACAGGAACACGGCGGGGCAGACGGCCTACGACGTCGCCGTTGAGCTTGCCTTGGACGACTGTGCCAGTTTGCTGCACCAGCGGCCGTGTTCCCCGCAGCAGCCGTGGACGCCTCTCGCGCCCGATAGCTCTGCCGAGGAGGATCGACCTGTGGCTGCCCCGTCCGTGGTCGATCAGGAGGGCCCAGCAGAAAAGCCACCAAGTGGCGTCGTTGGCAGCCCTGCAAGAAAGACGGAGACCCCGGCAAGAAAGACGGAGACGCCAGCCAAAAAGGCGGCCCCGACGAAAAAGGCGGCCGCTAGATCTGCTGCAACTGTGCCAGAGACTGCAGTCGCCAAGAACGACGACGACGACGACGATCGCCCCAAAATCATCGAGCCACCACCAGCGAAACGACGGCGACTGGAAAAGGACGTGTACCTCGTCGAGGGCGGGTCGACCACCGTCCGCGGCATCTACTCGAGGCCATCCGATCACGACGCAACGTTTGCCGAGCTGCGAGCCCACATTGCGCGGAGGCCAGACCTTATGTCGCGCCTGCACGCCAACAAGCTGGGCCAGTTCACGTTCTCGATCGAGCAAGCGGGCGTGAGTGTGGACATCGAGCCCATTCACGAACAGAGATTATTGGTTGGCACAGATGTAGTATGGATCCACTAGGGCCGGGGAGAATTTGTCCAATTCGAAACATAAACAAAAACAAAAATTTGGATGGGGAGCAAGAAATCTTAGAGATTTTTGGCATCGCGCTGGATGAGGCTGACGAGGAGGTCGCGTGTGACGTCGCCGACGAGCTTGTCGATCGAGACCTTTTCCTCGTAGTTGCCGTTGTGGCCGGTCCACCACTCGTCACTGGGGATAAAGTACTGCACGAAAAATATTTTTTAAGCACTTTATTTTTGATTTATGCTTATACGCCGAGGGTGTCGCCGTTGAGGCCAAAGAAGAAGCGGTAGGGGGCGACCATAGCCTCCTTGATGGGCAGGCCGTTGCGGGTGAGCGACTCGCCGGGGAAAGCGACGCCCTGGACGAGGTTTCCGATGCGGACGTACGAGGCCTGTGTGGTGATCGAGTCGTCGTCGTTGTAGTCGTAGTCGAGCATGCCGACCTTGAACGCGAGCTTGAAGGCGGGGTTGGAGACGGGGTGGGTGAAGAGCTGCGTGTCGACAAAGACGCGGAAGTCGCCCGAGACCTCCTCCTGACCGGCCGCAATCGCGGCGACAGCGACGTCGGCAATCTCGTAGCCATACGACTGTGCGCGGTCGAATCCGCTGCCGGTTCCCTGGGGCGACACGTCGCCGATGGCTCCGTTGACGTAGACGACGGGCGCACCCAGCGAGCCCTCTGCACGCTCGCGGGTGTAGTGGCAGTAGTCGGACGAGAACTCGAGGTTGCTCGAGCCGAGGGTGACGGGGTGGGCCGCAAAGTTGATGAGCGTGCCGATGCGCTGACCGGTGGCTGCGTCGACGGCGTCCAGCACGGTCAGCTCCGTGTCGGTGTAGCCCCAATCACGTCGGTTGCTGGCCGATCCAACGCCCTTGGACAGCAGCAGGCGCGCGGGCACGGCCGAGCGGTGCGCGTTGACGATGGCCTGCACGGCGCCGTCGATGACCTGCTGGCGGTACGCGTCCGAGACAAAGCCCCACAGGCCCTGGAGGTCGGGGCCCGAGTGCGTGTGCGTCGCGCTGACGAGTACGTGAGTGGCGGGGATCCCCGTGGCGCCCTGCACGCCCTCGCGGATCGCCTTGAGGATCCGGTTGCTGGCGCCCGTGCTGTCCAGCACCACCAGCGCGGCAGACGTCGAGTTGGCGCCCAGCACGACCACGGCCTTGGCCCAGATGGGATCGTGCACACCAGTCGGCGCACCGCGGAACTTCCAAAAGCCGTAGCCGCCTTGCCACACCTCGCGATTGGCGAGCTGGTCCGCGCTGGGCGACAGGTCCACCTGGCCAAAGCCGACGCTGTACTGCGCGCGGGCGACGCAGGCGACGGCGAGCAGCAGCAGCACGACAACAGTGGGGATGGCCGAGCGAGTCATGTGTTTTTTGTTGGGTCTTTTAAGGGGACGCACTCGTAAAATGGGTCAGTATGGGTGGCGCACTCGAGAATTAGTGATGGTCGATTTTTAGACACGATTTGTCGATTTGGGTGCACAAATAACGAGCTGCGGCTCTGTCTCGCTGCTACTGATTGATAGCTTGATGACATAGTATAATTTCCCCCGTTTTTTTTTTCTTTTCAATTTCTCGAGTTTGAAAAATCCAGATGGAGGTCGCTCAGGCGCTGGCTCAGGCTGCGCTGAAGGGCGACGCCGTCACGCTGGAGAGGCTGCTGCTGGAGGAGAACGCCGACGTCAATGCAACCGATGAATGTACCGCGTAGTCCTTGGTTGCTTTTTTTTGCTTATGGATGTGTCGAACAGATGGAGCAACAGCGTTGATCAAGGCAGCGACCTACGGCCACGAGCGGTGCGTTGAGGTGCTGCTGCGGTACGGGGCCGATCCGAACCTGGAGGACTGCAGTACGTGCGTGTGTCTGTGGTGTGCTCTCATTAAAGGATGCCATGGTCAGATGGATGTACTGCTCTGCACGTTGCGGCGCTCAAGGGCCACGCGGCCTGCATCGAGATGCTCGTGCACGACGACCGAGTAGACGTCAACCACGCCGCCAAGGAGAACGGAGACACGGCGCTCTTTGCGGCCGTGTTTTACCAGTACCCGATCTGCGTGCATTTGCTGGTTAACGTCGGGCGGGCCCGTCTGGACCAGGCCAACAACGACGGGTGGACGCCGTTGCACGTGGCTGCGCTGCGAGGCCATGCAGGCATCGTGGCCCTCCTGCTGGACGCCGGCGCCGACCACACGCGCACGACGACCAAGGACTGCCAGACCGCGCTCCAGATCGCTGAAGCATGCTCGCACGACGACTGCGCCGACCTTATCTACGCCAAGGCCAACACGGTTCACAAGCGTGTGCGCGTCCCGCCAGGCAGCGGCAAGACCTTTGCCGACCTGCGCAGGCATCTGCAGCAAGACCACGACAGCACCTTCTCCTCGTTCTCGCTGTCCTTGGCCGGCTCGTCTCGGCCGCTCACGATCGATTTAGAGGACGAGGAACGTTTGCTCGTGGCCGCCGATCTCGAGCATGTAGACTTACTCTTGAACTGTAGATGACAAATACTCCTGAGTGCACAATTGATGAGAATTTTATTCAACCGCATGTTTTCTTCTTTCCTTTTCATATTGTCGGACAAGGCATACTAATTCGAGTTGTTGTCTGTGAGGTGTGTCCGCCATCGCAGTGCTAGGCGAGTTCATGTCGATTGTGAACGATGAATGCAACGTGAATTTTGTTCTCAGCCATCTCGTTTCGCTTTTATTTTGCGCGCCCGGACCGATTGACCCGTGACTCGGAGGCGATGAACCAAGTGTGGGATCCAACCGTGGTGGCGCTGCACAAGGGCGAGCGGCCCAAGACCTTTGGGCTCAACCTGAACGCGCTGTGGCCGGGCCCCCGTGAGCGTGCGTTTGCCGAGTGGTACGGCGGGTGGTCTGCGCGGCTTTTGGACACGGCGACCGCGACCGCGACCGACAACTGCGCCTACGTCTACCCGCTCGTGCACCTGCACGTCACCGTTGCCACGCTGTGCAGCTTCCGCGAGCACGACAAGCGCCCGATTGGCGAGGAGCAGGCCGCACGGCTGACCGCGGCGTGGAAGACGGCGTTGCTCAAGGCAAGCACCATGGACGACTTCCCGCGCCAGCCCTTCAAGGTCATCGCCCAGCCGCCCGTGCTCGAGCAGGTCGCGGCAATCATCACCTACGAGGACCCCACTGGGGGCATTGCGGCCATCCGGCGCTGCGTCGCACGCGCCCTGCAGGACAGCAACGACACCATCGCCCCTTTGCTGCCCTCGCCAAAGTCGTTTGCCATCCCCTCCATCGTGCACACAACCGTGCTGCGCTTCCACGCCCAGCCGGCCGGGGACGCCTCGGCCTTCCGCGCCGCGTTCCGGCAGTCCACTCAAGGCATGGGCCCGATCGAGGTCGAGGTGGACGCGATCGAGATGGTCCTGGAGGACGTGCCGTTCATGCACATACCCGTGGACGCTGCCCATCGTCTGCTGACGCTTCCCATGGTCGAACGCGGCCCAGGCGCAGGTAATTAATCAGGCAGGATTGTTCTCGAGGTCTGCGAGATGTCATGAGAGTACATTTGCGATGTGTTTAGAATAGGGAAACGAGTTTGAAATGCATTCGGGGCGTCGAGTGTGGACAGGATGGGCGACGGAGGTCGAAGAGGACATGTTACAATTGAAGAAAGAAATTAGGGTTTGATGTAAAAAAAAAAGAAACGTACAGGATGTATAGCCTTCTAGGCATGGTTGTCGAGGCCTGTGAAGCCTCGATTAAGTGATTCTAACGAGGACGACAGTCACGACGCTTGTTTTGCCCGCCAGCGGGGTTGACGGCGTCTATAATAAAAATTAGTCAGTAATATAATAAAAAAATAGTACTTGACTAGGGTTGTTTTTTCTTTTCTCTGCTTCCATTTTTTTTCCTTCTTCCTTTTTTTTCCTTCTTTTTTCTTTTTCACCTTCAGTTGCTTGCTGTGGCGTGGGGTGGCCTGGGTGGCGCGGGCGGCTCTGGTCATTTGTATGTCGTTTAAAACGCATTTACAAACGTATTTCGAATGGATTTAAAACGCATTGCCACAAACACATCTCAGGCGCATTTCGAAGGCGGTCAGAAATGCTTTCAAAAGCCTTTCCGGCGACGCGTTTGAGATGCGTTGGAAATGCGTTTGAGACGCGGTCCAAAATGCATTTAAAACGCGCTTTTCGTTCTTACAGTTTAGCCGGAATTGGGCCGGTCAGATTTGAGCCACTTTTGAGAACCAATCACATGCTCTCGTCAGGCCTCGTGCTCCTGCTGGCCGCCACGGCCACGCTCGGCGCGCTCGTCTACTGGATAGACCAGCGACGGCAACGGCAACCGCTGGTGTCCCCACCGGTGCCGTACGTGCCTGGCGGGCACTGGCTGGTGGGCTTCCTCACCGACATGCCGCACCTGCTGGACCATTTCACACGCGCTGGGCGGATGCGGCAGAAACTGCAGCTGTTCTGCATGGGCTCGTTCGACCTCGTCCTCGTCAACGACGCGGACTACATCAAGAAGGCCTTCCAGGCGTCGTCGCAGCGCTTCCCCTCGGACTATGACTTTGTCGTTGAGTCGGTAATGGCCTTTCTGTCTCCTTTTCCCCCCGCCCCTCATGCCACAATTTTTTTGGGACGAAGCTGAAACACTTTTTTTTCACCCATGTGACCTTTTCCTAACCCGCCTTTTTTCCCTCATTTCTCATTCCCACACCCCATCTCCTCCCATAAAAACAAAAAAACAGCATGGCGTGTTTGCCCTGACAGAGGACAAGTGGCGCCCCATGCGCCGCCGGCTGGACCAGTACTTTACCCGCTCCAACATCAGCAACATGTTCCCACAGGTACTGGCGTCTGCCAAGGACACGGCCGAGCGGCTGGCGCTGCAGGCCAAGGCCAACCCGCCGGCGCACTACCACAACCTCGTGCCCGTCATCTCGCGATCGGTCATGGACTCGCTCGTGCGGTGCGTGTTCTCGCGCGAGTTTGACGAGGTCACGGACACGGCCCGCATGCGTGCCATCGAGCTCGCCAACTGGTACAAGGCGGCCGATTTCCTCAACAACGTGCCCGTGATAAAGCACTTTAACCCGCTCAAGAAGGACTACATCAAGTACTTGCACATGCTCAACGACCTGTCCAAGCTCGAGGTCGACGCGCGCCGAGAGCTGTACGAGGTCGACCCGTCGTCGGCCCCAAACGACCTGCTGACAAACATCCTCGGCTACGGCATCCGACCCACACTAGACGACATGCAGTTTTCGTACGAGAACGAGGTCCACAACGTCGGCACGTTTTTCTTTGCCGGTCTCGACACGACCACCAACAGCCTGCTCTTCACCATCGCTCTCTTGTACGCCTTTTTATTTTCATTTTCAGCACATGTTTATATATGGCGTACCGCTGTCTTAGGTGCAAGCACCCCGAGATCATGAAGAGGGCGACCGAGGAGGTCGACCGGGTCTTTGCCGAGCTCATGGGCGTGCACCTCGACCAGGAGAGCCAGCTGGTGCCCAAGCTGGTGTACCTGGACAAGATCATCAAGGAGGCCACGCGTCTATATCCCGGCACGGTCGGGACGTCGCGTGTCCCGCACGAGGACCTGCAGCTGGGCGACCACGTTATCCGCAAGGGCACCCGGCTGATGCTCAATGGTACTTTAGATTCGCGCTGGATCTCTAATTGGGGTTATGCAGCTGGCGCAATGTCACGATCGCCCCTCCACTGGGAGCGGCCCGACGAGTTCTACCCCGAGCACTTTAACGAGGACGTGACCAAGGCGCGGCATCCGATGGCCTACTTCCCCTTTGGCGGCGGCCCGCGCATATGCATCGGCTTTCGTCTGGCTGTGCAGGAGCAGCGCGTCATCCTCGCCCATCTCCTGCACAACTTTACCTTTGAGAGCCATCCAGACCAGAAGATCGAGGTGTTTAGCGGCCTCACAAACAACTTTATCGGGCCGCTCCTCGTGCGCATCGCGCCCCGCAACCACCAATAGTGATTTTATTACGCACAGCACCAAGACCCAAGATCCAAGACCCCCCCAAAAAAGACGAGAACTACTTGCATTGCCCTGTTTGTTTGTTTTCATGACCAAGAGAAAAAAACACACGGAAAAAAAAGACCCTGGCAAAAAAAATGTCGTCCATAATTAAAACAAGTGTCTACCCTTTCAGTGCTTCTCTTTGTGCTTTCATTCTCTGCGCGCTGTTTAGGGAAGGGGGGCCCCGAGAGTCTTCAACGAGAACCCTCCTGTGTGATTGATCCCCTCCTAACGCTCGCTCGTTTTCTGCTTGGTTGACCTCGAAAAAGGATTGGTGTCGTTGTCACTGTTTTACCCCAACACACACTCACACTCACTCCCTCGTCATAGACCCACCCCGGCGCTCGAATGCTGCAGTTCTTCCTGCGACAGCCCGTGGGCTACACTGTTGTGCTCAACCTGCCTGCCAAGGCAGACGGGCCGCAGCCGCAGCCGCAGCCAGCACAGCCCTCTGTGCAGCTGCGCTTCCCGCGGGCAAAGTCCATCACGGTGTCGGCGCTGCAGGCCGAGCTGGAGAGGCAGCACGTCAGCGGCTGGCGCGTGGTGTCGCTCGTGGGCGTGGCCGACCAGGTGACGTACAGCGCCCAGCCGCTCACCGGCTTCTTCTTTGTGGACGACGAGAAGGAGCTGAGCCCGGGCACGTACGAGGCACGTCTGGGTCACGACGACTGGCCCCCCTTGGCCTCGTCGTTTGCGTCGTCGTCGTCATCGGGCGCGGCAGGAGCGCATACCAACGGGGAGGACGACCGCCTGCCGACGCTCGTCGTGCCGTGGGATGACGTGGGGCGGGCCAAGGTGGCACTGGAGGCGTTGCTGCTGGGCCAGGCCGACGCGGCGCCGCTGGGCGCGGCCGACAACAGCAGCGAGCGGGCCACCAAGCCTGTGCTAGACTACCTCAACAACAATGCCAACGCGGAGAAGCACGACTTTTTCGCCGCGGTCGTGAGCAGGAACACTGCCGCCGTGCGCTATATGGTTGCCATCTCGGCAGAGGCCGTGGTCGTGGCCATCGACTGCACGTCCAACAGGGCCCAGCTGCGCGCTCTCGTTGACCCCGGTGCGCCCTCGAGGGTGGCCGACTATGGCATGGCAAACTCGGCCGCGATCAACCTAGCAAAGTAATTTATTTGATTTTCTTTTGCTTTTTTTGTTGAGAAAGCAAAAAACAAAATAGGCACTTGCCGATCAAGACCCTCCTCGCGCTCTGCAAGGTGCCCGAGAGCGAGCTCGTGCCCTCGCCATCGGCCCCCTCCACCCCGGCTCGCCAAGGCCACAGCCACAAGTCCTCTGCCAGCAGCCTGTTTGTTGGCACGCCCGCAGCCGCAACGGGCGATGTCACTGCCTCGGCCTCCTCTTCCGCTGCTGCAGCTGCCGGTGGCTCGTCTGCTTCCTCCTCAGCGGCTGTTGTTCCAGCTGCGGCTGCGCTTGTGGGAGGCACGACAGCCTCAACCGCCAAGTTCACCAACGCCATCAACAACATGGTATCCGGTCTGCCCGGTTCGCTTCGCATCCGCAGGCTACGCGGCAAGGGCGACGCCACACTCTCGTCACGTTCAAAGGACGACGACAAGCAGCCCCACCGACGTCTCATCTTTTGCGGCCATTCGGTCAGCGGCGAAGTGGCCCATTTGGCCGCAATCTTTGCGCGCTATGGTGAGAAAAAGAGAGAAATACCTTGCTGCATCATAAAATTATATTTTTTTTTAGCCGCCGCGGTGGACGCAAACTCGGTCACCACCATCCTGCGTTCCCACGATCACGTCCAGAAGGTTCGCGCAGTCACCTTTTCCACGCCGTGCTGTGTGTCCCAGCGTCTCGCCGAGAACCTACGTATGAAAAGGAAGGAAAGAAATAAAATAATTAAAATACATGACCTAGATCGCGACGGCACGTTCCAGGACCACGTCACGTTTTGCTGCGACGACGACCCTGTCCTGGAGATTGCCACGCTGGCCGCCGAGGTCAGCAGCGCCCGCGCCCTCCGCCAGGACACGAGCGCGGACGCGTACCGAATTGTCGGCCTCGCCGAGCGACTCATCTCGGACAGCATCAGCTCCTCTGGCCCTCTCAACGTCGACGTGCCGACCCTGGACAACGACGTACGCAACGCCTCGTCCATGGTCCGTGCCAACGAGATCGACTCGGCCGACGTCAAGCTGGTCCCCTGCGGCGTGTAATAATTCGTCTCATGTTTCGATTATACTTACTAAAACGTCGGGACAGGTTTGTTTTCCGAGAGCAACGGAGCATGCTGGGCTCCCTCGCAGGCCTGTCTGCCAACCGGTACCGCGTGGAAAAGGCCGGGATCGACGTCGTGCGCCAGCGCTACGCCCAGGCCTTCTCCGCGGGCAAGGCCTCTTCGGTCGCCCTGCGCAACCACCGCGATCCGCTCATGTCCACGTTCCTCTCGAACGAGCTGGAGGCCGACATAGGCCAGACGGTGCAACTGACGTACCTCGTGCCCATCGTGACCAAGTGCACGATCAACAACGTGACCAACACGAGCCGTCTCGACTTTGTCTTTGGCGGCAAGAACTTTGAGGCCGTGATCGGGCGCACCGAGGGCGGTGTCCACGTGCCCGGCTCCAAGGGCTCGTTCCCGCTGAGCCTGCCCGGATCGAGCGACGGCAAGGATGACATCGAGGGCATGTTTGTCAACAAGGCCACGCTGAACGAGGCGCGCGTCGTCACCGTCGGCTGCAGCTTCACCGTGCCCAGCACCGTGGTCGTGTGTACAGACTTTGGCGACTCGACGCCGTACAACGTGCTCTCGATCAACCGCACGCCGGGTCTCCCGCCGTCGGCCCTCCTCTACGCCGCCGTCAACCGCGAGCTGATCGAGGGCGCGTTCCTCCGCGGCATGCTCGCCCAGACAAACAAGCACTATGGCGCGCCCAAGACGGAGCAGCGCGGCGAGCGGTCCGACTCGGCCTCGAGCAACGACGACTGGGTCACGATCCGTATCTAAATGCAATCATTTGATAACAACTCATCTGTCAACCTAGCCAATTTCCACCCCATGCTCCAGCTCATCTCCGAGCTCGAGTACATCCTGCTCAACACCAACGAGACCACGGGCATCATCTCGCGCTACACACGCCCCGACCAGCTGTACATGGCCCGTGCCGAAATGGAACCCGTCATCTCGCGCCTGCTCGATTTCATGAGCAAGCCCGTGCAGATTGAATTCCACAACGCGTTTGTGCGCAACCTGCAGCGCGTCGTGGGCGCGATCGGCGTGCTGCTGGGCGGTGTGCTGACGGTCGTGGGCGCGGTGGCCTTCCTCCCTGCCATCATCCCCGCAGGTATCGTCTCGTTCATGGTCTTCCGCCACAGCCAGCGCAACGCCGACCAGAGCCCGTTTGAGAACGCGGCGATCGTCGGCATGATGGTGCCCACGGTCCTGCTCTCGGTCCCCGGTGGGCTCGTCACGCTCATCGGCTCGAGCATTCTCCGTCGCAGCATCGGGGCAGTCCAAGTACAACAAGACACCTACGATTTGTTTCAATAAATAAATAAATTAATAAAAACACTAAACGAACAGGACGGACCTAGCCGCCAGTACCTGCAGATGCTCAAGCTGCTGCTGATCACGCTGTCCGGCGACCCCGACCGCTGCCTGGAGGAGATCCCCAGCCTGGAGATTGCCATCACGGAGGCCGCCAACGTGGTCCTGGACAAGCCGCTGTACGAGGCCCACCCCGGCGAGATCAAGACGGCGCTGGACAAGCGCAACCTGATCGTGCAGGAGACGGGCGGTGAGCAGCCCGAGCGCAACATCTACCGCCGAGCGATCGACTCGTCGCGCCACAAGATTGCCGTGTGGCTGGCTGTTGTGGGCCGCTTTGGCCGCCTTCGCCGCCTCTTCCAGCGGCAGCTTGTGCTCTCGTTTGTGGGCGTGCACAACGCGGGCAAGTCGTCGCTGGTCAACGGGCTGTTTGGGCTCAACAGCCACGCGGACCTGATCGACCGCACAGAGCAAGTGCAGCTGTTCCACCTGGGCGGCGATGCGGGCGGTTGCGACGAGGGCGAGGTCATCTTTGACGTGGCCGACTTTCCTGGCGCCACGGACGAGCGCCCGCACATTGCCAACATCACGCAGCGCATGAGCGACATCACGACCCTGTTTGTGTGCACCTTTTCCATGGGCCACGTCGCCGAGCCCGAGCGCCGCATCGTCGACATGGTGCGCAGCAAGAACAAGGAGTTTATCGTGTTTATCAACAAGATTGACGCGTACGCCGACGAGTTCAAGACGCGCGAGGCCGACCTGCGCGAGAGCTACGCGAGCGCCCTCAACGTCGACACGAGCCAGATCGTCTTTGTGTCGACCAAGTGGGAGGACCGCATCGAGTATGTCCGCAAGTTGCTGTTTGCCACGCTGTCGCTGTACGTCGGCGACGAGCTCGCGCCCCAGCTGGCCGTGTCGATGCTGCACCCCAAGCAAACCAAGGCCCTGGAGGACCTGTGGAAGGTCCACAACAAGGACAAGCTGCAGTTTGCCGTCACGCGAGCCCTGCTCGACACGGACGCAGCCGTGACGTACGACAGCGTGCTCCGCCACCTGCACGACGCGCGGCCCACCAACGCCATCTTTGTGCCCACCCTGGTCGAGACCGGCAACTCGTCCAGGGCCATCGGGCGGCGCATCAGCATGAGCATCAACCTGGGACCCACACGTGCGGCGTACGATTTCACCGTCGACCTGCTGTCTCGCCTTGGGTACCAGCCCCACATCATCATGGTCACGCTAAAGATCATGCGTGTCCTCTTTGGCCACAACCGAGTGGTAAGAAATAGGATACTGGTAATCCCAAAGTTTTTAACAATCACTCTTTAATAGAACTCAAAGGAGATTGACTTTGACATTGTCATGAACGAGTTCCACCGCAACGCCAGCAACATTTTCATGCGCCCCGAGGGGCAGGAGATGCTGCTGATGATTGTGGGCGTTGTCAAGCACATCAACGGCATTGTCCAGCAGTTTATCCAGATGGGCTTTGAGGAGCACATCATCGTCCAGGCCCTGAACGCGTACACGCCCACGGGCAACCTCAACGACCTCACCACCGAGGCCCTGTTCAACGAAGTCGAGTTCCAGGTGGCCAAGGACAAGGAGGACAAGGAGGCGCTGGCCCTATCGACGTCACCGCCACCACCCAACAACTACTATCTCAACGTGGACCGTGACGATGTGGCGGGCTCGTCGTCCTCCTCCGCGTCGGCCACTCCCAACATTGCCCCCGTTGGCAGCTTCACTGCCGGCAGCAGCAGCGCCAGTGCCGCCGCGAGTGCCACGCTGTCGCTGTTCCGCATCAACGGGATCGACAACTTGACCATGCTCATGTCCCGATCCAAGTTCAAGATCTCTGACCGCGTCACGCCGCGCGCCCTCTACCCCAAGTTCCGCAGCTCAATGTCGTTTGAGGAGCGCTTTGCCTTGTTCCAAAACCTCCTCCTGGTAATAATAATAATAATACTAATGAAATTGTGTTTAAAAAAAAAAATTCTTGTGAATTACAGGAGCGACGGAATGACGCCGTCGAGGCAACCAACATGCCGACGCAGATCACCGTGTCCAACGGCGACAGCATGTTTGACTCGTTCCTGAGCGAGGTCTACAAGCTTACGCCCGTTCAGCTGCGCAGCCCCATCCAGATCCAGATCGAGAACGATGCCGCCGTCGACGCCAAGGGCGTGTTCCGCAGCATGATGACCCTCGTGGCCGACAAGCTGCGCAACAACATGAGCAAGCACATTATCCAAGTCAACAACGGAAACGTGTACTTTTCGCCCAAGGGCCACAGCGACCCAACGACCACAAACGTCTTTTACGAGCAGCTCGGACGAGTCGTCGGATTGTGCCTCACCAACCTCGACTCGAACGTGCGTCTGGGCGGATGCGTGTCCATGCCGCTGTGCAAGGTCATCCTGGGCGAGACCCTGGGCTTCAACGACTACGAGGTATTCCAAAAGCAAACTATTTTTTTTACTCACTTTTTTTTTTCTCTAGATTATCGATCCCGAAGCAGCACGATCGATCCGCCAGATGTGCCTGATGGACAATGACACGTTTGACAACCTCGGCCTGACGTTCTCGGTGGACGTGGAGGACAACGAGACGTACAATCTGACGGAGAACGGCTCTGAGCTGGCCGTGACCACGCAGAACCGCATCGACTACCTTTTGGCCCGCGTCTGGTTCCACCTGGGCCGATCCCTGCCCATTCAGAGCTTTGTCCTGGGTGTCAGCCAGAGGTACTACGCATACATATTTTGCATGAAAATAATAAGCCCTTTTGTTTTTGCACAGTATCCCGCGCGATCTCCTGGCAGTGTTTACTGCGCCCATGCTGCAGCTCGCGATCAACGGCCAGTCTGACTACGACGTGGAGACGCTGAGGACCGCGACACAGTACGACAGCGCACTCGAGGACAAGCCCGAGCTGATCAAGTGGTTCTGGGAGACGGTTGGCTCGATGACCCCCGAGGATCGCAGCCTGCTGCTGGTCTTTGTCACGGGCAGCTCGAGCATCCCGACCGAGGGCGTTGGCGCGATCAAATTCACTGTCGTGCTCTACAGCCGCGGCTCGTCTTCGTCGCTGCCCGTCTCGCACACGTGCTTCAACATCCTCGAGCTGCCGCCGTACGAGTCGCGGGAGCAGTTGAGCGAGCGCCTTGTCTACGCCATCCGCAACACGTCCGTCGGCCAGTTTGGCATGATGTAGTAGAGCTAACAATGATAGTATTATTTTT
>Ga0302226_10001230_pt1 | contig 19652 bp, 16 predicted proteins | sample II_Palsa_E3_3_FD_193524 | JGI IMG/M metagenome (GOLD analysis project Ga0302226, IMG submission 193524) | Peat permafrost microbial communities from Stordalen Mire near Abisko, Sweden - II_Palsa_E3_3 | ecosystem: Environmental > Terrestrial > Soil > Palsa > Peat permafrost | place: Sweden...
ACCATCGCGAATGCGGCTGCCGCCCAGATCAACAGCGGCGCGTGCTCGGCAACGGGCAGGCAGGCAAGACCTATCGGAACGCCGATCACCGTACCGAGAATCCGGCGACGAACGCGCTGTATCGTGCCGGTCGCCGAACCTGCCACGACGTATGTGCACGCGGTGATCGCCCAGGCAGACTCCTCGAGGCCAATCAGGCCGTTCAGGAGGACGATGACCACCGCGCCGATCGCCGCCTGCAATCCCATGAAAAATTCCGGCGAGCATCTCCCGTGGAGCGGGCTCGGCCCCGCCGCGAGCGCCGCAGCAATAACGGGCCGTTCCGCGGGGCCGCTCAGCATGCGTGGCACGACCGACGCCAGCGCGGCGATCAGCGCTGCAATCCCAATGGCCCGCAGATCGTCCGGCGTCAGGCGAGCCCCGTATGCGAGCAATTCTCCAATATAGATTTGCGATCCGATTCCTGCACCAAGGACGCCGAATCGTTTGAGATAGCCGACCAGAAACGCGCCTGTCACTAGAATCAGTTCCGGTCCCGCATGACCCGCGACTTGCAACGGACCGGAAAAAAACACGAACAGGCCTGCGCCTAACGCGGCGGCAAAACTTAGCAGGATGAGATCACGACTCGATTCGGCGCGCGTCGTTTTCCCCTCCGACACGCTTGCCCAGAGTGCGAAGCTTCCAGCCAGGTAACTCAGCGAGACGCTGCTGGGTACGCTGTGGGCAATATCCTGCAACGTTCCGAGTGACGCCGCAATGCCGTACGCCGTTATGAGCCGCAAGCCCTTGATTCGACGGTGCGTGCCAGGGTCGACGTGATCTAGCCAACGGCCAACTGCCGCTGATGGCCGCAAGATTCCCCGGAGATATTTTCCACCTTGATTCGCGGAGCCTTGCGGCTTGTCATTCATGGGCTTCTCCGTGATTTTGTTCTTGATCTGTTAGGAAGCGTACGAAACGACAGGTATCAGGCAGGATGACGGCCCGACGGTGTTGCACCTCTTGGTGCCAGGCAGCCCTTTTGCCCGCTGTCGTGAGAGACAAGGACGCCTTTGCTGGGAGGTCGTGCATTTCGTGAAGGCAGGACTTGATACGGTCGCGCTTGCTTATCAGCCCGTACCCCGCATGCCGGTACAGGCAGATTGCGCCGAGCTGCGGCTTGCTGTGCGACGTGACGGAATAATTCGCTTTGAGCTTCCCGCTTTTCAAGACTAGCGGTGCTACGTGTGGCGGCGCACGCCATTCATATTATTTAATGCGATACGCACTTGTTCATCGGCACAATTACACGTAGCCTACATTCTGCTTCGAACGCGGTTGCTTAAAGCGATACTAACAATAAGGAGGTGACATGGGGAGACGACACGTCAGGCTCAAATGGACGACGAGAGTCTCAGACAAACTGTTCCTGGGTTGTGTGTGGGTGGCAGTCTCATTCGCGTACCCGGTCTGCTGTGCACTGGATTACCGCCGTGCTCACTATGGCGCTCGGTCAGATGTTTCCGGTGACCGTGCTGGACCGCTTCGACGAGACTATTGGCACCTGAAACTTCCAGGGAAGTGAAGGCTTCGCAACTGAGTCGCACCGCGTTTTAAGACGATTGACGTGACGATACTCTGTCCAGATAGCATTACTCATACTTAGCATTACTACACAGATGTGCTTACTGCACGCACCACTACAATAAGAGGAAGACCATGAAACAATTGAAGCGTATCGGCCGCCGTCTCGCCGCACTCACGGCACCGTATGACGTTCCCGCTGACCACGTGTACAGCCGGCAGTCGCTGGACGCACATAACCGCGAATTTCCGCTTGCAACGCCGAGCGCCGCCGAGACAAATACGACTGAAGGTTCCTTTAGTCTGTCGGCGGCTGACTTAAGAGGCAGTGCCGCTTGAAGCGTTGACACGCTATCGCCCTGCTGAGCGATTCACCGCCGCAGGGCTTTTTTTCGAGAGGCCCGGACTGTCAGTGCAACACTGTCCACACGAGAGACAAGGAAAAGGCAGCCAGGATGATCGATGCACAACGCTGCACGTGCACCGGACTGATCCGCGTCAAGCGGCCGCTGCCGAGTTCTGCGCCAAATGCGATCCACGCCAGCCCGATTGGGACCAGCAGGGTCGTGAAGATTGCCATGGCTTCAAGATAAGCAGTCAAGCTCTCGAACGCGGCCACCGGAAAAATTGTGCCTGCGAACAGGATTGCTTTCGGATTGAGCAATGTCGCGGTAAACAATACGCGCAGGCCGATCGTCCTTTGCGCCGACGATGGAAGCACGTTCGCTGTGTGCCACATGCGGACTGAGAGGTACGCAAGATAGAGACTGCTCGCAATCCGCAAGAGCGTCGGCAGCCAGGTTAGCGAGGTCGCTGCATGCGAAAGAAAATATCCCCAACCTGAAATTGACACGAGATAGCCGGCGAATTCGGCGCCAGTCAGATGCGCCGAGTGCCGTATACCTCGCCTCAGACCGGCGGTGGCGAGCAACGTGTTTGTCGGACCCGGCATGACCAGCACGATAGCGCTACCTAACGTCATCAGCGTGGCACTTGAAGTTGAAAGCATGGATTGATAGTAGGGAAGCCGGACTCGGGTTATCGGAAACAGTGGGTATTTCTGTATTGTTGTCGGTGTGCGGAAAGTATCCCCGTTTTCATGCAACTTGTTTTGGGTGAAGCGAAGCGAGCGGCTTTGGATGTTCGGTCGAGAGAGAGCACGCTATCTGCGATTGTCGGCGATCTGGACCGCAATGTCGAACGGTCCTTGAGCCCGCTCTTTCAAGTCGTCAGCTGCAAGCAATACGATCAGCATTCCTATTGATAATCCTTGGGCGCGGTGAGGTCCGAACACGACGGCTGCCGGACTCAACCGGTCATGCAAACAAGTCACGGCGCCGCCTCCGTCGGGAGTAATCGCACAATATCGGCCACTGCGCCGGCAAAGCCGCTATCCCCGCGAGCGAATTCAGCGTCCCCAAGCAGCCCGGCGACGCAAAAGTGTCACTTGATTTTTTAAATAAATAATAATATAAACACGAATCATTCTTATTTTGTAAATGATCGGGGAATGCGCATACCTCGAACTGGCTTGAACCGCCAGCCTTCGGGATCGCGCTCCTACGCTCATACGGGGGTTTAACCATGCGTCGGGGAAAAGGGGCGGGCAGACGGTTGCCGCTCAATAAAAGGGGGCCGCTTGTCAGCGCTTTGCTGGCGGCGGGCTTGATCGGCATGGCAGCACGGCCGGCAATGGCCGATACGACCAGCAGCACAGCAGTTCCCGCCACTGATGAGTCCAACGCCCAGCAGCTTCCTCCTGTAGCGGTCACAAGCCAGCGGGCACACGGCTTTGCGCCTGCATCCGTCGAAACTGGCCCGTATCGGGGAATGGATGCGCTGGACGTGCCCGCCACGGTGAATGTCGTGACGCGCAGCGTGATGGACGCTCAGGGAGATACCGGCCTCTACGACGCGCTGCGCAACGTGGCGGGCGTTACCCGCCAGCAACTCAGCGGTCTTGCTTACGATAACCTGTCAATCCGCGGCATCCCGCTCGACAACCGCGCAAGCTTCTACTTCAACGGGATCCTGCCGATCGACAACAACATCTGGATGCCGATGGAAGACAAGGAGCGCGTCGAAGTACTGAAAGCAGCGTCCGCGCTCTACTACGGCTTTGCCGCGCCGGCCGGCATCGTGAACATGGTGACCAAGCGCGCCGGCACCGAGCCGGTCACGAGCGTCTCGGTGCTCGGCGATTCGCGAGGGTCGTACGGCACGCATGTCGACATCGCGCGGCGCTTCGGCACGGACGACCAGTTCGGCGTGCGCGTCAATGCGATGGACGAGCATGTACAGACGCCGATCGATGGGGACCACGGCTATCGGAAGTTCATCAGCGCGGCGCTCGACTGGCGTGTGAACAGCCGTCTGACACTCCAGTACGATCTCGAGCACATCGAAACGAGCGTTGTCGAACAGGCGGGTATCGTGCCGCTCGCGGCGAACAAACAGGGCGTTATCTCGCTACCCGGCATTCCTGATCCAAACAAACTGCTGTCAGGCGCAGGCTATCCGACGCGTTCGAGCGCTGATACGAACCTGTTCCGCGCCAACTACGCGCTGTCGGACAACTGGAGCGTGAACCTCGCCGCGGGCGAATCGATCACGCGGCGCGACCGCTGGAACTGGGTCTTCCAGAAATACAACGAGGCAACCGGCGCGGGAACCGTGCAGGCCACCGAGCAGAATGGGCAGCGATACCAGAACGAGACGGTTCGCCTCGAGACGAATGGCGTGTTCCAGACCGGCTCGATCAGTCATGACCTGACGATGGGCGTCTCGCAGGACTGGATGTATCAGCCGAATTTCACGTCCTACACCTTCACTGCGCCGCAAAATCTCTACAACCCCGTCGACATCACCACGCTGACGCCCAGCGGCACGCCCAAGCAGTTCTTCGCGCAGCATGTCCGCAACGGGGGCGCCTATGTGTTCGACCGGATCGACCTGACCTCGCGACTGCAATTCATCCCGGGGCTACGGCAATCCGAGTACATCACGTCGCAGGCGGGAACGCCCAACTCCGACATCAGCAGGACCACACCCTCCGCAAGCCTGAGCTTCAGGGTGACGCCAAACACCAGCGTTTACGCGAGCTATGTCGAGGCGCTGGAGTCCGAAGGCAGCGCACCCGCGACAGCCGAAAATGCCAACCAGATCCTGCCTGCCGGCGTCAGCAAGCAGGAAGAAATCGGCGTCCGGACCCGGCTCACGAACAACATGCTTGCGTCGGTTGCGTTGTTCAATTTGCGTCAGCCATCGACCGGTACCAATGCCGATAACGTCTTCGTGATGAACGGCAATGCGCGGTATCGAGGCGTCGAATTTTCGCTGCAGGGAGACCTGACGCGCGATCTCTCGGTGATCGCTTCCGCGGTCTATCTCGATGCGACTCAGGTCGACTCGCCCGATCCGACGCTGGTAGGCAAGACACCCGAAAACGCGGCCCACGTTACAGCGAGCCTGTTTGCCGACTATCGCATACCCGCCGTCGCCGGACTCTCGGTCAACGGTGGCCTGTACTACATCGGACCTCGCGCGGTGAACGATCTCGACCAGGCCTCGATTGGCGGCTATACGTTGTTGACCGCCGGCCTGCGCTACACCACGCGCCTCTTCGGCAAACGGGCGACGATCCAGGCGAACCTCGAAAACGCGACCAACAAGCGTTACTGGAGCGCAGTCGGATCGAACCAGATCGGTGTCGGCCTTGGGCGCACGCTCGAGCTCAGTTCGACATTCGATTTCTAGCGCTTTGCGCCTCTCCCCACAGCAGACCAAGAAGAAACCATGCAGGCAAGCACACTAAAAACTAACGTCGAGCCGGCGGCGGCACCCCAGGACAGCGCGCAGAAGTCGCGCTCTCGCCGCAGCACTTTTCTCAAGTGGCTTCGTAAGGTCCACGGCTGGATCGGATTGTGGGGCGCGGTACTCGGCTTGCTCTTTGGCGTGACAGGGATCCTCCAGAATCATCGCGCGACGATGAAGATCAAGGTCGGCGGTCCGAGCGTATCGGCGATCCAGGTCGCCATTCCGACGCCACCTCCGAAATCGCCTAACGAGCTTGCGCAATATCTACAGGCCGAATTGAAGCTCGACCGGCCCGCAGAGCGGGTGACGCGCGAAAAGGCTAAACCTGTCACGTGGGGCGACCAGTCCGTGATCCAGCCCGAGCATTGGGTGATTCGGTTTATCGCGCCGCACTTTCTGGTCACGGCGGATATGTGGAAAGGCGGGAACTTTGTCAACGTCGAACGCCGCGATCAAGGTTTGATCAGTACTCTTGAAGGCCTGCATCGTTCCGAAGGAGCCGGTGTCGGCTGGATCCTGTTTGCGGATTCGATCGCGGGCAGCCTCATTCTGCTGTCGCTCACCGGCGTTCTGCTTTGGACCGAGCTCACTCGCCGCAAAACGGTCGGCGCTTCGATCTTTGTCGTGTCTCTGGTGACAATGATTGTATTGGCGATGCAGTCCGTGTAGCGCGTAGTTGAGATCAGTCATCCCATCCGATGTGCACGAAACACGACGGATGCCGGCCTGCCAGTTCGCGGGTCAACTGGCTCGTGCAGCGCGTGAAGCGTCAGTCCGCTAGTCCGTATGAGTTCGAGCCACGTGCCCAATGTCCTGAAGTACCAGGGAGGGGCATCGCTGAATTCGGCACTAAACCCTGCCCATGAACCTGCCCGCCAGCCGTCGATGTACGGCAGGTCACCGCATGAAACAAGCGGATGCAGCGTCTGCACGATCAAGGCCCCATCGGGCTTGAGCAACATCGGAATGGCCCGCAGCAGACCGTCTACCGATTCCTTTCCGAGCAATGAGAAATTGCAGACCACGACATCGGCGCTCAGTTTGAGCTGCCCTTCGGCAATCTCTTCGTAAGACATCACGCGGCTGTCGACCACGCCGGCCTGCTTCGCGGCGAGGGCTAATGCCGGCACCGCATCCATCGCCGTTACCTCGATCCCATTCTGCTGGATCGCAAGGGCAAGCCAGCCTTCGCCACAACCCAGATCTATAACGGTCTGCGGCTTGCACGCGAGGACCGCGTCCAGGATCGCGCGATCGGTCACCGATCGCCGGCTCTCGATTTCGCCGGCACGGACCGCATTCGTCCAGGGCCCAGCGTTCCGCTTCCATGCCTCGATTATCTTGCCATCGCTCAAAGGTTCGATGTTCATCGTTCGTCCATTCGCCGTGCCGATCGCAAATCATCCCACGCAGCCGGCCTGTTCAAAACGGCTATCGAAGAACAAATCCCAATCCCTGGCGACCACCCTCCGATGAGCTTGACGCATGTCGAGTAAGGGTTTTAGCGGATGCCAACCGAGGATTTGCTTGCTATCCTAGGCAAAGATGAAATAAATTACAGCAGACGAAAAAAAATTCATTTTTCGATTTGCACGTGGAGAAGACATGACGAAATCCGCCGACAGGCGTGATGCCGAAGACAGTCTGGCGATCAGGGCGGCGTGGTTGCATTACGCCGCCGGGCAGACGCAGGCCGATGTCGCCATGCGCCTTGGGGTAAGCAACGTCAAGGCGCATCGGCTTATTACGCGCGCCAACCAGAGTGGCGCGGTGAAGGTCACTATCGATGGCGACGTGGCGGAATGCGTCGTGCTGGAAGCGGAACTTGCCGACCGCTATGGGCTTGCCTATTGCGAGGTGGTTCCGGATCTGCACGAGGTTGGGCTGCCGCTGCGTGCCTTGGGCGTTGCCGGGGCGCACTTCCTGCAACGCGAGATCGCGGCTCGTCAAGGCGGCGTGATTGGCATGGGGCATGGCCGTACGCTTGCGGCTGTCGTGGCCGACATGCCGCGCATGGATGCCGGCAAGGTGCGTTTCGTGTCGCTGCTGGGCGGGGTTACGCGCAACTACACGGCGAATCCGTACGACGTGATCCACCGTCTGGCGGAAAAAACCGGCGCCGTGTCTTACGTTTTGCCCCTGCCGTTTTTCGCCAATACGGCCGAAGACCGGGAGGTATTGCTGTCGCAGCGCGGCGTGCGCGAGGTGTTCGATCTGGCAGCGCATGCGGACCTGATGATCGTCGGTATCGGCACCGCACAGCCCGACGCGCAACTCGTTGCGTCGCAGATGATCGAGCCGGCAGAAATTCTCGAGGTACGCAATATGGGTGGCCAGGGCGAAGTGCTGGGCCACTTTTTCGATCACGCCGGCAAATCTGTTGAAACATCGCTGGCTGCGCGCACGGTGGCGCCCAATCTCGCCGATCTGACCGGGCGGCGAATCGTCGCCATCGCCGGCGGCGCCGAAAAGGTAGACGCGATCCGTGCTGTTCTGAACAGCGGCCTCCTCAGCGGGTTGATAACCGATGAGGCCACGGCGCTGGCTCTGAATGACGGAACACTCAGCGCAGAGGCCGCATGATGGTTCCGTCACCCACCGCCAGCGCCGGCCGTGATCTTTTGGTCGGTATCGACGCGGGCACCTCGGTCATCAAGGCGGTGGCCTTCGATCTGGCCGGGCGGCAGATCGCCGTTGCATCGGTTCCTAATCGATACACCACAAGCGCCGATGGCGCGGCCTTTCAGTCGCTAGACCAGACCTGGGCAGACTGCGCGCAAACGCTGCGTGATCTCGGCGCCAAGGTCGAGGGCCTGGCGCGGCGCACCGCGGCGGTGGCGGTGACGGGGCAGGGCGATGGTACCTGGCTGGTCGGCGCGGGAAACAAGCCTGCCACCGACGCCTGGCTATGGCTGGACGCACGCGCCGCGGACACCGTGCTGCGGATACAGGGCGACACGGCAAGCCGTGCTCGATTCGAGGCCACCGGTACCGGGCTTGCCGCATGCAGTCAGGGCGCGCAGATCGCGCATATGGCCGCAACGACGCCCGAGGTGCTCGATCGCTCGGAAGTCGCGTTGCATTGCAAGGACTGGCTTTATCTCAACCTCACCGGGGTGCGCGCAACAGATCCGTCGGAGGCGAGTTTCACCTATGGCAACTTCCGCACCCGGCGCTATGACGACGCGGTGATCGAAGCCCTCGGGCTGACGGCGCGGCGTGGTTTGTTGCCCGAGATTGTCGACGGCACCGAGGTCACCCATGCGCTGTCATCTGACGCCGCGGCGGCCACGGGCTTGTTGGCCGGAACGCCGGTGTGCCTGGGATTCGTCGATATCGTGCTGACGGCGTTGGGCGCCGGCATCCATACAGAGGGTGCCGACGGCGCCACCTGCTCGATCATCGGATCGACGGGCATGCATATGCGTGCGGTGCAGAACACCGACGTGTATTTGAACGCCGAAGGTACGGGATACGTCATCGCGCTGCCAATACCCGGCATGTCGGCGCAAGTGCAGTCGAACATGGCTGCGACCCTGAACATCGACTGGATTCTGAATCTGGCGTGCGATCTGCTCGCGGAATTCGGCACGACGCTCTCGCACGTTGAGCGGGTGAAACGCATCGATGGATGGCTGCAATCCGGCCGCCCGGGCGCTCATCTATACCACCCCTATATCTCCGATGCGGGCGAGCGCGGCCCGTTCGTCAACGCCAACGCGCGCGCCAATTTCACAGGACTCACAAGCGAGAGCCGCTTCCCCGATGTGTTGCTTGCCGTGGTCGAGGGGCTCGGGATGGCCGCGCGCGATTGCTATGCGGCAATGGGCGGCGCGATGCCGGCAGAGTTGCGCCTGACCGGCGGTGCGACCCGATCGCGCGCGTTGCGTGCGGTGCTCGGCGCGGTGGTCGGCGCTCCGGTACGAACGTCCACGCGCGAGGAGGCGGGCGCGGCCGGCGCGGCCATGATGGCGGCGGTCGCGCTCGGCGTTTATCCCGACATGCAGGCGTGCATCGCCGAGTGGGTCACGCCGCTGTTGGGACCGGTCGAGACGCCCGATCCGGATCGGGTGCAGACCTACTCGCGGGCGTTCCCTGTGTACCAGGACGCACGACGCGCTTTGGAACCTGTATGGGATGAAATGGCACGGCAGACGAAAGGCAAGGGTCATCCCGGCGCCGTTCCTGCCGTCACGAAAGTCGAACGGAGGGCGGTGAGATGAACGACAGCCAGATGGTCGACCTGTTCGTCATTGGCGGCGGCATCAACGGCGCGGGCATTGCGCGCGACGCCTCGGGACGCGGGCTGTCGGTGATCCTGTGCGAGAAGGACGATCTGGCGCAGGGGACCTCGTCACGCTCGGGCAAGCTGGTGCATGGTGGCTTACGCTATCTTGAGTACTACGAATTTCGGCTCGTGCGTGAGGCGTTGATTGAGCGCGAAGTGCTGCTCAACGCCGCTCCGCACATCATCTGGCCAATGCGTTTCGTGCTTCCGCACAGCCCCGACGACCGTCCTGCGTGGCTGGTTCGGCTAGGGCTGTTTTTATACGATCACCTCGGCGGGCGCAAGAAGCTGCCGGGCACGCGGACTCTGGATCTGCTGCGCAGTCCTGAAGGTGCGCCGATCAAGGACGAGTATCATAGGGGCTTCGAATATTCCGACTGCTGGGTCGATGACGCGCGCCTCGTGGTGCTCAACGCCGTGGACGCGGCGCAGCGCGGCGCGCAGGTGCTCACGCGCACAGCGTGTACCTCGGCGCGGCGCGAAGGCGGCGCGTGGCGCATCGAGTTGCGCAACACGCGCACCGGTGCTACTCGCGTGGTAACCGCCCGGGCTTTGGTCAATGCCGCCGGGCCTTGGGTGGCCGACGTCATCGAACGCGTGGCGGGTGGGCATTCGGCCCGCAAGGTTCGGCTGGTCAAGGGCAGCCATATTGTCACCCCCAAGTTCTGGGACGGCCCGCATTCGTACCTGGTGCAGAACCATGACAAGCGGGTGATTTTCATCAATCCCTACGAAGGGGACAAGGCGCTCATCGGCACTACGGATATCCCCTGGGACGGCGCGCCAGAAAACGTGGCGATTGACGAAACGGAAGTCGACTACCTGCTGGCCGCGGTGAACCGTTACTTCAAGCAGCCGCTGCAGCGTCAGGACGTGGTGCAGACCTTCTCGGGCGTGCGCCCGCTTTACGACGACGGCAAAGGCAATCCTTCAGCGGTGACGCGCGACTATGTGTTCGACCTGGACACCAGTGGCGGGGCGCCTTTGCTCAATGTCTTCGGCGGCAAGATCACGACCTTCCGCAAGCTCTCCGAACACGCGCTGCAACACCTGCGGTCGACTTTTCCTGACATGGGGAAAGACTGGACGGCCACGGCAACGCTGCCCGGGGGTGAGATTGAGAACGCCGACGTGCCGCAATTCATTGCGCGTTTGCAGCGCGAGTTTGCCTGGCTGCCGCGGGATTTGCTGCTGCATTACGCGCGGACCTACGGTGCACGCACGGCGAAGGTAATTGGCTCCGCTAACTCGGTTGCCGATCTCGGCCGACAGTTCGGGCCGAATTTCTACGAGGCAGAGGTGCGCTACGTCATGGCGAATGAATGGGCCGAGACGGCGCAGGACATCCTGACGCGGCGCACCAAGCACGGACTGCACATGAGCGCTGAGCAAACGGCCGCGTTCGGTGCCTGGTTCGACGGCCTCGACAGAAAATCCGCCTGAGCCGGGCCACGATCGATCCACCTACAACACGAGATAACACGAGACGAAAATGGCTTTCACGCTCGCACTCAACACCAACCCATTGGTGAATCGCTTCGCCGAGCCGGGTGATCTCATCGACGCCATCGCGTACAAGATGAAGATCCGCGACGTGCAGCTCACGCACGAGTTCATCAACCCGTCGTGGCCCGCAGCAGTCACGCGACGTCTCACGCGCCAGATGCGCGCGGCGATGGCGCGAACCGGGGTGCGAATCACATCGGGCATGACCGGCCCCTACGGGCGGCTCAATCATTTCGGCCATCCGGATGCCGACGTGCGGCGCTACTACGTCGATTGGTTCAAGACCTTCGCTGACATTACTGCCGATCTGGGTGGCAATTCAATCGGCACCCAGTTCGCGATCTTCACCTACCGCGACTACGACGATGCCGGCCGGCGCGAGGCGCTGATCCAGATCGCCATCGATTGCTGGGCCGAGGTCGCCGAACACGCGAAGAGCGCCGGGTTGCAGTACGTTTTCTGGGAGCCAATGTCGGTCGGGCGCGAATTCGGCGAGACGATCGCCGCGTGTTTGGCGCTGCAAAAACGGCTGAGCGCGGCAAACATGGCGGTGCCAATGTGGATGATGGCGGACATCGATCACGGCGACATTACGAGTGCGAACCCCGACGACTTCAACCCCTATGCGTGGGCACGCGCAGTGCCGCGTGTCTCGCCCATCATCCACATCAAGCAGTCGCTGATGGACAAGGGCGGCCACCATCCGTTCACTGCCGAATTCAACGCGCGCGGCCGCATCCAGCCCGCTCCGCTGATCGCAGCGCTTCGGGAAGGCGGTGGAGAGGATAACGAAATATGCCTGGAGTTTTCGTTCAAGGAACGCGAACCTAAGGATCGACAGGTCGTCGAGCAGATCGCCGAATCAGTGGCGTTCTGGGCTCCGCATTTCGATACCGGTGTTTCCGACCTGAACATCTGAGGGAGCAAGACTGCGATGAACGGCGCGATGACACAGAAACTGATCAACGACGGCAATGCCGCCGTCGACGAAATGCTCGACGGCGTGATGGCCGCGCATGGCGACTTGCTGCAGCGACACGAGCGTGCGCCGCGAGCGATCGTCGCGCGCCACGGACCGCGCCCCGGCAAGGTGGCGCTGGTGATCGGCGGCGGGTCGGGGCACGAGCCGACGTTCCTGGGCTTTGTCGGCAAGGGATTGGCCGACGCAGCGGCGATCGGCAATGTCTTCGCCTCGCCGCCGCCGCAACCGGCGGTCGATGCGGCGCTGGCCACGTACGGCGGCGCCGGTGTGCTGTTCATGTACGGCAACTATGCCGGCGACGTGATGAATTTCGACATGGCTACCGAACTGCTCGAGCTGGAGGGCGTCGAGGCGCGCACGGTGCTGACCACCGACGACATCGCCTCCGCGCCGCGCGATCAGCGCGAGCAACGGCGCGGCGTGGCAGGTAATGTGTTCATTTTTAAAGCTGCCGGTGCGGCGGCCGATCTGATGATGTCGCTGGACGAGGTGGAGCGCGTCGCGCGTCTCGCCAACGCCCGCACCTTCACGTTAGGGGTAGCGCTCGCACCCTGTTCGTTGCCGCAAACGCGGCGGCCCAACTTCGAAATCGCAACAGGCGATATGGAAATCGGCATGGGAATCCACGGCGAGCCGGGGATGCGCCGCGAGGCGCTACGTCCCGCCGATGCCGTCGTTGACGAGATCATGGACGCCATCCTGGCTGAGATGGGCGCAGCGAAGGGAGACCGCGTGGCGGTGCTGGTGAACTCGCTCGGTGCAACGCCGTTGATGGAGCTGTACATCATGAACCGCCGCGTCGCGCAGCGACTGGCCGAGGCCGGGTTGATCGTGCATCGCACCCTGGTCGGGCCGTTGTGTACATCGCTCGAAATGGCCGGCGCCTCGATCACCCTGATGCATCTCGATGACGAATTGCAGCGCTTGCTGGACCACCCATGCCAATGCGCGATGTATCAACAGGGAGCCGGCGATGCTGACGACCGGTGACATTGCGCGCTTGTTTCGCCAGCTCGCTGAAACCATCGGCGCAGCGCGCGATGAGCTGTGCCGTCTCGACGGTGTGATCGGCGATGCCGACCACGGTATCGCGATGGCGGACGGATTTGCCGCGGCATCCCGTGCGATTGACGGGCTGCCTGCGGAAGCTTTGCTCGCCGATCAACTCAACGCTGCGGCAAAGGGTTTCCTGAACGCGGTCGGCGCCTCGTCGGGGCCGCTTTACGCCACCGCGCTCATGCGTGCGGCCAAGGTTGCCGGGGCACGCGCAGAAATGCCGCTGACCGAAGCGCCGATGCTGATCGTCGCGATCGCCGAAGGCATCCGCTCGCGTGGCAAGGCGGAGCAGGGCGAGAAGACCATGGTCGACGTCTGGACGCCTGCCGCCGCAGCGGCAGAGCAGGGCATGGCGAGTGGGCTGCCGCTCCCCGAGATCATGGCGCGGATACGGGATGCAGCGTCAGTAGGAGCCGAATCCACCAAATCGATGGTCGCGACCAAGGGGCGATCGGCGCGTCTTGGCGCACGCAGTCTCGGACATATCGATCCAGGCGCGGCGTCCGCGGCGATGGTGGTCAACGTGATCGCTGATGACTGGGGGCAACGTGGCACAGCATGAAAAAACGAACGATACGTGCGATCGGGACAGTAAGCCCCTATGCGCGGTGGATGCGGTGAAGCTACTAATGAAAGCGGGAAGACGTAGCACGCCCGCTTTGGATTTACGTAGTTCAGAAGGTCAGGAGGTGTCCTTATGAGCACAGTTGCCCCAACGATAAATCGTCGCTCCAAGCGTGGCGTTCGCGCAGCAATCGCCGTCGTGCTGGCGGTGATTCTGATCGTGGCGATGGCCTTGAGCACAAAGGCCGTGAAGATCGGATCGGCCAGCGATGCGCAAGTCAAGGTTTTCGATCCCGCTGTCTACGGCGAAGCACAATTTCCAAAAACACAGTCTGCGATCGAGGCCAAGGCAGTCAGCGCCGACACGCTTGCCGCAGCCATCGCCAAGGACCAGGACGCTGCCGGCAAGCAGTACGGCGTGGCAGGCGGCGGCATTGGCCCCGAAATTTCGGTCAAGTTCGACGGCGTGGCAGGTAGTGAAGACGCCGGGATCTATACCGTGAAAGTGCCGAACGTACCTGACTCAGTAGTCATCCGCGTGCAGACCGGCCCGGCAATCAACGGCACCGATTTGCGCGACACCACCGGCACGATCAGCTTCGAGCAATTCACCAACCAGATCGACTATCAGAACGCCGGATACGCGATCAACACGGCGATGAAAAAGGCAGTCTTGTCGAAGGTCGATACGGCCAAGCTGACGGGCAAGACCATTTCGGTTGTCGGCGTTTTCCAGTTGATCAATCCGAACGGCTGGCTTGTGACGCCGGTGAAGCTGGACGTTAAATGAGCACCCCGAACCAAACCCACCAAACCCAATCGGCGGCCGGCGAAGTGCTGCTGTCGGCCCGTGACATCGTCAAGTCGTACGGTGGCGTGCATGCGCTGAAGGGCGTGAACTTCGACATCCATCGCGGCAAGGTCACCACGTTGTTCGGCGAAAACGGTGCGGGCAAATCGACCTTGATGAAGATTCTCGCCGGGGTGGAGACGCCGACATCGGGACATATCGAACTCGATGGTCAGCGCGTCGCCTTTGCTTCGTCGAACGAGGCGCGCGACCACGGTATCTCGATCATCCACCAGGAGTTGAGCCTCGCGCCGAACCTCAGCGTGCGCGACAACATCTTCATGGGCCGGGAATTGCGCAGCGCGACGGGCGTCAACTTCGCCGAGGAAGCGCGGCAGGCACGCGCCCTGATGGCGGATCTCGAGGAGGAAATCGACCCGTTGACGCGCGTCCAGGACTTGCGCCTGGGCCAGCAGCAGGTCGTCGAAATTGCTCGTGCGCTTTCCGTTCAATCGCGCATCCTCATCATGGATGAGCCGACTTCGGCGCTGAGCGCTTCCGAGGTCGAGGTGCTGTTCAAGGTGATCCGCGACCTGACCAGCCGCGGCGTGTCGATTGTCTATATCTCGCATCATCTCGAAGAGGCGCTGCAAATCACCGACTACGCCGTGGTGTTGCGCGACGGCAGGATGACCGCAACGGCTGAAGCCAAGGATATCGACCTCGCGTGGATCGTGCGCAACATGGTCGGAGAGAACTTCGACCTCGGCTCGCCGCCGACAGGCTATGCGCTCGGCGACGTTGCACTGGCTATTGATGATGTCAGTGTTGCCGACGACGCCGGATCCGGTATTTCCGTGGTCGATCATCTGTCGCTCGAGGTGCGCGCGGGCGAGATCGTGTGCATCTACGGACTGATGGGGGCGGGGCGTACTGAGCTGCTTGAAGCTGTGGCCGGTCGCTCTCCGGTCACCGGTGGAAAGGTTCTTCTCGAAGGCGAGGACATTGCCTCCCTGAGCATCGCCGGGCGTATCGGCAGGGGCCTCGTACTCGTGCCGGAGGATCGCCAACGCGATGGGTTGGTGCCGACCATGAACGTTGGTACAAACCTGTCGCTCGCTAGCATTGGCACCTTCGTCAGAGGGTTGCTGCTGTCTTTCCCCCGCGAGCGTGCGCTCGTCGATCAGTCGATCCGGAACGTTCACGTCAAGACGGCGGGCCCGGGTGCACCTATTGGTTCTTTGTCCGGCGGCAACCAGCAAAAGGTCGTCATCGGCAAGATGCTCGCCACTCGCCCCAAAGTCATCCTGCTTGACGAGCCCAGCCGGGGCATTGACATCGGCGCGAAGGCAGAAGTCTTTCGCCTGCTCAGCGAGAGTGCGGCAAAAGGCCTGGCTGTGGTGTTCTCCACGTCCGAAGTGGGTGAATGCCTGAGCATCGCGCATCGCATTGTTGTCATGCGCCGCGGCAAGATTTCCGCAGAATTCGGCACCGATGCCACCAAAGACCAGATCATGGCCGCCTCCGGCGAAGCCGTGGTGATCTGATCATAGAAATGCATGGAGACTTGAACATGAACGACTCCGCCAAACCTTCCACGTCAACCCGCGCCAGCCGGTTCGGCGACGGTTTCGACCTCGGCAAGATGCTGCTCGAAGGACGTGCATTCTTTGCGCTGATCGTGATCATCATCGTATTTTCGTTTCTCTCGCCTTATTACTTCGCAGTTGAGAACTTCCTCACGATGGCCTCGCATGTGGCTATCTACGGGATCCTCGCGATTGGCATGCTGCTGGTGATCATCAATGGCGGAATCGACCTGTCGGTCGGATCCACACTCGGCCTGTCCGGGGTGGTCGCGGGGTTCTTCCTGCAAGGGGTGACGCTCAACCTGTTTGGCGTCGTGCTGTATCCGGCGGTCTGGGTCGTGGTGGTGCTGTGCTGTCTGCTTGGCGCCTTCATCGGCCTGGTCAACGGCGTGCTCATCGCGCGGTTCAAAGTGCCTGCCTTCGTCGCCACGCTCGGGGTGATGTATGTGGTGCGCGGACTGGCTCTGCTGATGACCAACGGACTGACCTACAACAACCTGGGCGGCCACGCGGATCTGGGCAATGTCGGATTCAATGGGCTCGGCTTTGATCGCCTGTTCAATGTCCCGGTCGGCGTGCTGATCCTGGCGGTCATAGGGGTGCTGGGCAGCATCATGCTCAGCCGCACGGCGTTCGGTCGCTGGCTCTATGCCTCTGGCGGCAACGAGCGTGCAGCCCAGCTTTCCGGCGTGCCGGTGAAACGAGTGCAGATCAGCGTGTACATGCTCTCGGGTGTTTGTGCCGCCATCGCCGGATTGATCCTGTCCTCGCAGCTTACGTCCGCAGGTCCGACGGCCGGCACGACCTATGAACTGACGGCTATCGCCGCCGTGGTTATTGGCGGCGCGTCACTGATGGGCGGCACCGGCAACATTCGCGGAACCCTGCTTGGGGCCTTCGTGATCGGTTTCCTGTCCGACGGTCTGGTGATCATCGGCATCTCTTCATATTGGCAAACGGTGTTCACCGGCGCGGTCATCGTGCTCGCGGTGTTGCTCAACGCCATTCAATACCGCCGCCGTGTGAAGCGCCCTGCGCCGACCGCTGGCCAACCCACTTCTCCACAAGGCGGCAAGGCTTGAGCCGCGCCACCGGCCCTTGAGAAGAATGTTTTATTTGTCTTTCCCCGACGCCATCGCTAATCAAAAAAGGAGACTTACCATGACAACCAAAAGAAGAACCTTGATACTCGCCGCCGTCGCCCTGGCCGCGCCTTTGTTCGCCACGCAAGCTCATGCGGCTGGGGGACTCGTGACGATCATCGTCAACGATCCTTCGAACCCCTATTGGCTCACCGAAGGTAATGTTGCCGCTGCCGAGGCAAAACGGCTGGGATACACCGCTAACGTCGCGGCTTCGAAGGGCGACACCAACGCCGAGAGCCAGTTGATCGACACCGCCATCACCAACAAATCGGTCGCGATCATTCTCGATCCCGCGAATGCCAGCGGGTCAGTCGGCGCGGTGAAAAAGGCGGTTGCTGCCAACATTCCGGTTTTCCTCGTCAATGCCGAGATCAACCAGGAGGGCCTGGCCAAGGCGCAGCTCGTGTCCAACAACGCGCAGGGCGCGGCACTGGGCGCGCAGCAATGGGTGAAGGATGTCGGTTCGAAGGGCAACTATGTCGAACTGCTCGGCTCGCCGTCCGACAACAACGCCGCCACGCGTTCCAACGGCTATACGTCGGTGCTTAGCCAGTATCCGGATCTGAAGAAGGTCGGATCGCAAGTGGCCGACTGGGATCGCACCAAGGGTTTCAACGCCATGCAGAGCTTGTTGCAAGCGCACCCGGACATCATTGGCGTGATCAGCGGCAACGACGAGATGGCGCTTGGCGGGATTGCCGCGCTCAAGCAGGCGGGCAAACTCTCGAGCATCAAGGTCGGTGGTTTTGACGGTTCGCCCACGGCGGTTGCCGCGGTCAAGGCCGGCGAGTTGCAGTACACGGTGCTGCAGCCGGTTGCGACGTTTTCTGTCAAGGCGGTGCAGGAGGCCGATCAGTTCCTGAAGACCGGCAAGACGGGTGCCAAGACTGAAAAGCAACTCTTCGATTGTGTCCTGATCACCAAGGCTAACGTGGATAAGTACACCTCCGCATTCACGCTTTCGAAGTAATGCTACGGCTCGAACCCGCAGGGCGCCGAAGGGCACCTGCGGTTTTTCACCCGGCGCGCCGCGCCGGGGTAGCACGACCCACCCCGGTGCTGCGCGCAGCAGCGCCAGTAAGTGCATCTGATTGACGACATCATCATGACCCATTCCCCTTTCTGGATCGGTACCAGTTGGAAGATGAACAAGACCCTGGCGGAGGCGCGCGCTTTTGCTGAAGGTCTGCTCACCAGCACCGCCGATCCGCGGATGCAACGCTTCGTGATTCCGCCCTTCACTGCGATTCGCGAGGTCAAGGCAATACTCGCGGATACCACGGTGAAGGTCGGCGCGCAGAACATGCACTGGGCCGATCATGGCGCCTGGACCGGTGAAATCTCGCCGTCGATGCTGGTCGATTGCGCAATGGATCTGGTTGAACTGGGCCACTCCGAGCGGCGCGAACATTTTGGCGAAGCCGATGAGACGGTGGGGCTGAAGGTCGAGGCGGCGGTGCGCCACGGGCTGACGCCGCTGATCTGCGTTGGCGAGACGCTTGCGGATCGCGAAAGCGGGCGAGCAGCCGAAGTCCTGGCTGCCGAGGTACGCGGCGCGCTGGGCCGATTAAAGCCGGCACAACACACAGCCCCGATCCTGCTCGCGTACGAGCCGGTCTGGGCCATTGGCGAGCGCGGCATACCGGCCAGCGCCGACTACGCTGATGCTCGCCAGGCAGAAATCATTGCGGTGGCGCAGGAGATTCTTGGCCGCCGCGTACCGTGCCTTTATGGCGGCTCGGTCAACCCTGACAACTGTGCCGAACTGGCAGCCAGTGCCCATATCGACGGGCTGTTCATTGGGCGCTCTGCCTGGAATGTAAATGGGTATCTGGACATCCTGGAGCGTGTCAGGGCGGTGCTCTGATCTGTTCGCATGCGTGAAATTTCAACCTGAATGATGGAGATCATCATGAAACTTGCAATTGCCGGAGATAGCGCGGGGGCGGGGCTAGCCCATGTGCTGGCTGAACACCTCAAGGACCGCTTCGAGGTTTTCGAGGTATCGGCCAACGAGTCAGATCCACAGGAGTTCTATGCAAATCTGTCGGATCGTGTGGCTTCGAGCCTGCTACGCGGCGAGTATGACCGCGCCATTCTGGTCTGCGGGACGGGGATCGGCGTCAGCATCTCGGCGAACAAGGTGCCTGGAATCCGCGCTGCGTTGTGCCACGATACTTATTCCGCGGAACGCGCGGCGCTGTCGAACAATGCGCAGATCATCACGATGGGTTCGCGAGTGATCGGGACGGAAGTGGCCAAGACCATTGCTGATGCCTTTCTGGCGCAGACGTTCGATGAAAACGGCCGAAGCGCAGGCAACGTGGCGGCGATCAACGAGGTAGATTCC
>Ga0302226_10001236_pt1 | contig 19602 bp, 21 predicted proteins | sample II_Palsa_E3_3_FD_193524 | JGI IMG/M metagenome (GOLD analysis project Ga0302226, IMG submission 193524) | Peat permafrost microbial communities from Stordalen Mire near Abisko, Sweden - II_Palsa_E3_3 | ecosystem: Environmental > Terrestrial > Soil > Palsa > Peat permafrost | place: Sweden...
ATTTGCGTCTGGCCGCATCGATTGCTCGCGAGGTCGTTTTCCTTAGCGGTGGCAGCGTGATCGAATCCGGCTTGGCAGATGACATCTTCAACCGGCCGAAGAAGCCCGAAACGGCGAGTTTCGTTTCCGTTCTTACCCGGCAAACGTGACATCAGGAACGTCGCTGCGAGTTGCCCGATGCGCAGCCGACCCGGCGCGCCGCCGCTCGGCTAATCGGCCTCCCATGCCCGGCGAGTCACACAACCCTATCAAGCGAAACCGACCCGACGCCGGTCACGGGTCAGCGCGTTCCCAGCGCTGAAAAACCGCAGCCACAACCTTCAAAGCGGCAATTCACGGATCGGCGCACCGTCAAGCCAGGCCCGGATCGCTTCGACAATCTGTGGATAGGCGGTGCGGTAAGTGTTTTCGGTAACGTAGCCAATATGCGGGGTCGCCAGCACGTTGGGCAGGAACCGGTACGGATGTCCAGGCGCGAGCGGCTCTTCATCGAACACGTCGAGTGCCGCGCCTGCAATGCGCCGGGCCTGCAATGCTTCAATCAACGCCGGTTCGGAGACGATCGGCCCACGCGACGTATTAACCAGATAGGCGCTCGGCTTCATTAGCGCCAGTTCGCGCTCGCCGACAATCCCGCAGGTGCGCTCGCCAAGTTTCAGGTGAACGGAGAGCACATCCGCCTCGCGAAACAACTGATCCTTGTCGACGCGTTCAACGCCGTGTTCGGCGGCCACCTCGGCCGTCAGGTTCTGGCTCCAGGCAATCGTACGCATCCCGAATGCCTGACCCATGCGCGCGACCGCCTGCCCGATTTTGCCGAGCCCTAGCAGGCCAAGTGTCTTGCCGTTTACGTCCACGCCGAGGCCCACCTGCCAGCCACCCGCGCGCACCGAGGTGGCTTCTGCATGCAGGTTGCGCGTGATGGAACTTGACGCGTATTCTGCCTGCGTTTGTTCACGCAAGCATTCGCTCGCTGACGAATGACGGCATCCGAACATATTGATGCCGGGAGGCCGGCCGCTTGCGTTTACCGTCCTGGCTTAGCGATGAATGCGAGCTTTTCCTGCCCGTCAAATCCCGCTGACTCGTAAAACTGGACGGTTGCACTATCCTTTCTTCCCGTAAGCAGCATGACCTTATAACAACCGGCCGACCAGGCAGATGTCAAAGCCTCCCTAAGCACTGCTTTGCCGTAACCGTTCCCGCGATAAGCGCTATGAGTTACGACGTTCTCCAGGATGCCATAGGGCCTACAACCTCGTGTGAGATTGGGTATGATAATGAGGGCACAACTGGAAACGAGCTCGCCATCCTTATAGCCGCCGAACAAAGTATGGCGAGGGTCCGCCATGAGCTCGTTCCACACTGAGCGAATGACCGATGCATCCGGGAGCGGCTCATCTGCTACGTGCAGGTGGTGATAGAGAAGCAGCAGTTGATCGAGCTCGGTTGGGGAAACGGGGCGCACCTGCAATTCAATTCTCTCCTTCTCTCGCGAGGCGATATTGCGCAACGGTTAAACTAGCCGCTGGCCCAGGCTCGCTGAGAATCTCACAAGATAGCCGTCCGGGTCCTGCACAAGGAATTGATGCACGCCCGCTTCAGCTTCACCGGTGCGATACCACTTTTGCTCGGGCGCCAGGAATAAAGGCCAGTCAACGCTGTCTAACAGCTTCGAGTATTGGCGCAAGCGTTTTTACGCTGACCTGGAAGTTCATCCCTCGCCCGAGCGGCGCTTCCAGCACAGCTGTTACCCAATTGCGCCCTAGACCCCGTTCCTCCAGCATGATTTGCGCGCCATCGCGGTCCAGATAGGCAAAGCCTTCATCCAGACGATCATAAACGACCGCAAAGCCGCAGAGATCACGCCAGAACCGCAAGCTTGTGCTCAAGTCCGTAACCAGCAATTCGGGCACTAGCTTCGCCGGTATGAAGGATGACTGCATAGTACTTAGCTTCATCTTAAGGAAAATACTTTACTACGAGACTGAGCCTATTGGCAAAACTAGGCCCTTCGCGTCAATAGCGCGAGATCTCGAACGCTTGCCAACGAGGCACCATAGTCGCTAAGAATACCCGTCAAGCGACGCGTAACGGGGAACGTTGCGACACTCCTGATCTGGTCGTTGGGATTGTCACCTTGAACGGGGAAGTCATTTCTTACCCGACGAATTGCGATTTTTCCATCCGCCTTATTAATCATTTTTACGAACCCCTCTTGGGCAAGCACGCAGAGCGCGTCGCGCAAGATCGCGGTTGTCACATCAAAATATTGCGCCAGATACGTTGGATTATAGTCACGGCCCATCTGCATGCGATCAAGAAGGGTAACCTGCGTGAGTTTCATTGACTATCCTGACTAAGATGGGATCCTCAGTATGGTAGTTGCGCGTCAAACCCACTCCAAGCGACTTATGAACCTTTTGATTCCCGGAATCACGATGTAAGTCATCACACGCTCCGCGTGTCCGAAACCCTCAACGCTTATGGTCAGTGTGACGTGCAAGCCATTCACCCGCGAACTGCACAATCGAGACCAGAGCAATAAGAATCACGATAACCATGAACATCACTTGCGTCTCGTATCGTTCATAGCCGTATCGGATTGCCATGTCACCCAAGCCTCCCCCGCCCACGGCTCCGGCCATTGCAGAGGTATCGATGATGGCAATGGCAGTCACCGTCATACCACCCAGAATGCTAGGAAGCGCTTCAGGCAGCAGCACATGCCGCACGATGTGCCAACGTCGGCATCCCATCGCCCGCGCAGCTTCAATCAAACCCGGCTCAACGCTGTTCAGGCTGACCTGCGCGATCCTCGCAAAGAACGGTATGAGATTCGCGCTAAGCGGCACGACCGCTGCCCACGTGCCAAGCGTCGTCCCTACAATGAAGCGCGTCACGGGCAACAGTGCGACCAACAAAATAATAAAGGGAATGGCACGAAACATATTGATGATGATCGACAACGTTTTGTTCAAACGCGGTTTTGGATAAAGCCCGTCGACAGCGGTTGCGTTCAGTACAACGGCGATGATCAGACCCGCCACTATTGCGATCGCCATCGACACGCTCACCATGAGCAGCGTCTGGAGGAGCGCATGAATGTATCGGTCAAGTATCGGCGTGGACATAACCTAGCACCTCTACGTGAGCAGCCGGCAGGGTCTTGCGAGCCTGCACTTCATTCCAATCTTGCGCGGGCACAGAAATCAGCAGGTTCCCCTGCGCATGCCCACGAAGGCGATCCAATCCACCATGTAACAAATTCGCGCCTTGACCCAGCGCGGCCAAAGCTGCGAACGGGACACCGCCGGGCAGCCCGTTCCCCGGAAATCTGACTTTGAGAATGGCCTCACCTGGATGTCCGCGCAGATCCGCTACGAGCCTGTCAGCCAGATCCTGCGGAAGATCATGCAGCAGTGGCCGCAGCAGGGCTCGCGTCGCATCAGCTTGCGGATTGCCGAAGACCTCCCAGACCTCTCCTCGCTCCACGACCTGCCCACCATCCAGGACCAGCACCTTGTGGCAAATTTCTCGAATGACCGACATGTCGTGCGTGATCAGCACAATCGTCAGACCGAGCTTGCGGTTGATATCCCGTAGCAGATCGAGAATGGATTGCGTCGTTTCCGGGTCGAGCGCTGAAGTGGCTTCGTCGCACAACAGGATTTCCGGATCGTGAACAAGCGCCCGGGCAATCCCCACCCGCTGCTTCTGGCCGCCCGATAACTTGGCCGGATAAGCGTCCGCCTTGTCTCGTAGCCCGACAAGCTCGAGCAGCGCGTCGACCCGCTCGTGCGTGATTTTCGGTTTCACCCCGGCAACGCGTAGCGGCAGGCCGACGTTCTCTCTGACGGTCTTCGCAGAAAGCAGGTTGAAGTGCTGGAAGATCATGCCAATGCGCCGGCGGAGTGCAACGAGCGCATCCTCATTGAGCGACCCTACGTCGATATCGTCGACGCGTACCCGCCCCGCACTGGGCGACTCCAGCATATTGATCGCACGCAGCAGCGTCGATTTGCCTGCGCCGCTGCGTCCGATAATGCCGAAGATTTCGCCACGTTCTACGTTGAACGAGACGTCCCTGAGCGCGATGACCGTCCCTTTGCGTCCCGAGTAGTGTTTCTGCAAATTCTCGAACGCAATATGAACATCCGGCGGTTTCGCGCTTGGCAACGGGCCGCTAACCACGCGACGAACAGAGTCATGAACATCGTTGATAGATAAACCTCGAACAGGAATTTCGCTTAAGCCAGGCGCGTACGGCATTGCGGGTTCAAAAGACATGCATGACGCTCAGGCGGATTTGGGCTGAACAGGTGCGGTCCGGACACACGCCGGCATCCCGTCAGAACGCAGGAATGACAGATCCGTTGAAATGCGTCTCGATGTATGTCCGTACTTCTGGGGACTGATAGGCCTTGACCAGGTTCTTGACCCACGGAGCATTCTTGTCCTGTTCCCGGACTGCGATGACGTTGACGTACGGATTGTGGTCCTTCCTCTCAACCGCAATGCCGTCACGTGTCGCAAAGAGGCCCGCTTCAGAGGCAAAGTTGTTGACGATCGCTGCGGCGTCGACGTCCGGGAGCGAACGCACTTGCACGATGTCCGAGGCCTCGACAAACTTCAGGTTCTTCGGGTTTGCCGTCACGTCCTGCAGCGTTGCCGTTCCCGTGAACGGGTCAAATCCGTCGCGCAGCGTGATCAGGTTGTGATCGCGCAGAATGACCAGCGCGCGCGTCTGATTGCTGGGGTCGCTTGGAATGCTGACCGTCGCGCCCGCCGGCAGTGCCTCAAGCGATTTGTACTTCTTCGAATAAAAGGCGATTGGCGAGATGTATGTGTTGCCCACGGGCACGATCTTGTAGCCTCGCTGCTTAACCTGATCTCGCAAGAACGGGATGTGCTGGAACGAATTGGCACTCAGATCGCCGTTGTTAAGTGCTTCGTTGGGGCTAGCCGTTCCTGTAATAACAATGGACTCCACCGGCAAGTTGTTCTTCTTCGCTACCTGGGTCACGATCTCCCAGATCTGCTCGTCTACACCGCCACGCACGCCCACCTTCAAAGGCGCGGAATCAGCTGCGAATGCTGGGCCATGCGACATCGTGAAAGTAGCAACAACAACAGCCATCATGCGTAGGGTCCGGTGAATCATAGTGACTCTCTCTTTAACGTTGAATTAGTGTTGGGCGATTATAGGGACGGGGTTTTCAAAGGTCTAAGAATGGTTCGTTGAATGCTAATCACCGTTTACCGCGGGCTTGTGGGAACCCACCAAGTAGCACTTGACGCGTTAGATCCCTTCGTTTCGGCGCAGATCGAGGGCATGCATATCTTCGTCGATTGAACACCTCAAACTTTGCCTGCCCAATCACCAATAGATTCGTATACCTAAGTAGTATCGTCGGTTAAAGCACGAATGTGTTCGTTGACCTTCCACGTGTACCCCACAGTGCATGAAAACCCAGGACGGGCTACATTGAATTTCTCCGGAATTGCCCCGCGCGATTTCAATTGCGGCTTATCGCATCTAGCCGGCAATCCTAACAACCAGGAGTTCGAGAACGAAACGATCAATGCTGATAAGCAATACACGGACAGCGCGGAGAACTGATGGCGACGTACGTGGATATTGCAATTGCCTGGCTGGGGCTTAGAACGTACAGGGATTTCTTGTTGATTCCGGCTGTCCTGGCTTCATCAGGAATAGCCGGCGATGTCGGGTATGGCAATGAGCCGGGCCCTTCAAGACCGACCGGAACGTACCTCCGGTCGGTGCAGCACGGCGCGGCAAGCCTTGCGTTGCTGTGTCAGGCGGCCTTGGTGGCTCGCGATGCGTGTGCTGCGGTGTCCTTCGCGGCCTTCGACGCGGCAGCCGTCGCTGCGTCGAAACTGCTTTCAGCAATTTCGACGGCCTGCTTCGTTGCCTTGTGAACGGTATCGTAGGTCGTGTTGGCAGCGCTGATCGTCGACTTCAGCAGCGCCACCGCAGTTTCCGAGCCCGCCGGCGCGTTCTTTGTCACATTGTCGATGAAGGTCTGCGCGCTATGGCTGTTTTCGGCAAACTGCGCTTCGGCGACCTTGAGAAATTCCGCCTGAGTGCCCGTCAGGATCTCATACACATGACGGCTATATGCCTGGGCCTTTTCGGCGGCCGGTTGCGCGAGGGCATTCTGAAGCTTGAGCAGATCCTGCGGGTCTTTCCCGGACAGCGTCTTCTGCGCGGTTTCCTGCGTTTCGGCAAATATCGACTTTGCGGCCTGCAGATTCAGGATGGTCAGCTTTTCGACGCCCTCGAACACCTTGTTCGTCAGGTTGAAGAATGCGTCGACATGGCTTTTTTGTGCTGCGGCGAACTGTTCCGGAGAAAACTGGGTCATCTCTATGCTCCTGGGTAGACGGACACTAGCGGGCACTAGCAGCTAATTCGAGGACATGGTGCGAACGTGGTGCGTCGCAACACGAAGCCCATTCTTGGTGCCACGAGCAAGGATGTCAAATGACATATTCGTGATAGCAAATATGGCGGCCGGCCCTGACTCAAGCAGGGCGGCGGATAAGACCGACGAGGGTCGCGTAGCGCCAGCTCGCGTCGCCGTTAGGTGGAAGCGATCTCATCTCCGATACGAGTCAGACCAGGTAATACACGCGGTCATGCTCTCGCACGCAAGTCGGCTGCAAGCTGTTCTGCGTGAAGTGTGGGCACTTGCATTCGCATCAACACCGTACGGCTACCACGAACGGCAGTCAGCTCGACGCGTGCGTGAAAGGTTGCGTTTGTCCGGTTCGGTCAAGCCTCTTCCGCTTCCGATTGAGCTCTCCATAGACTGTGCTCGGTCAAGTTGTATAAGTACTGCCCATGTCTCACCCATCGTCCCGGGCTGTCAGCTCACGGACGAGCGGCATGACCTCTTGGGCGAAACGCTTCATATCCGCTTCAAACGGCTGGAACTGCAGCATGAACAATTCGATTCCCGCCCGATGAAACTCGACAATACGCCGCGCTACCGTTTCGTAGCTGCCAACCAGTCCTGCGGCGGTTCCACCATTCGACCCAACCCGCGCTGACTTGGCGAACGTCTGGTGCATGACCACGTTTGGATCGCTGTTTTCCTTCTGCACTGCGCGCAAGGGCGCATCCTTCGCGGCAAGCGCGAACAGGTGGTCGAGATGCTCCTGCCCCTGCCCGTCGGTCGGCCGCGCAATCACGAAAGCAGAAAGCCCGAAGCGCAATGGCGGACCAGTACGCGCCCGCCCTCCCACGTCTTCGATCAATCGACGCACATCGGGCAACGGTTGGCCGTTGATGAACCAGACATCGCCGCGGTCAGCCACTAGCGCCCTCGCCGGCTCCGACTCGCCGCCGACATAGATGCGCGGTCTCTCCCGGAAGCGGTCGGCCGGGCGCAAGACATAGTCTTCCACGTCGAAGAACCGCCCTTTGAAATTGGTCCGCTTTCCAAGCATCAGGTCATTCACCACCGTGATCCATTCACGGCCGTATGCGTAGCGTTCGTCATGCTCCGCAAAACCGATACCGGCCTTGGCCAACTCCGGGCGATTCCATGCGTTGACCAGATTGATGGCGAATCGCCCGCCGCTGATGTCTTCAATCTGCATGGCCATTTTGGCCAGGGTGACAGGATGATAGAGATAGGGCTTGATCGCCGTGATGATCTCGATGCGCGTAGTCAGCGCAGCCAACGCTGCCGAGGCAGTCCAGGCCTCCAGTTGATCAAGGGTCTCGTCATGAGGATTGATCGTATGCTGCGCGACCAGCGTCGAGTCGAAACCGAGTCGCTCGGCTTCCAGGACGAGGTCGCGGTTGCGAGACCATGACGCATCGTAAGGTTCATCAGGATCCTGAAGCGCAGCACGGCTGCCGTGCACCAGCGCCCAAATGCCGAAGCGGGGAGTTGACGAAGGCATCAGTCGACCTAACGTGGATTGAGAAAGATAAGAATCAGAACCTGCAAGCATGCGTCGACCACATCGCACCGGTCAATGCTTCTCTTCAAGTTTGTTTGCATATCGATAGAAGGAAACGCGGAATGAAAACCCGTTTCCGATGCAGCCATTCCTGATGAACGGTCCAGTCCCTGCACCTCTTCTCAAGCCCTTATATCCGAATCGAAAATCGCGTTGCCCCGCTATAGCGATAAGGTTCAGCCGATTTCTTGTTAGATCAAATCGTGCCCCGTTCTTATACTCGCTCACGTAAGGGTTTGGTTCGAACCGAGCCACTCAACCCCTCGCCGCGCCGTTTCCTTCGCGGATCTCTCGTGAACAACTGACTACCCAGTGAGCGTCTACCCATCATGACAACGCCGAACCCTCGCAGCGCGGATCACCCTATCGATCCGCAATTTGTGAATCGCTGGTCGCCGCGCGCCTTCAGCCAGGAACCTATCGATAACGCCACGCTGCTGACGTTTCTCGAGGCCGCTCGCTGGGCGCCATCGTCGTATAACTCACAGCCATGGCGGTTTATCTACGCAACCCGTGACAGCGAGCACTGGAAGCAATTTCTGGGCTTCCTGAACGACTTCAATCGCAGCTGGGCAAGTGAGGCCGCGGCATTGGTCATCGTCCTCTCGAAGAGTACGTTCGTCCCGCCGGGCGCAACAGACGAAGTGCCGTCAATCAGTCATTCGTTCGACAGTGGCGCCGCGTGGGGCTATCTCGCGCTGCAGGCAAGTCTGGCTGGATGGCACACGCACGGACTGGCTGGAATCGAACGAGCCAAAATTCGGACAGAGTTGAAAATCCCGGATACCTACACGATTGAAGCAGGAATCGCGATAGGCCGTCTCGGCGACAAGGCTTCGCTGTCGGAAGCACTACAGGCGCGAGAAACGCCCAGTCCGCGCAAACCCCTTGGCGAAATCGCCACCGAAGGTCGATTCGCAGCCTAAGTTAAACAAGGAAACACGCCAATGTCCCATCACGTCTATAAGCAAATTGAACTGACCGGCTCGTCAACGCAATCGACTGACGACGCGGTGTCAGTCGCTCTGGCAAGAGCCAACAAGACCTTGCATAACATTGACTGGTTTCAGGTCATCGAAACGCGTGGTCATGTCGAGGGTGGCAAAGTTGCGCATTGGCAAGTGACACTAAAGGTCGGCATTCGTCTAGACGACTAGTCGCGCTGGTCCCGTCGGCGCAAGTTGCCGGGGCCGGCTCGAGAAGACGATGCTTTCTATAGCCGAAATACTTGGTTTGAGCGCGTGCGAAGGGGCGTTAAATTGCGCGCTCAACAAACCAGGTCAAGGAATATAAAGTGTCCCTTTTGCCGCGCATCTCCCGACGCATCGCTCTGCTTTCACTCGCCTGCCTCGTCTTGACGGGCGGCGTGAAGGCAAACGCAGAAGAGCAAGTTCTGAAGATCGGTGTGACGACGGGACCCCACGAAGAGATTTTCGAAGCCGTCAAAAAGGTGGCTGAACGCGACTACGGCCTGCATATCCGGATTGTGGCCTTCAGCGACTATATACAGCCGGACGCCGCGCTCGATTCGGGCGACATTGACGCCAACAGCTATCAGCATCGTCCCTTTCTCGCCTCCCAGATTCGTGCACGTGGCTATAAGCTGGTAGGCGTTGGGCGCACGTGGATCGGCCCTATTGGCATCTACTCAAAAAAGTACAAGCAGTTCTCAGCACTTCCCGACGGTGCCAGCATCGGCATTCCGAACGATCCGGCAAATGAGAGCCGCACGCTACTGCTGCTGCAGAAAGCGGGGGCGATCAAACTGCGCTCCGGGATCGACCCGGTCACAGGCATCAATGCGACACCTCGCGATATCACCAGTAATCCGAAGCATTTCAAGTTCACCGAGATCGACGCGGCGCAACTGCCGCGCACACTCGATGATTTCGATGCGACCACCATCAATGCCGACTATGCGATCAAGGCCGGCCTGAATCCCGGTCGGGACACCATCCTGGTAGAGGATGCGAACGGGCCATACGCCTGCTTGATCGCCGTTCGGGAACAGGATGCTGGCAAGCCGTGGGTGCAGCAGATCGTCAAGGCCTATCAATCCGACGAGGTGCGCAACTTCATTCTGACCCGCTATAAAGGCGCGCTCATACCGGCGTTTTAATACCCGGCAGATCAGGCTGATGCGGTGGTCCAAGTCCGCATGGGCATGCGCACGTGTCTTGCTGCAAGGACCGCAACGACAATCACATTTACTTACCAGCTGGCGACACCAATTCTTGATCCACCGCATAAAGCCTGCACTGCAAGCCGCCGCGTTTTGCACAGCCATCGAGTGCTTCCTTCTGCGCGTCCGGGCCGGTCCTGGATGCCCAATGCCCGTTCTCGGACAACGCGAACGCTCTTGGTGATGCCGACCACAGAAAGCGCCGATAGCCCTCTCGCCCGGCATCATTCAAATTCGGCACGGCAGAAACGTCCTCGATATCCGGTCCGTCGGAGTGGCTTCTCAAATCGTAGCGAATGTCGACTGGGAGCCCCAAAGAAGCGAGAAATTTCTCGACCTGCGGCAGCCAAATTGGCGTTCCGCTAAAAGAACCGAACATCGCATGCGCATCGTCGCCGAAACTTCCGAAATCAACAAATTGCGCATGACCGCCCGCGCCGTTATAGGCGTCCAACATTCTGTGAGCGAGTGGGGGCGGAAACAACGAATCATTCTCTCCATACATCCACAGCGACGGAATAGTGGTTGTCTTCCCGTAATCACCGTAGGCAACAACTAAATTGCGTTCTGCGCCCGGGGTGTTCATAAAGCGCAAACCGCCGGCAAAACTGATCAATCCAAGCACGCCCGGAGGATTTCTTGACCCTAGCGCAATCGTCGCAAGTCCGCCCGCCGATTGACCGATCACTACGATTCGGCTCGCATCAATAAACGGAACCGTTTTGGCGTAATCAATGGCGGCTGCTATGTCGTCGGCTTGCGCAAGCCCTGTGTCCTCTATGTTGCTGCCCGCCGAAAGATAGAAACCGCTGGAGCCCGCGAATCCTTGCCGCATGGGGGCGATCACCGCATAGCCGCGCCGCACAAATTCAAGCGCTTGTCCGTAAAAGGCAGAGCTGGATTGAAACCGCGGCTCTCCAGGATTTTTCCCGTGATTGATCACTACAAGCGGAAAAGGTCCATCTCCCAGCGGAGCATACAACCGGGTTTCGAGTTCAACATGAAATAACCCGTGGCCTTTGGGAACCAGGATTTTCTCATCGCGTAAGGACGCGGCGTGCGACAAGGGCGAGAAGACCATGAGAAACGCAAGCATAGACAACGCAAGACCATCGAATCTCCTTCGACTAGCAATATGCACACGCGTTTCCTCATTCGCTGGTTTAGACGAATTTGCCTGGGTCGCGCATACAAATATCGACCTGCTGAAAACCTGGTTACTCCCTCGCAACGCCGCCGAGATGCTCGGCAAGGAACGCGTCCATCGCTTCATAGAATTCGAACTGGTTCTCTTCGTTGTGAAAGCCGTGCCCTTCGTTTTCCTTGAGCATGTATTTGACATCGACGCCGCGCGCACGCAGGGCGTTGACGATCTGATCGCTCTCGGCCTGTTTGACTCTCGGATCGTTAGCGCCTTGCGCGACAAACAGCGGCGTAACAATCCGGTCCGCGAAGAACAGCGGCGACGCATCGTGCAGTGCCTGCTTGCCCTCTTCGGTCTGCGGGTTGCCGATCATCTCGACCATCATGTCGCGCATCGGCTTCCAATACGGAGGCATCGATTCGAGCAAAGTGAAGAGGTTCGATACGCCGACATAGTCGACGGCAGCCGCGTATCGATCCGGCGTAAACGCAACGCCCGCAAGTGTCGCGTAGCCACCATAACTTGCCCCGTAGATCCCGACGCGCGCCGGATCGACGATCCCTTGCGACACAAGCCAGTCGACGCCGTCGTCGATATCATTCTGCATCGCGAGCCCCCATTGCCCGAAGCTGGCTTCCCAGAAAGCGCGGCCATATCCCGTCGAGCCCCGGAAATTGAGCTGCAGCACCGCATAGCCGCGGTTCGCAAGCAGTTGCGTTTCGACATTAAAGCCCCATACGTCTCTCGCCCAAGGACCGCCATGCGGATTGACGACCAGCGGCAAGGGCTCGGCGAATTCCTGCCCTAGCTCGAATCCAGCGGGCAACGTCAGGTATCCGTTGATTTGCAAGCCGTCGCGTGCCTCGAAGCGAATTGGCAGCATTGGCACCATGTCGGCAGGGTCGAGCCAGGGCGTCATGTCGGCAAGCTTGGCAAGGTGCCGGCGCCCGATGTCGTAGATCCACACCGAGCCGGCCGACCGGTCGCTTGCGGCACGCACGATCACGCGTGACTCGTCGCGCGTTTTGCTTGCGATCGTAATTTCCTGATCCGGCAACTGTCGCTCAAGATCGGCCCTGACGTCACGGGCAAAGTCGTCGAAGAAATGGCGATGAACCCGATCGTCGACATAGGACGCAGATATCAGCACGCGCCGATGTTCCGAATACGTGAGTCCGCTCACGTCGACATGCGTGGTCTCGAACAGCAACGCCCCTCTTCACCCGTCTGGGGATCCAATTCGAAAATTGCCGATTTGTCGCGTCCTCTATTCGATAAAACGTAAAGCCGTTTGTCATCGAACGTAAAGAACAACGGCGAGACAGTCTCACGGAAGTCCGTCGTCAGAATAGCCCGGAAAGGCTCTGCCTCGACGTCACGGTAGAGCAGCGTCTTGTTGACACCATCTGAAGCGACCGCGACCCGCAACCGCCCTTCGTGATCCGTCATCCAGCCCATGACAGTGCCCGGATTCTCAGCGATCGGCGTCAGTTCGCCCGTCAGGATGTCTACGCGAAAAACATCGAAAGCCTGCAGATCGCGGCGATTCATCTGGATCAGCACGTGGCGGTCGTGGTCCCTGAGCACATCAACAATGCTCGCCTTGACGCCATCGAACGGCGTCAGATCGCGCGGCTCGCCACCGTCGATCGGGACCGAGAGCACGTGGAAGTTCTCGTCACCGCCAAAATCCTTGACGAACAAAATCTGATCGTTGCCCTTCCATGCGTGGCCGGGCACGTCGCGTTCTGTCTCGTTGGTCAACGCGTGCGGCTCGCCTACGGGAGCGCCGTCGGCATCGATCGCCTGCACGAATATGTTTTGGCGGCCGGAGCGCCGCGCAAGAAAGGACAGGTGCCGGCCATCAGGCGCGATTGCGAACGAATGCTTGTCTGGCCTGCGGAAGAAATCTCGCACCGCATACCGCTTGACCGCGCGTTTGATCGCGCCACCGTTACCGTTACCGCTACCCTTTTTTTGACCTTCAGCGACCATGTGTGCCTCCGTGAAAGCTGCATTTGAACACGAGAGGCACCGCCATGCACGCCAGTGAGTCCGCGCTGCCCCCGAGGCGCGACGGAGATCGATCCGCACCCCTGGCTGCTTACGAGGCTTTCAGCGCGCCCGTATCAGCAACTCATAGCTCGCGTCCTGATCCGCAGTGGAGCGTTCACCGCGTGCCCAACCAACCGCACTGCGATAGGCACCCATCGTCACCGGGTCGGCAAGGACACTTTCCTGAGACCGGACCCTGTCGGCGAGCGGCGCGACAAAAAGCGCGTCCTCGGGGCAATACAATTCGCACATGAAGCAGGTCTGACAATCGTCCTGCCGGGCAATGACTGGCACGCCGTTCGACACTGCATCAAACACGTTGGTCGGGCACACGGTCACGCAAATATTGCATCCTGTACAGCGCGCGGCACTGACGATTTCGATCATGCCGCCGCCGCGATAGAGAGGTCCCCGTGTTCCCGATACGGCACTGCAAGCCGCCGTACCCACACCTCATCCAGGCCGCCGCTCACCAGACGGTGACGTTGATGCGGGTCAAGGGATCCGTGCTCGCGCCTGCGATGCATGCCGCGTGTTTCGGTGCGCTGCAGCGCGCTCCGATACATCCAGCGCGACGTCGCCAGCATGGCGGCCGCCTCGCGGGCACGCACGGCTTCCTGAGCGGTCCGCGCGGGCGCGCACTGTGTTAGCCCGACCCATAGGTCATCGAGGCGCTGCAACGAGTCTTCGAGCAGATCGCCGCTTCGCGTCCAGTTGCGCTCATAGGGAAAGACCTCGGCCTGTACGGCGCGAATAACGTCGGCGCTGTCGATTGGGGCGCTTGCATTGTCCGTGTGCAGGCCTACTCCGCCTGCACGCCTGAGGACACGCCGCGCCGTGGCGCGGGCGTCCCTCGAACAATCCGCCGCGCCCGCGCCCGCCCAGAACCCCGACGACATCGCCCAGGCGGCATTGTGGCTGCCACCACCTGTGAAGCCACCGCATATCAATTCGCGGGTGGCTGCATCGCCCGCAGCGTAGAGTCCCTCGACCGAGGTTGCGCAGCTTTCATCGACGACATGCAGCCCACCCGTGCCGCGCACCGTGCCTTCAAGTCGCAAGGTCACGGGGAAGCGCTGTTCAAAGGGGTCAATGCCCTGACGATCGAAAGGAAGAAAGAAATTAGGCTGAGCCGACCGCATCCATTGGCGGATTGCACTGTCGGCAAGATCGAGGCGGGCGTACACCGGCTGCGTCTGCAGCGTCTGAGCGATGATGCCCCTGCCGCGCGCTGAACCGGCACCCTCAATGACGGAGCCATCCTCGTAGTAAAAGGTTGCCCAGTTGTAGAAGAGCGATTTCGTCACCGACGAAAATGCGGGCCCCAGCCCATAGGAATTAGAAAACTCCATGCCGGACAGTTCCGCGCCTGCTTCGGCAGCCATCAACTGGCCGTCACCGGTAAGCACGTTGCAGCCGAGCGCGCGGCTGAGGAACGCGCATCCGCCTGTCGCGATGACGACAGCTTGCGAACGCACGAGCCAGGTGTCGCCCGTCTGCCGATGCACGCCGGCAGCGCCGGCGACCACGCCATGTTCATCGGTCAGCAACTCGAGTGCGGGGCTGTGATCAAGGATCCGCGCGCCGGATTGCTTGACCCGCTTGCGCATGAGCCGCATGTACTCCGGGCCTTGCAGCGAGTCGCGGTGCTCGATCCCATTGGCATCGACCGGAAACGGATAACCCCATTCCGCCAGCCGCTCGGCATTGATCCAGGTCTGTTCGAGCACACGATCCATCCACGCGTGCTCGGCCAGCTCGCCGCCGAGGGCGAACCGGCTCGCCTTGGCTTTCTCGCGCGACTGAACGTCCGGAGGAACGTGCCATAACGCCGTGCCGGCGGGTGCCGTCGCCCCCGACGTTCCGCAGAAGCCCTTGTCCACGAGCAACACCTTCGCGCCTTTGGCCGAGGCGCTGATCGCCGCCCATGCACCCGCGGGACCGCCACCTATGACCAGCACGTCCACCTCGTACTGCCCCGTCCCTTCCGCGCTCGACACAACTTGTTTGCCCGAATCGACGTTGCTCATTGCCATTGCGTCTCCCGCGTCTGATCTGAAATCGTGTGTCTGGATTAGATATGGCCATCTGGACCGGTCCACGGGAAGTCCGGGCAACGCGATCAGAGCAGGTAACTATAACGAGCGCCCCCATCGATAAAAACCAATCATTTCTCGGTTTCTTATTCTTTTTCCGGGATCGATAAAAACCAATCATTTCTCGGTTTCTTATTCTTTTTCCGGGGAAATATTCGTTAAGAAAAGCGCGTTAATGCCGACAACGAAACACCACGCAATGAAGCATCGAGCAGGAATTTGCTTTCCATGTTCTCTCTAAGAACCTTAGCCTGAATGCAACTTAGACGAGCGCTATCTTCATGCTAGCGTTTAAGTCCGCTCACCCTTCAACCCTGACTCATTTGACATGCAGAACAATAACTTCAGACACAGCAAGGCCAATCGTGCAGTCATGCGCAAGTCGATCGCCCGAGGCTTCACCGGACTGCTTGCCGGAGTGCTCGCAAGCGCGGCGCTGGCTGCGCCGGCCCCGGACGAGATCCCGTCGCTGAAAGGAAAACGTATTGGCATCACGGTGGCCGGCACGGAACACTACTGGGACCTGAAGGCCTATCAAGGGCAGATCGATGAGGTGAAGCGCCTGGGCGGCACGCCGATCGCGCTCGACGGCGGGCGCAAGGACGCGCAGCAGATCGCCCAGATCCAGACACTGATTGCGCAAAAGCCCGATGCGATCATCGAGCAACTCGGTACAGCGTCAGTCCTCGAACCCTGGCTTCAGAAAATCCGTGCGGCGGGCATCCCGCTCTTTACCGTCGATACCGCCAGCCCCTCGAGCATCAACGTCACCACGTCCGACAATTTCTTCATCGGCGAGCAACTGGCGCTCAAGCTCGTGAACGACCTGCATGGCGAAGGCAACATTCTTGTTTTCAACGGTTTCTACGGCGTACCGGTTGTCGCCATGCGCTATGACCAGTTGCGCTCGGTTCTCAAGTGGTATCCGAAGATCAAGATCATCCAGCCGGAGTTGCGCGACGTGGTGCCGAACACGGTCCAGGACTCGTACGCGCAGATCAGCCAGTTGCTGAACAAATATCCGAAGGGCACGGTCCAGGCTATCTGGGCCGCCTGGGATGTTCCGCAGATCGGCGCGACGCAGGCGGTGGACGCGGCGCATCGCACGGACGTCAAGACGTATGCGGTCGATGGCAGCCCTGACGTCGTCGCCCTGGTGAAGAATCCGCAGTCCAGCGCGGCCGCGGTCGTCGCCCAGCAACCGTACCTGATCGGCAAGACGGCGGTCGACAATGTCGCGCGTTATCTCAACGGCGACCGCTCATTGCCGCCCGCCACCTACGTGCCGGCGATTCTCGTGACCAAGGACAACGCCGCCAACGCCGCGCAAACGCTGGGTCAGGCCGATGCCAAGTAAGCATGGCTTGCTCGAACTGCGGGCCATCTCCAAGCAGTTCGACGGCATACCGGCATTGCGCCAGGTCTCGCTCGACCTGGCGCCTGGACAAGTGCATGGCCTGATCGGCCAGAACGGTGCCGGGAAATCGACCCTCATCAAAGTCCTCGGCGGCATACACCGTGCAGACGAAGGTGAGGTGGTTCTCGGTGGCAAAGCCGTTTCGATCAACAGTCCTTCCGATGCACGCCGGCTTGGAATCGAGATCGTGCACCAGGATCGCCTGCTGGCACCGACCCTGACCGTGGCCGAAGCGTTACTGCTCGGCAACGAGCCCACCTTCGGCCTCCTGCCGGTTCTCAACGCCGCACGCATGCGCCGCTTTGCGCGCACCGCCGTGCAGGAGCATTTCGGTATCGATATCGAGCCGACCCGGCTTATAGCCGAGTTGAGCGTTGCAGAGCAGCAGCTCGTGCAGATCACGCGGGCGCTGCTCAGCGCTCCTCGCGTGCTGGTCTTCGACGAACCTACGGCGGCACTCGCGCGGCATGAAGCCGAGCAATTGTTCGCCGCGATTCGCAGGCTACGCGAGCGCGGTCTTGCGATCCTCTATGTCTCCCACTACCTCGACGAAATCGAAGCGCTCTGCGACGTCGTGACCGTCCTTCGCGATGGCCGGGACGTGGCACGGGTCCTGGTGGCCGACTCAACGCCGCAACAGCTCGTCGCCGCGATGATCGGCGGTAGTACCGCTGCGCTTGTCCCCGCGTCGACGCGCACGGCTGGCGCGCCGCTCCTGCGCGTCTGCGGGCTGAGTGCAGCGGCCCGCTTCGAAGTCGTCAGCTTCGACGTACGCCGCGGCGAGATCGTCGGCGTGACGGGGCTGCTAGGGTCTGGCGGCAAAGCCGTCGTGCGCAGCCTGTTCGGACTCGAACCCGGCGTGCGCGGGCAAATCGAACTGGATGGCACTGCTTACGTGCCGGACGATCCGCGCAATGCCGTGCGCCGTGGCATCGCTTTCGTGCCTGAGGACAGGCGAGCGCATGGCATCGCGCTCGACTTGCCTGTCCGCGAGAACATCTCGCTTGCAAGCCTTACGCGCCTCGTGCGGCATTTCATGATAGATCGTCGTCGCGAGAAGGAACTGGTACAGCAACGGATGGACGACCTGCAGGTTCGCGCGCCGGGTACCGAAGCGCCTGCGCGTCAGCTCTCCGGCGGCAACCAGCAGAAGGTCGTCCTGGCGAAATGGCTTAGCACGCGCGCGAACCTGTACTTGCTCGACGAACCCACCGTAGGTGTCGATATTCGCGCGAAAGCAGAGATCTACCGGGTCATTGACGAACTCGCCGCACAGGGCGCGGCGGTGTTGCTGTTTTCGACCGATCTCATCGAATTGCAGGGAATCACGGACCGGATTCTCGTCCTCGCTCGCGGGGCGCTCGTGCAGGAGCTGGTCTCGAAAGAGACGACCCATCAGGAAATCCTGGGCTGGGCGAGCGCAGCGGGTGTGGGTGCTAGTCCGAGCGCAAGTTCGAGTTCGAGTTCGAGTTCGAGTTCGAGTTCGAGTTCGAGTTCGAGTTCGAGTTCGAGTTCGAGTTCGAGTTCGAGTTCGACCCATGATCGTGAGGTGGTGCAAGCATGAGTCAAGTTCAAATCAAGCAATCGCGCGGCAACGTGCTCGCTCTCGCGAGATCCTTCAAACTGCCGCAATGGTGGCTGCAAAGCGGCGCGCTCTTAGCAATTCTCGCTGTGCTGGCAGTGTTTGCAGCAAGCTCGCCGCTCTTCTTCACCGTAGGCAATCTCGCGAATGTGATGCAGCAGACGGCGGTGATCGGTACGCTCGCGTTCGGCCTGACGCTCGTCCTGATCGGTGGCGGCGCGAACGGCATCGCCGGCGGCATCGATCTCTCGATTGCAGCGAACCTCGGCTTCTGTGCGGCCGTTTATGCGACTTCGTTAGCCAACGGTCTTGCGTCGCCGACGGCAGTCGCGCTCACGCTCTCAGCCGGTACCGCGGTCGGCGTATTCAATGCGTTCGCAGTGGTCGTACTGCGCATGCTTCCCCTTCTCGCTACGCTCACCACGATGAACATCGTGGCGGGGCTGGAGTTGGTCGTTACGCGAAACACGACCGTTTCCGCGACCGGGCCAACGCTTGCCGCCCTTCTCGACAACGGCCCGTTCGCCATTCCGTGGCTCTCTTACGCGTTTGTCGGTGTGGGCCTGATGTTCGTCTGGCTCGGGCACTTTACGCGATTCGGGTTGAGGCTACACGCGTCGGGCAGTCATCCCGCAGCGGTTCGCGCGGCTGGACTGAGCACTGAAGGCTACGTCGCGGCGAGCTATGTCGTGTGCGGGCTGTCGGCGGGCATCGCCGCCCTTGCCTCCACGGCACTTCTGAGCGGCAGCGCACCGGGCGCCGGAGAGAATCTTCTCGCAGTGATCGCTGCCGCGCTGCTGGGTGTCGTGTTCTCGCGACGGCTCGTGCCGACCGTGGCGGGCACCTGGTTGAGCGTTGTGTTCCTCGGCCTTGTCGCGAACGGCTTCCAGCTGGACAACGTGTCGAGCTACTGGATCAGCGGTGTTGAAGGCGCATTGATCCTGTTCGTCGTTTCGCTCACGGCGCTGCTGCGCCGACGCAACCTGGAGAAGCGCAGTCATGCGTGAGCTCATCCTTCGCCCCTTCGCGCGTACCGTCCCGATCAACGGATGGACGCGCTATGCGCTGGTCTTTGCCTTCGCCGCCGCAATCGCATTCTTTGCCGTGTTCGCGCCGGCGTTCGCCACG
>Ga0302226_10001244_pt1 | contig 19520 bp, 11 predicted proteins | sample II_Palsa_E3_3_FD_193524 | JGI IMG/M metagenome (GOLD analysis project Ga0302226, IMG submission 193524) | Peat permafrost microbial communities from Stordalen Mire near Abisko, Sweden - II_Palsa_E3_3 | ecosystem: Environmental > Terrestrial > Soil > Palsa > Peat permafrost | place: Sweden...
TTTCGTGAGGAGAGGACATAAAGTGTAGGGGTGACATCGGCAGCCATTTTGCAACCTCGCGCCCACATCGCCTGTGCCCAAACGGATGGAAGAGCAGTCGACAGTGAGGGCATGGTGACGATGCTTCAGCCGCAACACTCTCCCGCTGCTGTGTGCCCAGTTTCTTTGCGTCTCAACAAGCACCGCCCCCCAAATGGCAACCTACTTTGACTTTATCGTCGTGGGCGGCGGCACCGCCGGCAACACGGTCGCGGGCCGTCTCGCGGAGCATCCCGACGTGCGCGTGCTGATCGTGGAGGCCGGCGTGGCCAACCCGACCGAGCTCGAGGAAATTACGACGCCGTCCCGGGCGATGGACCTGCGCAGCAGCAAGCACGACTGGGCGTACAAGACGACGGTGATCAAGCGCGACGACTACGAGCGCATCGAGAAGCCCAACACGCGCGGCAAGGTCCTCGGCGGCAGCTCGGCGCTCAACTACTTTACGTGGGTCCCCGGCGCCCGCCACACCTACGACGACTGGGAGCAGTTTGGCGGCGCGGAGTGGACGTGGACGCCGCTGCTGCCGTACCTGCGCAAGAGCGTGACCTACCACGACGACGAGCAGCTGTACCCGCAGGAGCTGCACAAGATCGGCGGCGGCGGCCCCATCCCGATCGCCCACTCCAAGCTGATCCCGGAGATGAAGCACTTCCGCGAGGCCCTCACCAAGGCGTGGGTCTCCAAGGGCGAGCCGCTGACGGAGGACATCTACAACGGCACGATGAACGGGCTCACCAAGTGCATCGACACCATCTACAACGGCCAGCGCTCGGGCAGCTACCTCTTCCTCCGCAACAAGCCCAACATCACCATCGTCTCGTCCGTCCGTTCAAAGCGCCTGCTCATCGACAAGGCCAGCCGCACCTGCACCGGCGTCGTCGTCATCGCGCCCTCGGGCGACGAGCTCACCTACCACGCCACCCGCGAGGTCATCCTCTCCCAGGGCGTGTTCGAGAGCCCCAAGCTGCTCATGCTCAGCGGCATCGGCCCCGCCGACGAGCTGGCCAGGCACAAGATCGACCTCGTCCTCGAGTCGCGCCACGTCGGCCAGAACCTGGTCGACCACCCCGCCGTGCCCTTTGTCCTGCGCGTCAAGGACGGCTTTGGCGTGGACGACGCCCTCCTGCGCACCGGCCCCGCGCACGATGCCGCCGTCAACGAGTACCGCACCGCGCGCTCGGGCCCGATGGCGTCCGGTCTGCTGGAGATGGTCGGCTTCCCCCGCATCGACGAGTACCTGATGCGCGACCCCATCTACCGCCAGGCCAAGGCCAGCAACGGCGGCGTGGACCCGTTCCAGCCCGGCGGCCGGCCCCACTTTGAGCTCGACTTTGTGTGCATGTTTGGCAGCGCGTTCCAGTGGCACTTCCCCGTGCCCAAGGAGGGCAACTACACGACCGTCGTCGTCGACCTCGTCCGCACCGTCTCCGAGCCCGGCGAGGTCACGCTCAACAGCGCCGACCCGCTCGAGCAGCCCAAGATCAACCTCAACTTTTTCGCCAACGACCTCGACATCATCGCCATGCGCGAGGGCATCCGCTGGACCTACGACCTCCTGCTCAACGGCGAGGGCTTCAAGGACATTGTCGTGGACCAGTACCCGTGGGACATGCCGCTCTCCTCGGACGACGAGATGAAGCGCGTCGTGCTCGAGCGCAGCCAGACCGCCTTCCACCCCACCGGCACCGCGCGCCTGTCCAAGAGCATCGACCAGGGCGTGGTCGACCCCCAGCTCAAGGTCCACGGCATCAAGAACCTGCGCGTGATCGACGCGTCCGTCATCCCCGTCATCCCCGGCTGCCGCATCCAGAACTCGGTCTACATGGTGGCCGAGAAGGGCGCCGACATGATCAAGGCGCAGCACGGCGACCTGTTCAAGGTCTACTAACGAGAAATACAGTTTTTTTGTTTTGTTTTGTTTTGGCGAAAAACGAAAACATCGGTGCTCGCCTATGGGTGCGCTATTTGGAGGAGGAGGAAGAGGACGACGACGATGCCAGGGGCTGGCGCGCAAACACGGTCGTGGCCACGGCAGCCGCCAGAACTACGAGTGACACGATCACTGCCGGGTTCTCGGCGTGGTACGACGGGTCCATCAGCTTGCCAAAGAACGTGCTCGCCAAGGGCTTGGTCACAGCGGGAGCGGTAACAGTCTTGGGCACCTCGGCGACAGTAGCAGCAGCAGCGGCGGCGGCGGCGGCGGCGGCGGCGGCCTCTGCCTTCTCTTTCGCGACCATCTCGACGTTACCGCGGATAAAGACTTTGAGCGACGTCCAGCCCTTGCGCTTGGCCAGAGCCACGGCCTCGGCCAGGTCGTTGTTGGTGCTGAGCTGGACGCGGTCCTCCTCGTCGTCCACGTACACGACGTGCCAGTCGTCCTTGCTGTCGCCGCCCAGGACGCCCGTCGCGAGCACCGACTTGCGGCGGATCGTCTCCAGCAGGAGCGCAAAGTTGGTGGGCGAGCTGAACCGGTGCACGGTCCCCTTGTGGTCGGTCAGCTTGTACACAAACACGTCGGTCGAGCTGACTGCCTCAGAGTTCTATCATGGTTGCATTTCAATAATCGTTCGGATCGTGCTGGTTTTTACCCCGCTGAGCTGGCTCACGCTGACGCGATCGTCGTCATCCGGCTCGCCCATGCCGTCCTCCGACTGCAGGTCAAAGTTGTTTCCGCCGTTGCTGAGCGAGACGCGGTCGTCTTCGGCCGTGGCGTCCCAGAACGCGCTAAAGACGTCGTTGTTGGTGACGCCGTTGGCGCCTCCGAGCCCGCCGTTCTGCTGCTGCAGCTGCTGCTGAGCGCTCTTCTCGCCCATGCGCGCCAGCTGCGACATGGTCGAGTACGTCAGGTGCAGGACATCGGCCACGCCCACGAGTGCGCCAGACGACGGGTCGACAACGGGCAGGTGGAGGTAGTGGCCCGCTTTTTAAATAGAAAAATATAAATAAATGAGTTAGAAAGATAGTTGCATACCGTTCATTTTCTTGAGGGCCTCGAGGATGGTCATGTCGGGTCGGGCGGCGTCGGGATTGGGCGTCATGACGCGGATGACGGCGGTCGAGCCCGAGTCCTTTTATTTTGAAATTTTAACTGTCTTTTTTTTTTTTTTACTAAAATAAATAAAATGGTACCAGCCCCGCAGCGACGACACGGAGGACAAGGTCCTTGGTGGTGAAGATGCCCGCAATCTTGCCGTCGTCAAAGACGATGGTTGCCGTCTGCTTCTTTGCCTTCATCTGCTTTGCGCACTCGCGGACGTTGGTCTTGAGCGACGCCTCGACGGGGGTGTCCTCGCCGGCCAGCGCCGAGCTGAGCGGCGGGCAAAACATCTGCTCTCGCAGCGACTCAAAGTAGCCCGTATTGATGGACGACGCCCACTCCTTCTCGACGTGCTCCATCGCGTCCATCAGCACCTTGGACGACTGGTACGCGCGTTCCATCTTCTCCATCGCATCGTACAGGCAGCGCGTGATGTCGAGCACGCCCACGACGCCGTTGAGGTTGTCGACGACGGGGAGGTGGCTAAGGGCAACAATAAGAACCTTTCTCATTGCTACAACGTGTACCGGAAGTGGCCATCCAGCATCTTGCGCAGCGCCTCGGTGGCCGATGTCTCTGGGTTGACGCACCTAGTTTCCAAACAAACGTTGAGTGCCCCCTCCCCCTGTGCCCAACCAGATAGTTCCGTACGACGGGTTGGGCGTCATGACGTTAAGCACGGCCAGCTTGTCCGGGTCCTTGTTGTCGGCAATGACGCGGAACGAGATGTCCTTGTCGGTGAGGATGCCCACGAGCAGCTCGCCGCCGTCGACCACGAGCACCGCGTCTGCGCGGTGGCTGACCATGATGCGCGCCGCCTCGGTCACGGTCTGGGTCTCGCGCACAATCACCGCCGGGTTGGGCTTGAGGCCCGTCACGGCGCTGGGGCTGCTGGTCGGCACGGCTACGTTGCCGCCCTTGTTGCCGCCCTTGCTGCTGCCGCGCTCGAACCGGGCGCGCAGAGCCGCGTCGCGCTTGGCCGCTCGCTTGCGCGCCTCGGCCGTGGCGGTGCTGCTGCCCAGCAGGGATGCGTTGCTGCTGGCCACGTGTGCCTCCTTGTTGTTGCTGGCGGCGCCCGTGGCGGCGCTGGTGCTGCCAACGCTGCTGCTCGTGACAGAGCGTGCACGGCCACCACCGGGGGTGCCTGTGCCCGTGCCCATGTGCACCTGTGGCTGCACGGGGGTGGCAGGCACAGGGGATGCACCAAAGCCACCGCCACCGCCACCGCCATAGGGACCCACACCCGCAGCAGAGGACGTGGACGACGCCGACGACGACGACGCAGGAAGAGGGATGTTGGAGCGGCGTGGCTGGCCAGACGACGACGACATTCCCTGCTCCCGAGTGGAAATGGAACGAACGAAGGAAGGGAAGACGACGAGACAAAAATATCGTTCTTTTGTGTAATTTTTATTTTATTTTTTTATTTTTTTTTGGCAATATTTCTTCAGTTTAAACATCAGACTTGAAAAGAAAGACTTAGTGTGATAGCCAGTAATTGAACAAGAAAAGGAAAAAAAGTAGTAGTGGCGGTTGTTTTTCGAAAAAAAGAAAATTATTTATGCCTCGCTGGCGGGGTTGTGGTACGTGTCGACCTCAAAGGGCGTAAAGGTCTCGCTGATGTCTGCGTAGGCCTGCTGCTCGGTGGCCTCCTGGAACAGCGGGTTGTACATCTCGGTGAACTTGCTGACGTACAGCGGGTTGGTCTCGGTGGCAAACTGGGTGCCGCGCACCGAGTCGTCAAACTTGCGGGCCTGGTGCCAGAAGTAGTACTTGTACGCGGCAAAGGCCAGGGCAAACAGGACGAGCACGGCAAAGACGGCGCCGATGGCTGCTCCCGTGATGTTTGCGCCACCCACGTTGTCCGAGTAGTGCGAGCTCGAGCCAGGGCCATTGTTGATCGAGGGCAGCACTGTCACGGTGACGTAGGCGAGCGGCTCAGAGAGCAGGCCGTTCTTGTCCGTGGCCTGGTACGAGAACGAGTCGGAGAGGGACGCCGAGCCCGCGGGCACGTTGCCGTCGTACAGGTACGTGAACTCGAGGCCCTGGACCGTGACCGAGCCCTTGGACTGGGCGGTGGCGCCGGCGGCAACGGTCAGCGTGTCGCCCGTGTCCACGTCAGAGGCGTCAAAGACGGCCTGGAAGGGCACGCCGGCGTTGACCGTGATCGACATGTTGAGCGCGGTGGGGGCGTGGTTGACGTGCAGCACCGTGATCGAGAGGACGGCCACCGACGAGTAGGCAATGTCGTCCTGCAGCTGGAAGAGCGCCGAGTCGCTGCCAAAGAAGAGGTAGTTGGGCGTGTAGTTGAACGCGCCCGTGTGTGCATCCACGAGCACGAGCGAGCCATAGAGCGGCGCGACGCTGATGACAAACGACTGGTTGTTGGGGTGGATGGAGGCGCCCATGAGCGTGCCAGAGTACACCTGGCCCTCGTTGAGCACGATCGACATGGACGTGGCGGTGGGCGGCGTCAAGACAGCGTACACGACAATGGTCACGACGGCGGGCGCAGACTGGAGGCCGTTAAAGTCGGTGGCGATGAACGTGAACGCGTCGTTGCCGACAAAGTTGACGTTGGGCGTGTAGATGAACGAGCCGTCGTTGGAGAAGGTGAGCGAGCCGCTGGTGGTGGACGACACGAGCGACAGCAAAAAGCCGATGGCCGGGTCGTAGGCCGAGGCCTTGCCCACGTTGTTGACGCTGTTCTGGGGCACGTTGACGTACATGTTGTTGGCCACGGGCGGCTGGTTGACCTGGATGATGGTCAGCGTCAGGTTGGCGGGCGTCGACGTGAGCGTGTTGACCGTGACGTAGCTCAGCACAAACACACCCGAGCCCTGGTTGTTGGGCACAAACGACACGAGGCCGCTCGAGCTGTCGTACGAGAACTGGCCGGGCAGGTTGCTGGCAGACGTCTGCACAAAGTACGTGAAGGGCTGGCCATCGGGGTCCGAGCCGGCCAGCGGGCCAGAGATCAGCGAGGCAGACTGCAGGCCAGAGATGGCCACGTTCTTGGCCACCGGCGGGTGGTCCACGGCCTGCACGATGATCGTCACGAGCGCGCTGTTGGACGTGAGCGTGCCGTCAAAGGCCGTAAAGTAAAAGTACAGCGAGCCCACAAAGGTGGCCTGGGGCGTGACCGTGACGACGCCGTTGCTGCTCGTGAGGGCGATCGAGGTCGCGGGCGTGTTGCCGTACGACGACACGGCAAAGGTGAAGCTGGTGTAGCCCTCGACGCTCGACGCCTCGAGGGTGAACTGCACAGACGTGCCCTGGGGCGTGGTGGCGGTCTGGGCGTAGGCGACAGGCGGGTAGTTGACGGCGGTGAGCGTGACCGTGGCGGTGGCCACGTTGGAGATGCCGTTGTTCACGTCCACGGCCTGGTAGCTGAACGAGAACGTGCCCGAGACGTACGGCGCGGGAACGATCGTGAAGGCGCCCGTGGCGAGGTCGGTCGCGTTGAAGGAGCCAAAGGCGGGCGAGAGGCCAAAGATGACATAGTCGGCAATGGGCGCGACGGCCACGAGCGTGCTGAGCTGGCCAGACACGGGCGAGTTCTCGGTGCCAAAGAACTGGAGCGGGCCGACCACGGGCGGGATCGCGGGCACGTCCGACACAAAGATGGTGATGACGCCCGTGGCAGAGTCGCCAGAGTCGCCAAAGCCGTTGCTGATGGTCACCGTGAGCACGTCCGTGCCGTCCGACTTGCCAGTGTACAGGAACGACAGCGGCGGGTCGGGCAGGAGCTGCCACGTGCCGTGCGCGGGCGCAGACACGTTGGTCAGCTGCAGGTTGGCCGATGGGTCGGCGTCCGTGGCCTGGACCGACACGATGATGCTGTGCGTCTTCACGACAGAGTAGAAGCCGTTCGAGACGACGGGCGGGATGGGCAGGCGCGCCACGTTGATCAGGACCGTGGCAGGGGCCGACGAGTAGTAGCCGTTGTTGACCACAAACGTGAACGAGTCGGCGCCGACAAAGTAGGCCGGGGGCGTGTACGTGAACGTGCTGCTGCCCGTGTACGAGAGCGAGACCTTGCCGCCGCTGACCGTCTGGACCGAGGGCAGGTTGAAGGTGAGCGGCAGGCCGTCCACGTCCGAGCCAGTCAGCGTGGCGGTGAGGGGCGTGTTCTCGGTGGCCGAGAGCGTGGCGTCGTTGGCAAAGGGCTGCAGCGGCGTGTACACGACCGTGATGGAGATCTGCGCGGGCACGAGCGAGTTGAGCTGCCCGTCGTTGGCGATAAACTCAAACATGGTGGGGCCGTAAAACAGGTTGGGCGGCGTGTAGGTGAAGGCGCCCGTGTAGGCGTCCACGTAGACGGTGCCGGTGAGGTCGGCCGCGCTGCTGACCACGTAGTACGTGAGCGTGGTGGGGAACGCGGGGATGTCGGGGTCCGAGGCAGTCAGCGTGCCGTACAGCACCGTGTTGCGGTTGGTCGTGAACGTGCCCGGGTTGGCCACCGGCGGCTGGTCGACGTGGAGGATCGAGACCGTGACCGTGGCCTGGTTCGAGTACACGGCGGCAGTGTCGTAGGCCTGGTACGTGAACTGGTCCGTGCCGTACGCGTCCGTGTTGGGCACGTAGGTGAACGCGCCCGTGGCCGACACACTCGTGATCTGGCCCATCGTGGGCGGGCTCAGGATGACGTAGTTGGCAATCGTGCGCTTGGGGTCCTGGTCCGAGCCGAGCAGCTGGCCGTTGTACTTGGTGTTCTCGGTCGTGTTGAAGGCAAAGTTGGACACGACGGGCAGCTTGGCGACGTACTGGATGGTGAACGAGATCGTGGCCAGGTTGGACTGCGCGTACTGGTCCTGCGTCACAAACGTGAACGAGTCGGGGCCATAGTAGTTGTAGTTGGGGACGTAGACAAACGCGCCCGTGGCGGGGTTGAACGAGGTCAGCTGGCCGCTGGTGGGCGACGACACGACCAGGAACGAGATGGCAAAGCCGTTGGGATCAGAGCCCGTGACCGAGGCCAGGAGACTCTGCTGCTCAATCAGGAGGAACGAGGCAGGGTTGGCAATCGGCGGGAAGTAGATCGGCGGGTTGATCGTGATCTGGACCGTGGCAATCTGCGAGAAGACGCCGTACTCGTCGTTGACCTGGTACGTGAACGAATCCTCCACGACGGCCGAGGTGGCCGAGAGCGCAAACGGCGAGTACATGACCTTGTTGTCCTGGCTCAAGTCGATGCCGGTGTGGAGCGTGCCGTGGGCCGGCTGGAGCTTGATGGCCAGGGTCAGCGCCGAGATGGGGAACTGGGGCGACGTGTACGGGAGCAAGTTGGTGTAGTTGGTGCCCGCAGTCACGGTCCAGCTGGCGTTGTTGGCCACGGGGGGGTACGGGACAAAGCTCACGTTGACGGACACGGTGGCGTACGACCAGTACGTGCCGTCGTACGCGCCAAAGACAAACGCATCCAGGCCAAAGAAGTTCTGGTTGGGCGTGTACTGGACCACCTGCTGGCTCGTGAACTGGGCACGGCCGTTGAGAGCCTGGGTCGAGATGGCAAAGGTCATGCCAGAGAGGGGCGTGTCGACGTCCGTGTAACCGAGGGTGATCGAGCCGACAGAGTTCTCGGGCACGTACAGGGTCGCGGGAATGGCCTGGGGCGGCTGGTCGACGTACGTCACCGTCATGGAAATGTAGCCAATGCCCGACTGCAGGCCGGCAGAGCTCGTGACGATAAAGGCAAAGGTCGTGTTGCCGTACCAGTTGAGCGCGGGCGTAAACACAAAGTTGCCGACGGCAGAGTTGGTGATCTGGACGGCACCGTTGGCGGGCTGGCCCCCGTACAGGGTGTAGACGAGGGTGGTGCCCTGGTTGGCGTCAATGTTGAGGGAGAACAGCTTAAAGTTGCTCGCGACGGTGTTCTCGGCAATCTGGTACGAGCTGTTGAGGGCGACCGGGGCGTGGGCCACGGGCGCGATCGTGATCTGCACGACACCGATGGTCGTGGCATAGTTGTACGCGTCAAAGACGGTCCAGTTGAACGTGCAGAAGCCAAACATGTGCAGCGCCGAGACATAGCCAAAGGTGCCCGTCTGGTTGTTGAGCGTGATCGTGCAGATGGTCGGGTCGGCAGGGGCCGTGATGATGTACGTCATTGGGTTGCCGTCATAGTCGATCGCCAAAAGCGCAGCAGAGCCGGGGACATCCTCAAAGCCCTGGAGCTGCAGGAGCTGCTGGAGGATGATCGGGGGGTGGTGGAGCGGGCCCAGGACGGTCACGGCAACGTAAAAGTTGGCCGAGAGGCCGTTCGTGTCGAAGACGGTGCACGCCATCGTGTCCACGCCGTCCTTGTACAAGTTGGGATTGTACACGATCGGGATCGAGGTGCTCGTGAGCACGCCCAGGGCAGGCGAGAACGAGCCAAAGCTGAAGCCGGTCGAGCACGAGTACGTGAGCTTGCCGACGTCCCAAGAGTTGAGCGTGGTCGCGTTGATGGGCAGCGACACCGACGTCTGCGACGTGAGCGTGTTCTCGTTGATCGTCTTGCTAATGTTGTAGGCAATGGGCGGGTACGCGACGCAGGTCACCGAGATCGAGATCAGCGCGGGGTTGGACACAGAGGCGCCGCCACCGACAGAGGCAGTGTACTGCAGGCTGTCGGGGCCACAGTAGTAGGGCGCAGGGGTGTACGTGAACACGTTGCCGACGATGGAGACAGTGCCGTGCGAGGGGAGCGAGTACGTCTCGAAGGCGATCGCGTCGCCACTGTTGGGGTCAGTGGCAACGAGCAGGCTGTCGGCGGGCACAGAGTAGACGGCGTTCTCGGTCACCGTGAATTCGGCGGGCTCGACAGAGGGCTGGAGGTACAGGTGGAGCACCTGGATCGTCACAGTGGCGGCGTTAGAGTAGCAGGCCGAGGCCGACTGGGCGCACGAGCCGTCCGTGTCGACGTACTGGAACGTGTCGTTGCCGACAAAGTACAGGGGCGCGGTGTAGGTGACGCTCGTGGCGTTGATGATCGAGACCGTGCCGCCGTTGGCAGTCGTGGACGAGACGAGGTGGTCAATGCGCAGGGTGGCCGGGGGGCCCATGTCGAGGTCCCAGTCGCTAAAGTCGTTGCTGACAATGTCGAACGTCGAAATGCTGTTCTCGTTCACAGTGACAAAGTCGCCGTTGGCCACGGGGGGCACGGCAACGCGGTTGACGGTGATGGTGAAGACGTTCTGCGCGCTCGTGTCGACACCGCCGTTGGCAGTGCCGCCATTGTCCACGAGGACGTACGGGAAGGAAACTGCGCCGTACGCGCCGCTGTTGAGGGTGAAGGCCAGGACACCGGCGGCCGAGACGGCAGGGGCGACCGCAAAGAGCTCGCCGTTCGAGTACTTGGCAACCACGCCGGTATAGGTCAGCGAGCCAAGCTCAAAGTTGACCGTCTGCCAGGCCTCGTTGGCGGGGCCGGCCTGGATGGCGGTGAAGAGACCGCTGATGCTGTTGGCGCCAGAGTACTCGTTCACGGTCACGCCAGACTGGAGGACGGTAAAGGTCGGCTGCTGGTTGACCCACTGGACGGCGACGGCCACAGTCGCGGACGCGCTCGTGTCGACACCACCGTTGGCGGTGCCGCCGTTGTCCACGAGGACAATCGAGAGCGTGGCCGTGCCGTTGAGGTTGGCCGTGGGGACAATGGTGAGGTTGCCAGAGGCGGCGTCGGCAGAGGGAGCAACGGCAAAGAGGTTGGCGGGGTTGACCGACGCAACGGTAACGACAAAGTTGTATGTCTGGGCAGACTCGCCCTCGCCGTTGCCGGCAGACATGCCCGTGAAGACGCCGGCGAAGACGTTGGTGCCCGAGTTCTCGTACGCCAACACGCTCGTCTGGAGGGTCGAGAAGAAGGGCTGCTGGTTCACCTCGGTGACAGAGACGACGAGCGAGCACGACGAAAGCGACGCCAGGCCGAGGCTGTCGACCAGCCAGATGGTGATCGTGGCCGAGCCGTAGAACAGCGGCTGCTGGGTGAACGAGACGGTGCCGGTGACGTTGGAAACGGCGACATCGGTGATGACCGAGTTGGCGCTCACCGAGACGCTGAACGAGGTCGTCTGCAGGCCCACTTCGCTAATGTCGCCAGGCAGGATGTTGGTGGCCCACTGGTTGAGCGACAGAACGGTGGCCGCGCCGTTGATCTCAAAGTAGGCCGCGGTCGGTGCGCCGCACGTGAACGTGGGCGGCGTGTTGACAAAGGCAACGTTGAGGGTGACGTACTGAGGCGCAGACGTGTCATGGCCGCCATTGAGCGTGCCGCCGTTGTCCTGGGTCGAGACGGTGAGCGTGGTCGAGCCAAACTTGCCACTGGCAAGCGTGTAGTAGAGGGCACCGTTCTGGATCGACAGGAGGGGCAGGCCGTTGCTGCCGAGGACAAAGAGCGAGGGGTCGCTGGCCGTGACGGTCCAGGTGAGCGTCTGGGCGTTCTCGAGCGCATTGTTGGGTCCGTTCGAGGACGAGACGATGAACGAGGACACGACCTGGGCGCCAGAGTACTCGTTGACGGAGATCGACAAAGTCGACAGGACAAACGACGGCGGCTGGTTCACAAAGTTGACCGTGATCGCGAACGTAGCCACGGGCGTCGACGTCGCGTTGAGGCTGTCGACGGCGTAGGCCGTGACCGAGGCGCTGCCGTACTGGTACGCGGAGGGCGTGTACGTGAGCGTGGCCGTCTGGGGGTAGTCGCCGGGAGCACCGACAACGGCCAGCTGCGGCAGTTCGGCAAAGAGCGACGGCGTGTCCGCGACGACGACGAACGAGACCGTCTGGGTAGAGTACTCGTTCGGGGGACCGGGGTAGATCTGGGTGGCCCACGAGGCAACCGTAAACGTAGTCGAGCCCGAGGTCTCGTTGACAGTCTGCGAGACACCAGCCGTGAAGTAAGGCACGTGGTTGACAAACGTGTACGTGATGGTGAACGTCTCGGACGTGCTCAGCGGCGGGACGCCGTTGTTGGTGCCAGTGACGGTGCACGTGGTCTCGCCGATCGTGGAGACTGCCGACGTGAACGACAGCGCGTACGCCGCCGACAAGGCCGGGGACTCTGAGGCGGCAAAGTACGAGTTGTCGTCGCACTGGACCGCAAACGTCACAGTCTGGTCGCTCTGGTAGCCGTTGCCGGCCGAGATGCCCGTGATGTAGTTGGCGTACGACGTCAGGCCAGAGTCCTCGGGGATGGAAAAGTCGGGGCCAATGGTGAAGAACGGCGGCTGGTTGACGAGGTTGATGGTGATGGTGAACAGGGCCGAGCTGGTCGTCTGGGACGACTGGAGCGTGACCTCGACCTGGACGGAACCGGAGGCGTAGAGCGCGGGCGTGAACGAGACGTTGGCAAAGCCAGACGAGCCGGTGCTGTCAAAGCCACTGACGCTGCTGATCGAAACATCGCCCTGGAGGAGGACAGAGCCCGAGAGAATGCTCACACCCGCGACAGTGATCGTCTGGGCGAGCGACGCCGAGCTGGTCGACACATTGTAGATGGCCGCAGGGAACGTGTACGACGGCAGCGAGGCAGACGACGTCTCGTTGACGGTGAGGTCAGTGACCGCAAACGTGAGGGGGAACTGCTGGGTCTGGACGACGATGTTGAGGACAGCGGTGGCCGTCAGCGTGCCATCACTGAGCGTGACCTGGAAGGACGCAGAGCCGTTCACGAGGGCATTGATGGCGAAGGTCAGCAGGCCGGCGGACGTGAGGCTCGGTGCAGCCGCAAAGGTGATGGTGGGCGTGCCGGTCGAGACGACAGTGAACGCCAAGCTGGGGATCTGGAAGCTCTCCCACGGCAGGGGGCCGGGAAGAATGCTCGTCGCCCAGGTGCTGGAGTACGGGATTTCAGCTGTCGACTCCTGGAACACAAGGGTGGGGCCGGCATTGAACGACGGGGGCTGGTTCACAAAGGCAACCGTGAGAGGCACGACAAGAGGGGCCACGGCCGTGTTCTGGCCGCCGTTGGACGTGTCGCCGTTGTCGGTGAGCACAAAGGTGAGGCTGCAGGAGCCGCCGGGGTACAGGTAGGTGCTGGCAAAGGCCGCGAGCGAGAAGCTGACAGAGGCATTGGTGCCGGAAATGGCCACGGTGGGCGCCTGCGCAAAGAGCGAGGCGTTGCAGCTGGTCGAGACGGAGAAAGCAACAGTCTGGGTGGCGAGCTCGTCGAGGGCCTGGTCGGGACCGGCCTGGACGGCGGTGGCGATGGGGATGGTCGTGGCCGTGATCGTGGTGCTCTCGGTGAGCGAGATCGACGACACTGCAGGAGTGAACTGCGGGGCGTCGTTCACAGGCGTGACCTGGATGGTGAGGGGGTACGTGGCTGACGTGAGTCCCAGGGACGTCTTGTTGAGGGTGACCGAGAGCGTGGCAATGCCGTTGGCGTAGGCGGCAATCACGGCGCTGAGGTTGCCGATGGAGCCGACCAGTGCAGGGAAGACGGTGGGGGCCGTGGCAAAGTACTGCGAACCGCTAAAGTAGCCCTGGAAGCCGTTCTCGACCACGGTGAACGCCATCACGTCCGAGGCCTCGTTGGCCGCACCGGCGCTGACGCTGAGTCCGTAGCCAATCACAATCAAGTCGTTTGTCGCCGTCTCGAGCACGGTGATGGACGTGAAGTTGGGGGTGAACGAGGGCGAGTGGGGCACGTGGGTGATCACGATCGAGACAGGGGTAGGGGGAGAGTACGAGTTCTGGCCGCCGTTGGCGACACCACCGTCGTCCACGAGCGTGAGTGTGTAGTTGCACGTGCCGTACTCGGCAGGGTTGAGCGTGAAGCGCACAAAGCCGTCGGTGGTGAACACGGGCGCCAAGAAGAAAATGGTGGCCTCAGAGTAGGGGGTGCACACGGCGGTCGGTTGGGCAAACGAGAGCGTCTGCCAGCTCTCGCTAGTGGGTCCGGCCGAGAAGGTGCTGCCAAAGGGCAGGGCGACCTGGCCGGTCGTGTCCTCCAGGGTGACAGGGGGGTTGGCCTGGACAAACGAGGGCGCCTGGTTGACGTAGTTGACGGTGAACGAGGCAGTGCTGGAGGCCGAGTTGCTGCCGCCGTTGGCAACACCACCGTTGTCGGTGACCACGTACGAGAGGGTTGCGTTGCCGTACACTAACGGCGTGAGCGTGTAGCTGAGCAGGCCGCTGAGGCTGATCGTGGGCGTGGTGGCAAAGAGGTTGGAGGGCGACGAGCTGACGACGGTCACGGTCACAGAGGAGAGGGCCTGCACAGTGTCCTCAAAGGCGTTGCCCATGCCAAAGTTGCTCAGGGTCTGCGCAGTGGCTGCCACGGACGAGGCGGTCTCGTTGACGACGACGGACGTGGTCGTGAACGTGGGAGGCGAGTTGACGTCGGCAATGGAGACGGTGACATAGCCGCTCACGGCGGGCGTGACGTTGTTGGTGACCGAGTAGGCAAAGGTGATCGTGCCATAGTAGTCGTTGGGGGGCGTGAAGACGAACGCACCCGAGGTCGTCTGGGTCGTGGGAGTGACGGTCGCTTGGGCAACGCTGAGCGATCCCGACGTGAACGTGTAGTAGAGCGTGATATTGGGGTCCAGCGTCGACGCGACAAAGTTGCTCGACACGACCTGGTTCTGCAGGATGCTGAAGCTGAGGTTCTGCACGGTCGGCGGGTGGACGACCTGGACCACCGTCACGGTCACGTACGCGGTGGCCGACGTGAGCGGGCTCGAGGACGCGTGCAGGGGCGACACGGCCGTCTCCTTCAGGACGTACGTGAACGAGTACACGCCGGGCTGGTACTCGACGGGCGTGTAGGTGAACGCACCCGTGGCAGGGTTGGTCACGACGACGGTGCCCACGAGCGGGCTGCTGACGAGCTGGTAGCTGAGGGTGGCGTTGTTGAGATCGGTGCCGACAAACGAGCCCGAGTAGGTCGTGTTCTCGAGCGTGCTGAACGTGAGGTTGGCGGCAGTGGGCGTCTGGGCGACAAACACAATGGTGACGTTGATCCAGGTGGCGGTGGTGTGGCCGGCGCTGTCGGTGACCGTCACGGGGATGTTGTCCGAGCCAAACGTGTTGGTGCCGCACTGGTAGGTGAACGATCCACTCGGGCTGAGCGCCAGGGTGCCGTACTGCGCGCTGCTGCCCGCGGTGACGGCGTAGGACAGCGAGTACGAGTTGGGGTTGGTGGCGCTGAACTGGCTCGACTGGGTGCCGCAGTTCTCGGTGTAGGTGGCAACGATCGCCGGGATCGTCGGCTGCACGTAGACCTCGTTGACCGTGATCTGGAGGACGTACGTGGCCGAGGCGGGGATCGTGCCGTTGTCGGTGACCTTGACGGTGAGCAGCGTGGGGTAGCCCTGGGTGAAGTTGTACGCCGCGGGCGACAGGGTGACAAGACCGCTGCTGGTCATGGTGAGGGTGCCGTTGAACGTGGAGCTGACCTCGACAAACGAGAACGAGTCGCCCTGGGCGTCAACGGCTTGGATCTGGTACGTCTGGCCGGCAAGGTTCTCGCTGATCGAGATCGTCAGCGGGCTGACAACGGGCGCAGTGTTGAGATAGGACGTGCAGTTGTACAGGCTCCAGCGGTAGTTGCAGACGCACTGGTTGCTGCAGCTGCACGTGCCCTCGCCGTTGCAGACCAGGTTGGAGACGACGGGGCACGACTGCACCAGCGGGGTCAGGGTGGTGGACGAGTACGAGCTGCCGTTGCGGTAGTCGAACGCGCCAAAGATGAGCGTGACGGGCGTGGTATCGACGGGCGTGAACGAGAACTGGATCGAGTTGACGTTGCCAGTCTTGACGGTGCTGGGAGACGTCCAGGGCGAGGCCCAGCTCACGGGCCAGGGAAGCCACTCGATGCCGGCCGTGTCGGTCGTGTCCGGGTCAGTGGCCGTGACGGTGAGGGTCGCGGGGCAGTTGACGTAAAAGTTGCTGCTGACGTTGAACGAGAGGACGGGGTTGTGGTTGCCAGACACGGGGGTGTTGACCTTGAGCAGGAGGTCGCTCGGCACGACGTTGCTGCCGTCGTTGCCGGTGACACCGAGCACGTACGAGTTGACTGCGAGCGCGCTCGGGATCGTGAGCGTCTCAGCGCTGGCCGAGCCGGACAGAGTCGTGCCGCTGGGGGTGGCGGACGCGATGGCCAACGCGGGGGCGTAGTACTGGGCAGAGAAGCTCGACGCCGAGCCAAACGAGACGGTGTCGGTGGTCAGCGCAAAGCCACCCCATGCCGAGAAGCCCTGGGTGTAGGCCGCGGTTCCCTGGGGGAGGCGGAGCATCGCGGGCAGCGCGACCGAGACGGCGCGATCGGCGCTGGTGGAGCCGGTGAAGGGGACCTTGACGGTGGTCTGGATGCGGTAGCTGGTCGAGGTCTCCTGGGTGGCGGTGGACGTGCTCGCGGCAACGTAGTTGCTGGTTCCACGATCGCGACCAATGCCCTCAAACGCAGCCACCCACGGGACGGGAGTGGCCTGGCAGGCCTGGGGAGGGTACTTGACGACGGTGCTCGCCTGGGTCACAATGTAGTTCTCGATGGGGTGCACGTACGTGACCGTGGTCTGGACCAGGATCGACTTGGTGATGACAACGTTGCACGTGGTGGCGCCAGAGACGCTCGCGTACAGCGAGACACTGATGCCGCCCGTGGTCGGGGCAGAGATGAACACGGTGCCCGAGTTGACCTGGCGGGGCAGGAAGGCGTCGCTGGCCGTGTACACTGTCGTCGACGAGACAACAAAGTTGACGCCGGCATACAGGGTGACGTTGTTGGCGCACGTGCCCGATGGCGCGGCGACAAACTTGGCACTGGTTCCGGCGGGCAGGTAGAAGATGGCCGTGGCGCTGCTAGCCGGTGTCGTCGTGGTGACGATGTCGCAGGTGGGGTCGTACGACGTCAGGCGGATGGCGTTCACCATGGCAATGAGGTTGCTGGCAAAGGGCGCCGAGTTGGCCACGGTGACGACAATCTTCTCGCTGCTCGAGCCGGTGAAGCTGTACGCGCCGACCGAGCGCCAGCCCGAGCCGGTCGAGGTGAACTGAACGGCGGCTGTGCTCGCTCCGCCGTTGTAGTAGACCGTGTACGTCATGTTGGCAAAGACAAAGTTGGTCGACGAGGGCGTGGTCGAGTAGATCTGGATGAACAGCGTGCCCACGGAGCCGGTGGGGAAGGTGAACGTGGCGACGGGGGAGGGGGTGAACGTGGTCGCGTACGAGTACGAGCCATTGTACGCGGTGGCAAGGGGAGCGTTGGTCCAGGTGCCAGAGGTCAGGGTGGGGAGGACAACCTGGTCGAACGACAACGAGGGGCACGTCGAGGCGGCGGGGCACGAGAGGCCATTGTTGACGTAGATGCCTGGGACGACCGATCCGACCTGCGGGTAGGTCACGCCGGTGGTGTTCAGGGCGGCCTGGCTGTAGGTCGTGCTCAGCGCAGTGAGGACAGTGCTGCACGGGAGGAAATTGGAGGTGCCCGAACCCGCAGAGCAGAACTCAAAGCCGTTGAACGAGGCGAGCCACGAGTACTGGACCGTATCAGAGGCCGTATCGGAGGCGAGCTGGTTCCACTGCACGCTTCCGCCAACATAGCCGCCGCCTGATTTTTTTTTTATTTTTTTTTGAGCACAACAAACAAAAAGAGCGTCGTACTGGCGCAGCACTGGGCAGTCGTGGTGCAGTTGCTGTTGTAGCCGAGGTAGTTGATGTCCGAGACAAAGCAACCGCAGAGGCTGGCCGTCCACTTCTTGGGGTCCGTGGGGCAGGCATCAATGCAGTCCATCCAGCCGTCACTGAGGGAAAAAAACATTTTTTTATTTGTCCATCCCAAAAAATTTTTTTATTCTTTACCCGTCGGTGTCAACATCGGGGGTGTAGCAGCCGCAAACTCCGGGCGCGTTCTTGATGGTGCCTGCGGAAAAAGGGGGGACATTTTAATTCCTATTCTTTTTTTAAAAAAATGTTACTGTTGGGGCAGAGCGAAGTGCCGTTGATGGTGAAAAGAGTGCTCGCCTGGTTGTAAATCGAGTCTGTCGAGGAGCCGTTCACCGAAAGGACGGTGGGGAAGAGGAACGCGTTGGTGACGGTGATGGTAAAGTTCTGCGGGGTGGCACGGTTGGCCTGGGTGAAGGTCACGTAACTGGGCGAGAAGGTGTAGGTGCCGTGAATTCCGCCATAGATGGTCACGTTGACACTGGCAGCGGGGTAGGTCGAGAGATAAGTGCTGATGGTGACCTGCATCTGGCTGTTGACGTAGTTTATGGTTGGGCTGACCACGATAAGACCTTGCACTGTTGGAGAATTTGTTAGGAAAATGTCGCGACCCTTTTTTCGTTCGTACCAAAACAGCCGTAGACAATGACCAAATCTTTCACAACGTCTTCGCAGGGATCTTGGCCAAGAACGGTGTTACTCGCCGTGAAGGAGCACGATTGTTTGCCGATGCACGCTTGCAGGGTCGAATTGAGGGCTCCCGCGTTATAGTTGGTGTAGGGGCAAAGCGAAACCATGGCGCCGTTGTAGTTTGGCGAATTGGAGATGGGGCTTTTTTTAATTGGTTGGGGAAAAAAGATTTTTTTTAGTTGGGGTTCATTAAAGGAAAAAATAAAAAATACCACTGCGAGGGAACACCGTAGTTGTAGAAATAAAACGCCACGATGTGCGAGCTGGGGAGGCTCGTGCAGTTGATGGTGACGGTATCAGTCTCACCAACACTCACGCACTGGGAAATCGCGTTGGGGCTGATGTCCGTAACTTGGGGGCCTGCAGGAATTGAAAAAAAAAAATATTTTTATTTTATTTTATTTTTTTATCGAAATATGTGTAGTTTTTACGGGCTGCACAGGTCCAGAGGCCGACAAACGTCATGTTGTACCGAGCGTCGTTGTCGCACGGACCGTTTCCAAGAGAGCTAAGCGCATAGTAGGACGAGTCGAAGAAGGCGGTTGTGATGGGGATTTTGCAGCTCTGCTGGAACTGGCACTGTTGGACGAGAAGCATCCAAAACGACGGCACTTGCACGTTGCAGTCCAGCGGCATATCAAGGGTGCTCCCAGTGAACGCGTTGGTTCCATTGCTGTTTGTTTTCTCTGGTAAGGAAAAAAAATAGAAGAACGCAGCCGTACCAGGTAACCGCGCCAGCGCTCGTGAGTCGGTAGACGCCGTCGATGTCCATAATGTACGTTCCGGTGGGGCAGGAGAAGGTGGCTGTAGAAGTCGAGCCACCGTAGGCACTGACGCACCCACCGCCGCCGGCGATAGCCTGCGCGTAGTTGAGCGACGCACTCACGCCGGTTGGCTGCATCAGCAGGACCAGCGCCGTGACGGCGAGTAGCAGCACCGCAGGAGGTGACTGCATTTTTTGTTTGCTTGCTTCTCTCTCGAGCTGGAGGGACTTGAACGCTTGCCTCGCTGAGGGACCACTGCGGGAAGTTTAATATCACGGTCAAATAAGAGAAAAAATAACGGACACCAAAATAGGGCCATGCGTGTTATTATTTATTCA
>Ga0302226_10001247_pt1 | contig 19508 bp, 17 predicted proteins | sample II_Palsa_E3_3_FD_193524 | JGI IMG/M metagenome (GOLD analysis project Ga0302226, IMG submission 193524) | Peat permafrost microbial communities from Stordalen Mire near Abisko, Sweden - II_Palsa_E3_3 | ecosystem: Environmental > Terrestrial > Soil > Palsa > Peat permafrost | place: Sweden...
CATCGTAGACCTGTTGCGCAGGCGATACCGGCGAGGCCTGCCGTCCCTGCGCATCGACGATCCGTTCGAACGCCGCGCGCGCTGCACCGCTCGCCAGCAGCCCTGCGGCAATCCGCCTGCCGTCGGTTACGTCGTGTACATCCGGTGCCCATGCCAGAATATGCGCGGCAAATGTCAGTGCCTTGTCACGCAGGTCGATGGGCGCGTCGGGATGGTTATCCAGCACCAGACCCACGTCGCGGACCTCGAGCGCGGGGCCGATGCCACGGCCGATCGGCGCCGTGCCGTCGGTCACCAGCGCCTTGACGGTCAATCCCAACCCGTTGCCGACGTATTCGAACAGATCGCCAAGGGAGCGCGCTTCCTCGCTGGTTTTCAGCTTGGCGCGCGGCCCGCAGGGAAGATCGACAATCACGTGCGTCGATCCGGCAGAGCACTTTTTCGACAGGATCGACGCCACCGACCAGCGGTTGGACGCCAACCCAAGCGGTCGCGTAAACGCATTGATCCGCTCGTCGATCAGCGAATGATTCAGACGGCCGTTCCATGCAATGCAAGCCCGCGCTTCATGAACACAGCGCCGCACGTCCTCCGCCGTCAGGTCGACGCGCGCGAGCGTCTCCATCGCATCGGCGGTGCCGGCGGCAGAGGTAATGGCGCGCGAGGACGTCTTCGGCATTGCCAGACCGTAGGCCGCGACGATCGGCACCACGATCAGCGTGATCCGGCTGCCGGGAATGCCTCCCATCGAATGTTTGTCGACGACAATCGGTTCGTTCCACTCCATTCGCGGCATCAGCCTGGTGCGTGCCTTGGCGAGTGCGAGCACCTCCGCATCGCTCAGATGCTCGCACGCATGCAGCAGAAAGCGGTTGACGTCGCTCTCGGCGTAGCGCAGCGCCAGCATGTCGTCGAACAAGGCATCGTACTGGGCCTCATTGAGTGCGTCGCCCGCCAGCTTGGCACCCAGGAATGGGGCACTCGCCGGCGGTGGAAGGATCGCGCGTTCGAGCGCCGCAATGAAACGCTCGATGCCTTGCTGCAACGTGCCGTCATTAAAGACCTGCACGGTGGGCACATCCGCCGTATGCGCTTGAACCTGGCGCCGCACTCTCAGGCTCACCTGCTCAGGTGTTTCGCGACCACGGGCCAGAATTCGCGCGGCCAACACTTCAGGCGGCGCACTCACTTCGATCACCACCATGCCAGGCACCCGCGCCGCCAACTCCGCAATCATGCTGCGCGAGCCGTTCGCAATCACATGGCGGCCTTCGGCCAATACATCGAGCAACTCACGCCGCAGTCCATAGCGCAGACCGTGTGCCGACCAGGTGATCAGGAAAGCACCGGTACGCTCGAGTTCGGCGAACGCCGCTTCATCGAGCGCTTCGTGATTCTCGCCGGGTGACCCCGCAGGTCGGGTGATCACGCGACGGGCAAAGCAGAACCGGTCCGCGAGATGACGCGCGCCCTCGATCAGCGCGTCCTTGCCGGCGCCGCTCGGGCCCACCACGAAGAAGAGAATGCCGGAGGCCATGAGCCGCTTATCCGACCTGTTCGACCCATTCGCTCATCATTCGGCCTCGTCGAGACCAATGTCGACGCACGCCGCCGCCTGATTGATCTTGCTGGTGGAGATGTAATCGACGCCAGTCTTCGCCACGGCGCCGATGGTCGCGAGGCTGATGCCCCCGGACGCTTCCAGCAACACGCGTCCACCGACCAGTTCCACCGCCCGGGTCATGTCGTCGATCGACATGTTGTCGAGCATGACCACATCGACACCTGCATCCAGCGCTTCCTTGACCTGCTCAAGGCGGTCGCATTCAACTTCCAGCTTGGTCAACACCGGCAATTGCCGGCGCGCGCGCTGCACGGCCTTGGAGATGCTGCCGCACACGGCAATGTGGTTGTCCTTGATCATCACGCCGTTATCGAGCCCGAGCCGGTGATTCAGGCCGCCACCGCAGGTAACAGCGTGCTTTTCGAGCATGCGCAGACCCGGTGTGGTCTTGCGTGTATCGATCAGACGCGCTCGCGTGCCCGCCACCGCCGCAACATATTGCTCGGTGAGATTGGCAATGCCCGACAGCCGTTGCACGATATTGAGCGCGGTGCGCTCAGCCGTCAGTACGCTGCGCGCCGTGCCGCTCACATTGAGCATCACCGTGCCCCGCTCCACCTTTTGCCCGTCTTTCACGCGCACCGACACTTCGAGCGTCGGGTCATAGCGTTTGAAGATGCGCGCCGCCACGTCGATGCCGGCCACGATCAGTGTCTCGCGCGCATTCATGAAGAAAGCGCCGGTCTCGTCCGCTTCGATCATCAGTTGCGCGGTGAGGTCGCAATAGCCGATATCTTCGGTTAGCCAAAGATCGATCAGGCGATCCGTCTGGAATACGTCATACATTTTTGTCTTCCTTTCCAGGTGAAATGGAATGAGTTGTTCACAACCCGTGAAGCGCCGTTCATCGGTGCTTCATGCGTCGGTCGGCCATCATCAGGAGGCCGTTGCACGCGAGGGCAAACACGGTAAGAAACAGGGCGACTGCCATAATCGTGCGGATGTCCCCAAGGTTCATCGCGCTGGTCAACATATAACCTAGCCCGCGTTGCGAGGCAAACATCTCGCCGATCAGCACGCCAAGTAAAGTCAACGAAAAGCCGAGCCGCAGGCCGGCAACGACCTCCGGAAAGATCGCCGGCAGCACGACATGCACAATCGTACGGAAAAACGACAGACGCATGGTCTTCGATGCACGCAGATAGACCGGCCGCATCTGGCGGATCGCATTCATCGTGAACATCAGGATCGGGATCAGACCATGCATCACGCCAAAGGCCACTTTCGCCGATAGACCGAGGCCGAATACGAGCAACACCAGGGGATACAACGTCACTTTCGGCAGCGAGTACAGGTTCAGCAGAATCGGCTCCGCGACTCGGCCCGACATGCGGCTGATACCGAACAGTACACCAAGCGCCACACCGCCGATGAGCGCTATCACGAGTGCATAGACAAGCGCTCGTGCCGTCTCTGCGACGTTGCCCCAGAACGCCTCGGTGCCGAGCATCTGGACCAGCGCCTCGAGCGTGCTCAATGGCGAACTCAGCGAATGCTTGCCGATCGCCCAGTGCAGGCATTGCCAGCATACGACGATGACCAGCGCAACCAGCAGCGGATCGAGGAATCTTTTCATGGTGGCGTCTCCCGGTATCCGCAACGCTAGCGTTGCCGGCGCGACTGAAACCGTTGATCGATCCGGTTCAGCACGGCGTTGACCAGCGTCACCAGCACGAGCACGAACAGCATCAGCGAATACATGTCGTCGTTCTGGAAGTTGTTGTACGCGTAGCCGATTGCATAGCCGATGCCCGAACCCGACAGGATGAATTCGGATGCGATCACGCCAATGAATGCATAGGCCACCGCAAGCTTCACCCCGGTGAACAGATACGGCAGCGTGGCAGGCAGCTTGATATGAAGCGCGCAGCGCCATGGCGAGAGACGCATGACCTGAGCGCTCTTATGCAAGGCGCGCGGAATACGATCGAGTCCGTTTAGCGTCGCGGTAATCATCGTCACCACTGAAAGCATCACGGCAATGGCGATGATCGGCAGCGAGCCGATGCCGAGCACGACGATAAAGATGGGATAGAAGATGAAGGTGGGTATCGCGTAGTAGCTCGATAGCAGCGGTTCGATCGAGCGGCGCAGCGACGGCAGCGCGTGAATGCCGAGGCCCAGGACAAAACCGAGCAGCACCGAGACGATCGATGCGGCGACGATCTCGATCAGACTCGTCACGATGTCGTGATCGAATTTGCCGCCGCGCAGCAATTCGATGCCATGTGTGAACATCGCGGACGGTGCAATCAGCACGCTCGACGCAATGATACCGCTACGGCACAGCAGCTCGATCAGTACGACGAAGCCAACCACTACGACAATACGGATCAGACTTTCGGCCTTCACTTCGAACTCCCAGATTCGCATGAAAACAATGCGAAGAACCCCGCGCACCTAGTGCACGCCCATCACCTTCAACGATTCGACACGCAGCTTTTCCCACAAGCGGGCATTGATCTCGCCAAAGCGCGGCGTCGAAACGACACGGCTATCGCGCGAACGCTCCCAGCCGGTCTCGACGATATCGATGAAGAGCCCCGGCCGCGCCGACATCACACCGACGCGGTCGGACAGCATCGCCGCTTCGTCGAGTGCGTGAGTGATCAGGAGCACCGTGGCAGACGTTTCGCGCCACAAGCGCAGCAGCTCGTCGCCCATCAGCAGGCGCGTTTGCTGATCGAGCGCGCCGAACGGCTCATCGAGCAGAATCAGGCGAGGCTGCAACACCAGCGTTCGGGCAATGCATACGCGCTGCCGCATGCCGCCCGACAGCTGCGACGGATATGCCTTGGCGAAATCGTTCAGGCCCATAAACCCCATCGCATAGTCGACCCGCCGCCGGATCTCGGCGCCATCCCTGCCCGCCATGCGCAGTCCGAACGAAATGTTGTCGCGCAGATTCAGCCACGGAAAAGACGCGTCTTCCTGGAACACGACGCCTACCCCGTCGGGCACGCCCGTTACCGGCTGTCCTTCGAACATTACCGTGCCGGAACTCGGCCTGGAGAGTCCCGCAAGCGCATCGAGCAAGGTGGACTTGCCGCATCCGGACGGCCCGACCACCGAAAAAAACTCGCCCTTGGTCAGCGTGAGATCGATCGGACCGAGCGCGTGGAACAGTTCCTTCGAATCGCTGCGCGTGAAATAGCGGGTAACGCCCGTGAGCTCGACATGCGCCTCGGGCGATGCCGGCGCCTGTTGCGCTGGCGATTCGACAACCTGCAGCGTTGGATGAGCGTTGCGTGCCTTCATAGCGTACTCTTCGCTTTCAGATCGGCGGGCAGAAAGCTCATATCGACAAGCTTCGACCAGTCGACATCGCCGTTCAACTCGCCGACGAGCTTCAGGCCATCCGTCATACGGTCGAGTTCGCCGCGATTGAATTCGCCATCGCTCCACATGCGCGACTTGACCATATTGTCCACCGCTTCGCGTGCGACGTCTGGCGTGAGTTTGAAGCTTGTCTCCAGCAGCTTCGCGGCGCCGGCCGGATCGGCGTACAACGTATCCACACCCGCACGCCGCCCGGCAATGATCGCGCGCAACTCATCCGGATGGGCCTTGGCAAACTCGCGGGTGGTAATGCCGACCGAGGTGGTCATGGGCTGCAGAATGTCGCCTGCCCGGTACACGGTGCGGTAATTGGCTTTGCGCACAATCGAAAGCGGTTCGATCAGCACTGCACCGGAGACGGCCCCCTGCTCAAGCATCGTCAGGCCGTTAACGTAGCCACCCGAGGCGACCCGGGTCACCTTGCCTGCGTCGACGCCCTTTTGCTTGAGCACCATCAGCAACAGCATTTCGGACACGCCTCTGGGAGACGTAATCGCGACCTTCTTGCCGGCGAGATCCGCGACGGTTTGCACATTGGTGTTGGGCATCGCGACCATCGACGCTTCCGCGACACTGCGCGTGCCGACATTCACGATGACGAGGTCCATCCCCTGGCGCTGCGCGGCAAGCGCAGCCGCGACTGCGACTTCGCCGTACGGCGTCTTGCTGGCGAGGATATTGCGCACGGTCGTGCCGCCGCCGCTCGAAGTGAGAATGCCGGTGATGTCGACGCCGGCCTTCTTGAAGAGGCCTTTGTCCATCGCGACAGCATAAGGAAGGCCGTAGAGGCTGCTGCCCCACTGTGTGACGGAGATCTCATCCGCCTGCGTGACGCTGACGGACCCGCAGAACACACCGGCCACCGATAGCAGGAACGACGCGCCGAGCGCTACGCCGATCCGCCTGACGAACCACTTCATATAGAGCACTCCCGATCATGAAATCAGATGCTATAGAAGCTGGGTACCGCCAGATCGCTCGACCTATAAGTGTCAAATGAGCGTACACGCGGTAATTCCAAGCTTAGTTGCAACCTCTATGCCACTGTTAGCGGTGTTTACCCGATCCGGCTTTATGGCCAGAACAAATGCGTCAACCCCTTTAAATTCAATGATCTGCATTTCGCACGATCGTGCTTGAGGCGCTAAAAGCGAACGTCACCGTAGAAACAGGCCGCACCACCAAACAACATGTACACACTATAAATGCGCACTTTTTCAGATTCGGCCCGCGCTTGGTGCACAGCTATGCGCAAGCGCACCCGTGATAGCAAACGTCTGCGTTATTCCAGCTCAGGGCCGCAAAGCTTGCGCAGCAGATACAGCACCGCAACCCGCTCGACAGCGTTGAGATCGCTCATCGTGAGTTCGCTGATGCGCGCAGCGGTCGGCGTGGTCAGCTCGAGCAACTGGCGCCCGCGCTCCGTGAGTTCTACCACGCTCTTGCGGCGATCGTCCTGATTGGCTTGCAACTCCACAAGCCCGCGTGCCTGCAGACGTTCGATGATGCCGCGCACGGTCGCCCCATCGATGGCCGTCGCCTTGCCGAGATCACTCATCGACGAAGGTCCTAGCCGCCGGTTCGCGCTGAGCACCGCGAACTGCACCGCCGTCAGTTGCGGATCGTCGATGGTCTGCGCGAAGATCGCCAGATGGCGCTGGTAGGCCCGGCGCAGCAGATGACCGATCTGCTCGGAGAACTCATACGTGGATATATCGACCTGCGTGGGTGGCGTCGGCTCGGAAGGGGACTTGGGCGGCGCCATGATCGATGGATCTCTTGAAAGTGTTGTCGTGAATCGAAGCGGGGTCGGACAACGCCATTCTACAAAGATTTCGCGTAAGCACGTTGCGGAGCTGTCCGGCAAAAGCGCGCTTACGGCTACGGCATCACGCCCGGCGCCTATGCGACGCTAAAGCCCTGCGCCCCAGCTTCAGCGCTGCCGCACGGAGCGAGTACCGTTGCCCCGTGCGAAGGCCGCGCCCTCGTTCGCTCAAGCGTGTAGTACGAGCTTCTGCACCCGCCAGTTCAACAACTCTGCGACGAACAGCGTGTTCTCCGATGGGCAAGCCATCTGGTGAATCCAGCCAAACTGCTTCAGTTGCTTGCCGGATTCGCCGAGCACGCCCAGCACCTTGCCGTCGAGCGTGAGCTTGTAAATGCGCCCAGGGAAGGCGTCGGAACAGTACAGCACCTGGTTAGGGCCCGGAGAAATGGCGATCGTCCAGGGCGAGCCAGGGGCGAATGTGCCCGCGGCGATGGCCGCTTCATCGGGCGCATAGCCGATAGCGGGCCTTGCATTTGGGGGCACCGGCACGTCGATGATGAACTGGCGCTGGAAGTTGCCCTCGCCGTCGAACACCTGGATGCGTCGGTTGCTGCGATCGGCCACATAGACACTGCCGTTCGCATCTAACGCGATGCTGTGCGGCGTATGAAACTGGCCTGGGCCCGTGCCGCGCTCGCCCCACGACTTGAGCCAGTTGCCGTCTTTGTCGACCTTGGCGACGCGCGAGTTGATATAGCCGTCGCTGATATAAGTGTTGCCGGCGGCGTCCCACGCCACGTCTGTCACCTGCCGGAAGCGGCCGGGCTCCGCCGGCAGCGGCGGGTTCGGATGCTTGAGCGGACCGGTGTCTTCGTCGGCCGCTTCCTGTTTGCGACCGAACACCATCGCGACGCGTCCTTCCGGGGTGAACTTGATCACCATGTCCGAACCTTTGTCCGTCACCCAGATATTGTCGTGAACATCGACCTTGACGGAGTGCGCAAACGACCACGCATAGAGGTTGCGGCCAATCTCGCGGATAAAGCGGCCGTTCGGTGCGAACTCAAGCAACTGGGCCGCCGCCGCTGCATAGGCTGGCCCGCTGCTATTGCCGCGCGAAAGTACGAAGATGTGGCCTTTCGAATTGAGCGCCACGCCCGAGCACTCGCCGAAGTACATATCGATCGGCAACTTCACCGGGTCGGGAACCGAGTCGTAAGCAATGGTCGGAACCGTGGCTTCCGTTTCCGCGTAACCAAAGCGAGGCATCAGCGCAAGCGCTGCGGCGCCCTCGCCTGCCAGCGCCAGGAAGCGGCGCCGCGTGACGGAGCGTTGCTGCAGATCCCCACAACATGGACAGGATTCCGAATGACGGTGGTTCATTAAATTCACCTCCTTGTTATCGGTTGATCGTGCCGGACGCCGATTGTCTCCAACTTGCCGTGCGGGTGCATGACGCGCCCTTTGGCAATTTTCTTTCTACGTCACGTAGTCAAAACCGCATCGAACCTGTTCAGCGGGTTATTCAGCAGGTAAGCGTGACGGATGTTGCAGACCTTACGGTTGCAAGCCGGCATAACTGACATGGCGACATGACCGCTTATGCGCATGCCGCTGACACTATAGTCCATGTCGTGAATGGATGCGTTTGAGGGCGGCGCATATCCGCGAGAGCACGTCAGACGCACTACCGGATACGTGGATAGTATCTCTCGTTATCGACGATGATCTCATCGGCATAGGTATCCTTCCGGACCGCGACAATCAGGCAATCCAGCCAAGGAGGCGCCATGTGGCGAGTGGACGACCAAGGGCGTTTGCCATAGAAAACCCTTACGACATACCGGTCCGTTTCATCCGCACAAATCACAGCGCTAAAGATCGGCTCTTCAGGAACATGCTTTTTGCAAGCCCGGAGCGCCACCTCCCTAGCCATGCTTTTGGCGCGCAAGTGCGGAAAAAACCAGTACAAAAGCGTGGACATGGTCAGCTATTCAAGGTGGTCGGCTCTAAAACTCTACAACTCTACAACTCTACAACGCAAGCTTATAGCCCACGTGGCTCGCCACGAAACCGAGTTTTTCGTAGAAACGATGCGCATCCGCACGGCTCTTGTCGGTCGTGAGCTGAACAAGATTGCAACCGCGCGCACGACACGCGGCAATCGCCCATTCGAACACTTTCTGCCCCAGCCCGGCGTCGCGGCGATGGGCGGCTATGCGAACCGCCTCGATTTGGCCGCGCCATGCGCCCAGACGGGCAATCCCCGGAATGAACGACAGTTGCAGCGTGCCGATGACCTCTTCGCCATCCACGACGACCACCAGTTGCTGATTGGCATCGGCCGCTAACGCACGAAAGGCCGCGACGTATCGCTCGTCAAGCGGCAACGCGGTGTTTTCCCGCTGACTCCCGAGTTTGTCGTCGGCCAGCAATGCAACAATGGCTGGCACATCGGAGAGAAGAGCCGAGCGAAAGACGATATGTTCCATGTTAGAGCCCTGGGTGATCTGGAGTTAAGACTGCCTCCACCGCAGGTCAGCCCGAGTGGCGCTGCACCTTCCATTTCGCCACGCCGCCGCTGCCTGCCCAAGGCCGCATTCTAGCAAGGCTCTCCTGGTAGACCACCTCGGTTCGGTCGGCGAAATCCTGCAGCGAAAATTGCGCCACACTTCTCGCGCGCGCCGCCATGCCCGCAAGCGTCACCTCAAGCCGGTTGTCGAGCAGGCGTCTCAACAGTTGCGCAATCCGTTCGTGCTCGTGAGGCGCGACGACCCACCCACTCACCCCTGCTTCGACATTTTCCGGCAGGCCGCCCGAGTCCGACACGATCACGGGCTTGCCCATCGCCATCATCTCCCGGCATGCGAACGACAAGGTTTCGCGCCGCGACAGCACAAAACCCACATCGAATGCTGCCACCAGGGGACGCACATCGCACAGTAAGCCCGTATAGATCATATGGCCCGCCATGCCTAATGCGTCGACCTTCGCGCGTTGTAGCGCATTGGGCGTCCGCCCCCCAATGACCACGCGAATCCGTTCGCGCTGCTCCGCAGGCAGTAAGGCGACAGCCGTGACCATATTCAGCCAGCCCTTGTTGTCATCCGTACCTGCGATACTGCCGAGCACCATTGCCCCGTCCGGGATCGCCGTGCCCCATCGTCTGCGAAGCCGCTCGACTACGCTTGGGACCGGTGCAAAGCGGCGCAGATCGATACCGTGGCGCACGACCGACACCGCCTTCGTGTCGTACACGGTCTTCGCGAGGTGCCGGCGTGTGTAATCGGATACGCAGATCACCGAATCCGTGCCGAGCTTACCTTTGAGCCAGGTGCTCAAGCCGCTAACAGGCAGATCGTTGTGCTTGGTGAAGACGATGCACGGCCGGGTCCGTTTCAATCCCAGCGTCGCCAGCATGGCGATCCGGTGATCCGCTGAGCCGTTGACGTGAACAGTATCGAAGCGGTTTCTTCCGATCAGTTGCCGCAAGCGCCAGCCTGATCCAACCATGGCGCCAAGGCGGTTGCGAAACTCGAGCGCAACCACCTCCACGCCGGGGATTTCTTTCGCGCTTAAATAGAGGCGACTCGAACCCGGCGCTGCGACGATCACTTTATGGCGCTCACTAAGCGCCGCTGCCAGGGTGAGGATGTAGGTGGTGTGTCCACCGCCATCGCCCGCGTGAAAATTGGTGTAGAGGATTTTCATGACCACGCCTCGCCCCGCAAGTGCCTCGCCCGTTTGAACCAGTAATACGCCCGTCCCCACAGTGGATCCTGGTAGCGCCGTAGCTTTTGTGCGAGCCACGTAGCATCTTTGCCGTTGTCGACCATGCGCTGAATCCGCGCGGTGTCGCCACCCGCTACGTTGCGTCGCAGATTCTGGGTCGTATAGAGGTATTCGAATCCAGCTGCTCTAGCCGCGTCGGTATAGTCGGCGTCGAAATAGCCTTCGGGCCAGCACAGGTGTCGCGATGCCGCGCCGAGACGCTGTGCCAGGATTGACTTCGATTGTTCGATGTCTTCCCGGATTTGCTGATACTTTCCGATACCGTCATCGCATAGCCGGTCCCAGCGCAGATGGCTGTGTGTGTGGCTATGGAATTCGAACGTGCCCGCTGCGCGCATCACTTCCACCTCGCTCCAGCGCACGGTCACCTCGTCTGCGCGGCCGTTGCAAAGCAGGTGCTCGCATGCCTGATGCGTGCGCGCCGGTTCCGCACGTAGCGTATCGATGGCGCGAAACGCACCGTCGTGCACGCGGCCCGTCACGAGAAACATGACCGCGTTGAGTCCATAACGCAAAAGAATCGGATGGGCGTGGACGTAGTTGTCCAGATAGCCGTCATCGAACGTCAGCAAGACCGATCTATGAGGCATCGGCGCACCGCGTAGAAAGCGCGCAAATTCATCGGCGGTCAGCGTGACATAGCCATTGATCGCCAACCACTTTATCTGCGACTCGAAGTTCTCCGGCGAAATGGTGAGCGGACCGCCGGACGATGAAACGTGGTGATACATCACTACCGGTACCGAATTCGCAAACGATTCAGTGGTTTGCATCATTTGCTCTGCACGTCGAAAGGTTTCTACATGGAAATTTGAATTAATATTAGATTGAACAAACTCCGCAATCTATCGGTCGTTTGTGGAGATTTGTGTCGCATTGTCGAGAGCGGCCATCATTCTCGACAAAGGATTGATTCACGCGATGCGGAAAGTCGCGTGACGGCGCTGTCCGCGCCTGTGGGGTTTTCTGATCAGGGATGTGTCGACACCAGCGTGTCAGACGCTGGTGTCTTTACCGCGGCGAGAGCTCGGGCGCTCTGCCTTATCAACGCCGGAGTGCGAGCCGGCGCAACTGCGAGACCACCTCGGCTGCGCTTCCAGTTACAACCTTGTTGCGGAAGGCCCGCGTCACGACGATGCTTTCCATCGCGTCGTAATACCAGACGCCGACTTTGCGCCCGCCGAGCTCCACGATACCGCCAACGCTATCCAGCGGCCCTTCCTCTATTGAAACAACCAGCCTTACCGATGGCCCCTGGCGCATACGTAGTTATCCTCAATTCGCCTTGCGCCGTGTTCCGAAGAAACTTATTTCGTTGCGGGACTCGCGACCGGGGCGGCAGCCACGATCGACTCATCCTTCAATTGCCGGACGGCATCCACAGCGGAAGGAGCCAGCTTCTGGTCGACCAGCGCCGCTTCAAAAGCATCGTGCTGAGCCTGTTTGCCTTGCTCGTAGTCTGCATCCAGTTCGCCGATGCGGCGCTGATACCAGTTCAGCACGCATGCCTGGTCAGTACAGTTGTGCTGGCGCCAGAGCCATTGCTGGATCCGCGCGGTCTCCACAGAACGCGGATCGGGACTCGCATCGCGCGCGCGTTGATAGCTCACCGCGAGGCGGTCATCGAGGCTGGATAGCTGCGGGTCGTTGCAGACAATCTTCTCGGACGCCGAAGACTTGCTGCTACAGTGAAAGCTCGCGGCCGACGCGTTGCCGACCAGCGTCGCGCAGACAGCCAGCACGCAGAGCGACAATGTCGGCGAGGAATCTGCAAGGAGTCGGGTAACAAATGGAAAAGCAGTTTTCGATGTAGACATGACTAACCCTGTACGAGGAAGGTGTCGGATTGGGGCGCGCGGCATGCGTTCCCTGGCGCAAGCTGGCATACACAGAACGATGCAGGTCGCGTGAAGGCAGAATAGTCGGCTTGGGATCTATCTAGGCGCGAAGAAAAGGCCGTAGGGCGAGAGTGCTTACGAAAGGTTTCCGCAGGAAATAACCGTTACCAGACCCCTGCGCGCGGCGGACTGCGGGACGGTGCTGCGTGCTGCGTCATAAACGAAAACACCCCCGCGCCAATCCCATTGCAAGGGACCGGCGCGGGGGCTTCAACAACTGTGCTACTCAGGCATCAGAACTTGTACGTCGCGCCAACCTGGCCGTACAGGCCAACATACGTGTACAGCGACGTGTCATAGTAACCACGGCTCTCGTACTGCCACACCGGGTCATACGGTGGCTTGTGATTGAAAATGTTGTCGATGCCGGCGTACAGCGTCCAGTGCTTGAAGCCACTATAGCTCGTGTAGAGATTGAACTGGCTATACGATCCGACAGCAGGCGACCCGGCAACAATCGTTTGTGCGTACGGACCGGTGAACTGCCAGCTCAGCGTGGTGGTCCACTTGTGGAATGCCCAGCTCAACTGCGTGTTGCCTCTCCAACGCGGGAACGATGCTCCGAATACCGTATCGATTGCGCCGTTGTTACCGGCGTAGTCGTCCGCGACGCCGTCGTTAGGCATGACGAAATGCCACACGTACGCCCAGTCGCCGGACAGCGTGAAGGTACCGATACTCGTTGGCAATGCTTGCTTGAACGTGCCTTCGAAGCCATCCGTATGAAGGTAGGCAAGGTTCTCGAAGCTCACGTTGTAGACCGTAGCGTTCGGGTCCGCGGCAACCAGCGCCGCGATACTCTCCTGACCGATCACATTGGTCACGTCGATCTTGTACCAGTCGAAGCCAATGTCGGTATTGCGAGCCGGCGACAACTCGAAGCCGATGTTGTAATTCTTCGTGCGTTCGGGCTGCAGGTTCGGATTGCCAACCGAATTTTCGTAGACGTCCTTGCCGTCGACGGTCTGGTAGCCGAGACTCGCCTTTTCCGACGTTTCGACCAGCGTCGGTGCGCGGAAGCCGCGATCGTACGACGTATACATCGTCAGAGCGGAAACCGGCTGGTAACGCAGTGCAAAGCGTGGCGAGAAAGCACCACCGAAGTCGTTGTAATGGTCATAACGCCCCGACTGGCTGAAGGTCAGGCCACGCAGCAGCGGAATGTCGATCTGGTAGTAAGCTGCCGCGACGTTGCGTTCCCCGTCCACCGCCTGCGTCAGCGGGCTCAGGAATTCCGTGGAACCCGCACCGATATACTCGCTCTGGTGCTGGAACTGCACGCCGAAGCCGACACCCACATCTCCAGCCGGCAGCGAGAACAGGTTCGCAGTGGAGATCGTCGCATCGAGCGTATCGAGCTTGGAAATAGCCTGATCGTACGAGGTGCCGAACAGGCCCGGCAACGAATTGAGTGTCGACGAGCTAAACGTGCTTTGCGTCACGCTGCTGAGATAGCTCGACAACACCGAGGCATTGACCTGATTGCCGTACGCGTTGGAAACTTCGCTTTGCGAGTGTCCATAAGACGTCGTCCAGTCCCAGTCACCGAACTTATCCGTGCTCAGCGAGCCTTTCAACCCGGTCGAGAGGCGGTAGAAGTTGGAGACCGTCGTCACCGATTGCTCGGTCGGGAAGACATAGGTTAACCCCGTTCCGCCCACTGTAGCGGGAAACGGCGAGACAACTCCATTTACCTCATAGAGTGACGTACCCAGGTTATCTCCGTCACTGAATCCGGCGAGACCCAGATCCGTTTTGGTCGTGTTGTAGCTCTCCCACACGTCGGCATACGCCTGCGTGGTGTCGTTGATCTTGAAGTCGGCATGTACCTTGACACTGCTGCGCTGGGTTTCGGGCTCGATGGACTCGGCGCTTGCACCATTGCGCGAACACACCGTGCCGGACCCTTGGGTTGCGAGGTTGTTTGCCGCCGACGTCACGGTGCCGCCCGATGCCGCGCAATCGCCCAGCGCCTGGGTGCCGGTAGCCGTATTCCAGAAGGAGGCGGGCTGCGAGAAGAAGCCGCCGTTCTTGCTGGAGTAATCCTGGTCGCTGGTGATGTCCCGCTCAGCCATGGTGATGCCGCTCGAGCGGTAGTAGCTCGCCGCAGCTGTCACGTTGAAACCATCCGAGGTCAGATTGCCGAAACCGCCGAGCACGCTAAAGTTCGTGGTCCCTGCACCGCCATGCTGCGCGCCGCCAATGCTGCCGTCGAGCTGCAGTCCCTGGAAATCCTTCTTCGTGATGATGTTGACCACGCCGGCGATTGCGTCCGAGCCGTATTGCGAAACCGCGCCGGTCTTGACGATCTCAATGCGGTCGACCATGTTCGTCGGCAACGTGTTCAGATCGAAGAAAGTATCGGTGCCGTTCACTGCAAACGCAAAGGGCGCAACCCGTTGACCGTCGACCAGCACCAGCGTGTATTTTTCGCTCATGCCGCGCAGCGCGATCCCTGCGCCGCCTGGAGCAAAGCTCGCGGACGTGCCTTCGCTCCAGCTGCTTGCCGAGTTGGCGGTTGTCGTACGCAGGTAGTCGGCGACCGTCGTGGAACCGCTGTCCTCGATGTCTTTCTGTGAAATCGTCTGGACCTGATTGAAGCCCGTCTTGTCCGAACTGCGGATCAGCGAACCGGTAACCTCGAATTTTTGCAGCTGCTTCACAGTGCCGGACGTGGCTGCTGGCGAAGATGCCGAGGTCGCAGTTGCCGGTTTCGCCGCCGTTGCGGATGCCGCATCTGCGGTGGCGGCCGTCGGTTGGCTCTGCGCGTATGCCGGTACACCAAATGCAGCTGTTAGCGCCACTTCAGCCCAAACGATTCGTTGGATGGCGAGCGTCAAACCCCGTAGTTTCATTACCCTTCTCTCTTGTCAGTAGGGACCCAAATTCATAGTGAGAAGTCTTTTGGACCCCTCACCCCGATCTGCAAACACGAAGGCCTCGTTCGACCTCCGTCCGTTCTGAAGCGAACCCGTCAATTCAAATCCATACGAATCGCAGTACTAATCGTATGAACTTTCAGATCGTCTTACCCTACGACCGGCCAGCACGGCCGACGCGTCAAGTGCAACAGACATCGCCAGGCACACGCGTGCAGCGTCCTTCGCCTGACCGAATAGCGAATTACATTGCATTGATGAGTGGTATCGGTCCGGATTCCGCCAAAGCGGTCCCAGACCAGCCGAACTCAGGCAAGACGAACGAAGAGCGAGTCATCCAGACCGGTTACAAGCCGCAACCAGTCTGTCTTTTGAAAATGATTCGGTATACGAACCAAACTCAATCACGTTCTGTCCAAGCTGGCTTCGTCACGCGGCAGACGAAAGTTAGCAAGACATTAACGCTGCATCAAACTTTTTTTGACAAACGTGGCATCTCACGCACAGTATTTTCCTTTCGCCACCTTACCCAGTAAGCCCGGCAACCCGCGCCCCAGGCGATGAGGCGAACGAACTATCTGCCAACAGGAAAATTCGCTTACCTAACGTTACTTGTCCACACCACGGCATATTCGACAGCATACGATGCGCTCACACTGCTTCTTACTCGTCGCAGTGGTCGTAAATACCTGTTTAGGTCCGCCTTATTGACCGTGGGGCGGACCCTTTTTCGCTTGGCGCTTTTGCGCTTTTTCTCCCTGCTCCCTTTCTCGCCCATATCATCTACGGGTTGGCGCGGGGCCCTCTCCCCTGCGCGAACAATCTCCCGCTCAACGCCTCGGCGCGTGTCATGGTGCTGTCACGCACATCGGTTCCAATGAAAGCCTTACCATGCATTTCAGCGCGCGAGCAGCGATGCAGAGTGAAGGCACGCCTTGTCGAGGCGATCGAGCGTCATCCAAGACGTCTAGACGATTAGATGTATTTGGACCTCGTCGTTTCTCTGGGCGACCTTGCCCACAGCACGCCATCGCGCGATATCCGGCACCGAAACGGAGCATGTCCATGCTGATCAGGAACGCTCGTGTCGTCACACGAGACGAAGAATTTCTCGGAACCGTGCACATCGAAGACGGTTTCATCTGCGATGTGGAGCGCGGTAGCACGTCCGCGCCGAATGCCGAGGACTGGGACGGCGACTATCTGCTGCCCGGTCTGATCGAACTGCACACCGACAACCTCGAGAAGCATCTCGCGCCCCGGCCGGGCGTGCGCTGGAATATCGACGCCGCATTCGTGATCCACGATGCCCAGGTGGCCGCAGCCGGTATCACGACGGTTTTCGACTCGCTGAGAATCGGAGCGCGTTCGGACGTCGACATGCACAACCGGGATCTGCAGACGCGCTGCACGCAAGCGCTCGCGCGTCTGTCCGATTGCCAGTTGTTGCGTGCCGACCATTTCCTTCATCTGCGCTGCGAAATCGCCGCCCCCGATGTCGTAGAGGTGTTCGACTCGCTCTATACCCATCCCCTGCTGCGGCTCGCTTCAGTGATGGATCACACCCCCGGCCAGCGGCAATGGCAGGACCGCGACCAGTGGCGCCGCTTTCAGGAGCGCCACGGCAAACTCACCGACGAACGCTTTGCCTCCGTAATTGCCGAACTTTCAGAGGGCCAGGAGCGCTACGCAGATCAACACCGCAGCCAGATCGTCGCCCGTTGCACGGCGCTCGGCATACCGGTGGCGAGCCACGATGACACGGTGGTCGAGCACGTTCAGCAGGCCGCTGCCGAAGGCATCGTCCTCGCGGAATTTCCCACCACCCACGATGCCGCCCGGGCCGCGCATCAATACGGTATCTCGACGATCATGGGCGCTCCGAACATCGTGCGCGGCGGTTCGCATTCCGGCAACGTGTCCGCGCTTGAACTCGCGAAATCCGGTCTGCTGGATATCCTTTCGTCAGACTACGTGCCTTCGAGCCTGCTGAGCGCGGCGTTCGAACTGGTCGACAAGGCGGGCTGGACGCTGCCGCGCGCCATGCAGACTGTGTCAAGCGAACCTGCCCGCGTGGTGGGCCTGCACGATCGCGGCTCGATTGCACCAGGCCTGCGCGCGGATTTCGTGCGGGTGCGGATGCACGACCAGCTTCCCATCCCCCGTGCCACATGGCGCGCGGGCGAACGGATCGTCTAGGCGCGTAGTCCGCCGCGTGCTGGCGCCGTCAAATTCATCTAGACGTCTCTATCCGTACACCGATGTGTCATATGAGATTTCTAGAATGGTCCAGATTGAATTTTCGGACCGCGTTTGCGGCGCTCCTGCCCCAAAAGGCGGGAGACAGGCGCGGATCCTGCAGGTCGTCGAATGTTCGTTGCGGTTCAAAACTAACTTGAGGAATTTATGAAGTTGTCCAAAGTTTTTGCCGCTTCGGCACTGGCTGTCAGTTTCATTTCCGGCGCTGCACATGCGGCCGGCGCGTGTCCGAACGACGGCGTGGTCCGGTTCGGCGTCGAACCGTACGAATCGGCGCAGCGCATGCTGCCCGTATATAACGACCTCGCGAAGATGATCGGCGACAAGCTCGGCTGCAAAGTTGAGATGTACGTCGCAACCAGCTACAACGCCGAGATCGAGGCAATGCGCAACAACAAGCTCGAGTTCGGTCAATTCGGCCCGCTTGGCTATGTGCTCGCCCATCAGGTCGCGCACGCTGAAGCGGTCGCGACGTTCGCTGGCGAAGGCGACAAACCGGCCACCTACTACGCTTCTATCGTCACGTGGCCGGGCTCGGGTGTGAAGACGCTTGCCGATACCAACGGTCATTCGTTTGCTTACGCCGATCCTGCCTCGACCTCCGGGCATCTGTTCCCTGCGTATGGTCTCAGCAAAAACGGTGTCGATCCGGACAAGGGCGTCAAGGCCATCTACGCGGGTAGCCACACCGCATCGTTCGAAGCGCTGCGCAACCACAAGGTGGACGCCGGCGAACTGAACAGCGAAGAGATCGCGAGCGCCAAACTGCATAACGAGTACGATCCCGCTGGCTACGTCACGCTCTGGAAATCCGAGCCCATTCCGCTCGATCCTCTGGCAGTGCGTGGCGACCTGCCCGCTGATTTCAAGGCACGTCTGGCAGGCGTGCTGAGTTCGCTCGATTTCCGCGAGTTGCCGGAAGCGGATCAGAAATTCCTCGCAGCGAACGAGAATGCCCAGTTGAAGACGGTCCCGCAAACGGATGCGGCCTACAACCAGATTCGCGACCTGGTTTCCACGCTTCATATCGACCTGGCAAAACTGTGAATACCCTCTCCAGCACCTCCGGCGCATTGCCGCTGGACCCGACCGGCGACCGTGGGGCCGCAGCCTCCAGCGTGCCGGCGATGGCACCGCGCGCCAAGCTCGTTCCCGGCGTGAAGCTCGCGGTGCGCGACCTGTCGATGCGCTATGCAAATGGTCACACCGCATTGCGCGATTTCAACCTCGCGGTGAAGGCCGGTGAAATGGTCGTGGTGCTGGGCAGTAACGGCAGCGGCAAATCGACGTTCATGAAGTGCGTGGTCGGCTTGAACCGGCCGACGGGCGGCGCGGTTGAACTGGCTGGACGCGATCTGGCCACGCTTTCGGGCAAGGCGCTCCGGCAGGCCCGCCTGCCGCTCGCACTGATCTCGCAGAACGCCAATCTCGTGAAGCGCCGCAGTGTGCTGGCGAATGTCTGCTGCGGCACGCTGGGTCGCCACAAGACGCTCAGCACCGCGCTGGGACGCGTGCCACGCGAGGAAATCGAACCGGCCCGCGCGTATCTCGACGAAGTCGGCCTGCTGCATCTGGCTGGGCAACGCGCCGGTACGCTTTCCGGTGGACAGGCGCAGCGTGTGGCTGTGGCCCGTGCGCTGGCGCAACGCCCGCATGTCCTGCTCGCCGACGAACCTGTCGCCAGCCTCGACCCCGAAGCCGCAGACGAAGTCATGCGCCTGCTGCGCCGCCTCGCTACGGAAGACGGTCTCGCGGTAGTCTGCGTACTCCATCAGCCCGAACTGGCCACCCGCTATGCCGACCGGCTGGTCGGTTTGCGCAGCGGGCAACTCGAGTTCGACCGCCCCGCTTCGGCAGTTTCCAGCCAGCAGATTGCAAGTCTCTATCTGGCCGAGGCGGCATGAACAAGGTGCTCGACATGCGCACGCCGGTTGCGTCATCCGGAGTGC
>Ga0302226_10001248_pt1 | contig 19500 bp, 15 predicted proteins | sample II_Palsa_E3_3_FD_193524 | JGI IMG/M metagenome (GOLD analysis project Ga0302226, IMG submission 193524) | Peat permafrost microbial communities from Stordalen Mire near Abisko, Sweden - II_Palsa_E3_3 | ecosystem: Environmental > Terrestrial > Soil > Palsa > Peat permafrost | place: Sweden...
GTGGCCGCGAAGAGGTCCTCAAGGTTCACTCCAAGAAAGTCCCCATGGCCGAAGATGTGAACCTCAACATCCTCGCTCGTGGAACCCCAGGCTTCTCTGGCGCCGACCTCGCGAACATGGTCAACGAGGCTGCCCTCACCGCCGCCCGCTACAACAGAAAGTCAGTCCACATGTATGACTTCGAAGTAGCCAAGGACAAGGTCATGATGGGCGCAGAGCGCAAATCAATGCTCTTGACCGATGAAGAGAAGCGCGTCACCGCCTACCACGAGGCTGGTCACACCCTCGTCTCCGCACTGCGCGAGCACTCTGACCCCCTCCATAAGGTCACCATCATCCCCCGCGGCATGGCTCTCGGCGTCACGGTCTACCTCCCGGAGGAAGACCAGCACACCGTCACCAAAGACTATCTCGAAACCCGCATGGCCACCCTCATGGGCGGACGTTGCGCTGAAGAGATCTTCCTCAAGCAGATGACCACCGGTGCCGGCAACGACATCGAGCGCGCCACCGACCTCGCCCGCAAGATGGTTTGTGAGTTCGGAATGTCGAAGATGGGTCCCATGACCTTCGGCAAGAAGGAGCAGGAAGTGTTCCTCGGCCGCGAGATCGGCCAATCCCGCGACTTCTCCGACGACACCGCCAAGCAGATCGACGCTGAGGTTCGCAGCTTCGTGGATGCCGGCTACAAATCGGCATACACGATCCTCGAGTCCAACCAGGACATCATGCACCGCATGGCAGCAGCCCTGCTGGAACGCGAGACCCTGGACGCCGCCGAGATCAAGCTAATCATCGAAGGCAAGGAACTTCCTGCAGCCAAGTCCGCTCTCTCCGGCGTAGACCCAGGCCCCGGCGGCGAAACCCAGAAGATCCTCAAACCAGAAGGCGGCCGCAAGCCCGGCTTCGGCGAAGGCCAACCCAGCCCCGCATAACCAGCAAGTAATTAGCAAAAAAATGGCAGCCAAAAGGCTGCCATTTTCATTTACCCCCGCAAGAAAAGCGCCGAAGGTGCGTCAGCCTCGATGGCAGATCGCGCCGTGCGCGCAGCACGCCGTTGCCCTTACCAACAAACCCTACCCACCAAACGAATCCTGTATAAATCCTTAATGTTCACGAAGCCAAGCATCCTCCTCCACCTTGAAGAAGCCGCTCTCATCATCCTCACCATCTTCGCCTACCAGCACCTCCACTACAGCTGGCTCCTCTTCGCCATCCTCTTCTTCGCCCCGGACCTCTCCATGCTCGGCTTCCTGGCCAACGTCCGCCTCGGCGCCGCCATGTACAACCTCGTACACACCATCACCCTCCCGCTTCTCCTCCTGCTTGCGAGCTACATCGAACACTGGCATCTCTCCTCAGCGATCGCCCTCATCTGGACCGCCCACATCGCCTTCGACCGCCTCCTCGGCTACGGCCTCAAGTACCCCACCTTCTTCAAAGACACCCACCTCCAACACGTACAATAAACCGCAAGAAACAGCCGCGTTCGATCTGCCAGATCATTCCGAAAAATAAATCTCAAAAATCTGTCACATTTTTTGCCGCAAAAAAACATCACCCAAAACACCACAATAACCACGCATTTCACCACGTTTTCACCATCAAAAAACCACGTTCTACAGCCACAAATCTCCAAAACCCCCGCAAAAAACGGCTTTTCTAAACCAAACACCAGCGCAATATTTTTTCCCCACAAATAGTCCCAAGCCGCCAATGCGACAATAGAAGACAGACGCATGCGCCTTCTAGCTCCGATCCTTCTCCTCACGCTCACCGGCTGCGGCTACCACCAGGTCGGCTCCGCGACCAACATCCCCGCCAGCGTTCGCACCCTCGCCGTCCCCGTCTTCGCCACCAACGCGCAGGCCTTCCACACCGAGATGGCCTTCACCCAAGCCACCATCCGCGAGCTCAACACCCGCACCAAATACCGCATCATCACCTCCGACAGCGACTCCGCCGACGCCACCCTCCACGGCACCATCCTCTCCCAGACCGTCGCTCCCCTCACCTACGACGGCGCCACCGGCCAGTCCTCCAGCTACCTCATCACCATCACCGCCAAAGTCCTCCTCACCGCCCACGACGGCCACGTCCTCTACCGCAACGACGCCTTCGTCTATCACGAGCAGTACCAATCCACCCAGGACCTCAGCGGCTTCATCCAGGAAGATAACCACGCCGTCAACCGCGTCGCAAAAGACTTCGCCCAGGCCGTCGTAAGCGATATGCTGGAGTCCTTCTAATGGCCTCTCTCAAGTCCTTCGCCAGCGTCGATCGCTTCGTCACAGAGATCGCCTCCCCAGCCACCCTCCGCCCCGCCTACGTCCTCCTCGGCGACGAGGTCTTCCTCTACGACCGCTGCCGCAAAGCCGTCCTCGCCACATTAGCCCCCGAAGACACCCGCGACTTCTGCCTCCACGATCTCGACCTCGCCGAAACCAGCATCTTCGAGGTCCTCGACCGCGCCCAGACCCCGTCTCTCATGGCGCCCTTCCAGGTCTTCTTCGTCCGAAATCTGAAGACTCTCTACGGCCGCGGCAGCAAAAAAGAAGAATTCTCCGCCATAGACGCCTACTTCCGCTCCCCCAACCCCTCAGCCCTCCTCCTCTTTGTCGCCGACCATCTTCGCATCCCCACCGACCTCCGCAAGATGGACTACCAGGACAAGGAGCGCTTCGAAAAAATTCGCGAGACCCTAGGCGACTGGTGCGGCACCGTCGAACTCGCCCGCGTAGACGAAAACGACGCCATCAAGTGGGTCACCGCCTCCGCCGAATCCCGCAACGTCAAGTTCGACCCCGACGCCGCCCGCGAGCTCGTCGACTCCCTCGGCGTCGACATGATGCTCATCGCCAGCGAGTTCGAAAAGCTCCTCCTCTACGTCGAAGGAAAAAACCGAGTCACCCTCGGCGACGTCGAAACCATGGTCCTCGCCGCCAAGCAGCGCTCCCTCTACGAGCTCACCGACGCCATCTCCGCGAAGGACCGCCCCCGCGCGCTCCTCCTCCTCCACGGCCTCCTCAACGCCTCCGACGGTGGCGAAGACGCCGCAATCGGCCATCTCTACATGCTTGCCCGCACCTTCCGCCAGATGCTCATCATCTCCGAAAAAAACGTGCGCGACTCCCGCGCCATCTGGCAGGTCTTATGGCAGGGCTTCCGCATGCCCCCCTTCGCCGCCGAAGACCTCATCAAACAAGCCCGCCGCTATAAATCCCGCCGCGAGCTCACCCGCGCCATCCGCCTCGTAGCCCGCGCCGACCTCGAACTCCGCAGTTCCCCCGCCAACAAACTCCTCGTCCTCGAGCGTCTCATCCTCGATCTCTCCACCGAGCCAAAACCCAGCCTCTACGAGCCCACCCACCAGTTCGCTATGGAACTTAATTAGCCAACAAGCTTGCCCTCATGCGAGCATGGTCAAGCTCTCCCTGAGGGCAAGTTTGTACTCCATCGTTCCGCCGAACTATGCGCGAAGGCCAGGAACGGTTTTGCTCGTATTGTGGCGGAAGATATTAACTGCTCCGATCACTTCGTCATCGTCGTCGCGGATGGGAAAGATATTGGCGAGTGCCAGAAGACGATTTCCATTGGGCTGTTCGCAAATCGCGTCAGCATTACGAACGGTACCTCCGTTCTTGATCACCACGGAGGGCGGCGCAAGTTCGTGCGGCATTACGTCTCCCGACGGGTAGCGAAGAATGTGAGCCCCGCAATACTTTTCCGAGGTTCCTAAAGACGGTGTGCGTCCCCACGCGGCGATCGCAGCTTTATTGCACTTGACGAGGGTGCCATCTTTTTCAAGAACGTATATCCCCACAGAGATATCATCCATTGCCGCCTGGTCCGCGAGAATACCCTTTGCGACAAGATGCCCCTCACGGAGTTCCCCTCGAAAGACTATGTTCTCGAAATCGCCATCACAAATCATCTTGCGTGTTGCCAAACCGCCTTCAAGAACCACCTCATGGGTCGCCATATAGCCTTACCTCCGTCGTGAATTATGTCGCGATCAGAAGACTAGGCAGTCGGTGAGACACCGTCAATCGATCATAAGGATGAGATGATCTTGGCAAACGCCATCTGCCGGGTGCCCATATCTCGATTTTTGAGATGTCGGCATCGAGCGTAGCTCGACCGCACGCCTATCTCCGCCACCGCCTCCCCTTACAACCCGCTCACAAAGTAATCTATCTCCATGAACCTTCTCGTCGCGCCCTCTTGGCTGGCCGCCCGTCTCGAAGACCCATCAACCATCGTCCTCGACGCAACGCTACCCCCCGTAGGCGTCAAGCCCCCAGTCGACACCCACGCCCACTACCTCGAACGCCACATCCCCGGCGCGCTCTTCTTCGACATCGAGGAGCTCTCCGACCATTCCACCCCGCTCCCCCACATGCTACCCACACCCAAAGACTTCTCCCGCAGCATGTCCGCCCTTGGCATCTCCGACACCAGCACCATCGTCATCTACGAGCAGCAAGGCGTCTTCTCAGCCCCCCGCGCCTGGTGGATGCTCCGCACCTTTGGCGCCCAAAACGTCTACGCCCTCGACGGCGGCCTCCGTGCCTGGACCGAAGCCAACCTCCCCACCGAATCCGGCCCCGTCCATCCAGCCCCCGCGACCTTCCACGCAACGCTCCACCACGAAGCCGTAGTCAATCTCTCCCAACTCAAAGAGAGACTCGCAAAGCACGATCAAATCCTAGACGCCCGATCCGCCCCACGCTTCAACGGCACCGCACCGGAGCCTCGTCCCGGCTTAAGCTCCGGCCACATGCCCGGAGCCATCAACATACCCTTCCCCGAACTCGTCGAAGACGGACGCCTCAAACCCGCAGACAAACTCCGCGAATACTTTGCCACAAAAAACGTAGACCTCCACCAACCGATCACCACCACATGCGGCTCCGGAGTCACCGCTGCCGTCATCGCCTTCGGCCTCGAACTCGCCGGCGCAAAAGACGTAAGCCTCTACGACGGCTCATGGGCCGAGTACGCCCAACTGCCCGACTCCGTCATAGAAAAAACCATCTAACCATCCATCCGAACTGGTCCACTATGCCAGAGCTACCCGACATCACGGCCTACCTCTCCGCGCTCACCCCGCGCGTCGTAGGCAAGCCGCTAACCCAACTCCGCATAGCAAGCCCCTTCCTCCTCCGCACCGTCCAACCCCGCATCGAAGAAGTCGAAAGCCACACCATCCGCGCCCTTCACCGCATCGGCAAACGCATTGTTTTTGAGTTCGACAACGGCCTCTGGCTCGTCCTTCATCTCATGATCGCCGGCCGCCTCCACTGGCGTCCCCTCGGCGCAAAACTCGGTGGCCGCAACAACCTCGCCGCCTTCGACTTCCCCAACGGCTCTCTCGTCCTCACCGAAGCCGGTTCCAAACGCCGAGCCTCCCTCCATCTCTTCGCCAGCGAAGCCGCCGCAAGAGAGATCGACCCCGGCGGAATCGATATCTTCACCGCAGACCTCAAAGCCTTCCGCTCCGCACTCACCGTCGAGAACCGAACCCTCAAGCGCGCCCTCACAGACCCACGCATCCTCTCCGGCATCGGCAACGCCTACTCCGACGAGATCCTCCACGCCGCCCAGCTCTCTCCCATTCTGCAAACCGCGAAGCTAAGTCCGGATCAATGGCAGCGCCTCTACAACGCCACCCGCGACATCATGCAACTCTGGATCGACCGCCTCCACGCCGAAGCCGCCGAAGCCTTCCCCGAAAAAGTCACAGCCTTCCGCAAAGACATGGCCGTCCACGGACGCTTCGGCCAACCCTGCCCCACCTGCGGCCAGCCCATCCAGCGCATCCGCTACGCCGACAACGAGACCAACTACTGCGCCCAATGCCAGACCGGAGGCAAAGTCCTCGCCGACCGCAGCCTCTCGCGCCTCCTTGGCAAAGACTGGCCCCGAACCCTCGACGAGCTCGAAGCCCTCAAGAAACGCTGACCGCCTCTCTGGTTGTCATCTCCGAAGGGGATCTGCGTTTCGCCGTCAACTCACGATGAAGCGGCCTCCGGACCCCGAGGCCCTTTCGCCCTCTGCAGCACCGTCATCGAAACATAAGCCCCAATCCACGACCCCACCGCCGCAAAACAAACATAGACCCAGTTCTTCGTATAACTGATCACTGCAAACGCCGACAGCAGATACCACACGCTACTCCACGTAGCCGCAGGCAGACGTCTTTGCGACGACACCGCTGCATTGAACATCACATACACAGCGTCCGTAGCAGCCGTCGACAACAACACGCCAACCGCAAGCCAAGGTTCAAGATGCACCATAGACCATACCTCCTCGACTCATTCCTGAGTCGCATTCAAGGATCGACCACGTATTCTAATCTCAGCCAATAACAGATACCTTCGCATCTAATCCAACCATTGGAGCGCTCATTCCATGCAGGAAGGCCGAAAACTCTTGGAAGACCCACCCTGGAGACAGATCACTCTTTTCCTGCTCACCCTGACCCTACTCATCCTCTGCGCCTTCATCCTCCAGCCCTTCTTCTCTGCTATCGTCGGAGCCATCGTCCTGGCCGTCGTCACAGAGATTCCCCATAACTGGCTCTCCAGGCACATTCGCAGCCGCACTCTCTGCGCCACCGTCGCCCTCATTCTCGTCATCCTTGCCGTCATCGTCCCCGGTTTCTTCCTCGCGCAAGAGCTCGGCGAACAAGCTCTCAGCGCCGTCGTCTCCCTCCGCAATCCCAATGCGCAGAACCTCCTCACCGATTACATCGGCAATCATCCCGCGCTCGCCAACCGCATCGAAATCTTCTCCGCCTCCATCGACGTCAACAACGCCGCCCGCACCACCGCTGCCTACGTAGGCAGCAAAGCCGCAATCATCCTCGGAAACTCCATCCACCTCATCACCGAGATGGTCGTCATGCTCTTCCTCCTCTTCTTTCTCTTTCGCGACCGTCAGCTCGCCCTCGCAGCTCTGCGCTCCATCATTCCCCTCCGCGAAGATGAGACGACTCAGCTCCTCGAACGCATCGACGACACCATCTATGCCACTTTCCTCGGTCGGCTCGCCATCGCGCTCGTACAGGGAGTTCTCGCCGGCCTCGCCTTCTGGGCCCTGGGTGTCCCCGGAGTCATCCTCTGGGCGCTTACCCTCACCGCCTTTGCCATGATCCCCGCCTTCGGTGCCTTCCTCGTCTGGGGACCCATCGCCATCTACCTCGGCCTTAACGGCCACTGGGGCAAAGCCGCACTCCTCGCCATATGGGGCGGCCTCATCGTCAGCACCATCGACAACATCCTCTACCCCATCCTCATCGGCGGACACCTTCGCGCCCACACGGCGATCATCCTCATCACCATCCTCGGAGGCATCGCAGTCTTCGGCCCTCTAGGCATCATCCTCGGCCCGGTCATCTTCACCATAGCCTCCACCCTGCTAGACATCTGGCACGCCCGCGCCACCCAACCAGCCTCGTCAGCCTAGGCCCTGTCAGCGCCCCTAAACTTCGAAGTCAGCATCGCCAGCTTATCCTCAAGCGAAACCGGAGCCTTCGCCGGCATCTGCGTCTTCACCGGCACCTGAGCCTTCACCACCGGCCGCACATTCGTTGCAGACGAACCCTGGGCCGCCGGTCGAACGCCTCTCGGCCCCGCCTCATGCAACGCCTTGATCGAAAGCGCAATTCGCTTCGTCTTCGCATCCGCCGAAAGCACCTTCACCTTCACAATCTGTCCTGCCTTCACCGCCTCAGACGGATCCTTGATGAACTTCACCGACAGCTCGCTGATATGCACCAGCCCATCCTGATGCACCCCAATATCGACGAACGCGCCAAACTTCGTAACATTCGTCACCACACCTTCAAGCACCATGTCCGGCATCACATCCGACAACTCACGCACACTCTCGTTGAAGCTCGGCGCAACAAACTGATCTCGCGGATCACGCCCCGGCTTCTTCAGCTCCTCGAGAATATCGTTCAGCGTAAAACTCCCCGCCGAAACCGCGCTCTTATCCATCTTCTCCAGCAACTGCGGACTCTTGATCAACTCCTCCACCGGAGACTTCAACGAAGCCGCAATCTGCGCCACAACCGCATAAGACTCCGGATGAACCGCAGTCATATCCAGAGGATTCTCTCCATCCCGAATCCGTAGAAATCCCGCTGCCTGCTCAAACGTCTTCGCCCCAATCCCAGGTACCTTCATCAACTGAGTTCGCGAACGAAACCGCCCATGCTCATTCCGATAACTCACAATGTTCAGCGCGGTTCTTTCCGTCACGCCAGAAACATACCGCAGCAAAGTCCACGACGAAGTATTCAGATCAACACCAACGCGATTCACGCAGCTCTCAATCACCGTCTCCAGCGACTGCTGCAACTGCCTCTGATCCACATCATGCTGATACTGCCCAACGCCAATCGACTTCGGATCGACCTTCACGAGCTCTGACAACGGATCCTGCAACCGCCGAGCGATCGAGATCGCCCCACGCACCGTCAGATCCAGATCCGGAAACTCCTGCCGCGCCACATCCGAAGCCGAATAGATACTCGCTCCCGACTCGCTCACCGTCACCGAAAAAATATTCTCCAGCCCACGCTCCCGCAGAAACTCCCGCACAAACGCATCCGTCTCTCGCGACGCCGTTCCATTTCCAATCGCAATCGCCCGCACCTGGTGCTTCACCACCAGCGCCTCAAGCGTCTTGCCAGCCGCCTCCGCAGCGCCGCGCGAAGTGTGCAGATACAGCACATCATTCGCCAGAAACTTCCCCGTCTCATCCACTACCGCAACCTTGCACCCGGTCCTCTGCCCCGGGTCGATCCCCAGCACCGAGATCGGCCCCGCCGGCGGCGCGAGCAGCAGATGATGCAGATTATCTCGGAACACCTGGATCGCATCGAGATCCGACCGCTTCTTCAACTCCAACCGCAGCTCTCCCTGTATCGATGAATTCAACAATCTGGCCCAGCAATCTTCAATCGCCAACTCCAACTGTGGCGTCCAATCCCCCTGCTCCCGCAGCACCCCACGCCGCAACACCGACGTAGCCCGCAGCGCCTCCAGCTCAATCAAAAAATAAAGCACGTTCTCGCTCTCGCCGCGACGAATCGCCAGCATCCGGTGCGACGGAATCGTCTTCACCGGCTCGCGATACTCGTAGTACATCCTGAACTTCTCCTGCTCATCCACCGCATCCATCGCCTTACGACTCACCACCACGCCCTCATCAAACATCAACGCCCGCGCCGCCTTCCGCAGATCGGCGCTCTCGCTGATCATCTCCGCAACAATGTGTCGCGCACCCTCAAGCGCCTCCTCCACCGAAGCAACGCCCTTCTCCACATCGACAAACCTCGGCGCCATCACGCTCAACGCCTCAGCCACCGCCTTCTGCTCCCACAGATAAAGCGCAAGCGGCTCCAACCCCTTCTCACGCGCAATCGTGGCCTTCGTCCGTCGCTTCGGCCGATACGGCAGATACAGATCCTCGAGCTCACTCTTATCAAGAGTCGCTTCGATCCGCGCCTTCAACTCATCACTCAGCTTGCCCTGTTCTGCAATCGAAGCCAGAATCGTAGCCCGTCGCGCCGCCAGATCACGAAAATAAGCGAGCTTCTCCTCAATATCGCGAATCTGCACCTCATCGAGATTGCCAGTGGCTTCTTTGCGATACCGCGCAATAAACGGCACAGTCCCTCCCTCATCCAGAAGCGATATAACCGCTACCAGACCATGCATTGGAAGGTTTAGAGTTTGGGCGATATAAACCAGAATCTGGGGAGAGAGAACACTTGCGTCGGTCATAACTTATCTAATGCTACTGCCAACGACTTAGGAAAACTCGACTTCAAATTCCGCTACTTGATGTCGCGCCAGTTCTCGCCAATCCCCACATCAGCGACGATAGGAATAGAGAACTCCTCAACGTGCTCCATCTCTTCCTTCACCAGTTGCTGAAGCTCATCCGCCTCCTCCGGCACAACATCGAAGAGCAGTTCATCATGAACCTGCAGCGTCATCTGCGACTTCAACTTGCGATCCCGAATCACCTGATCGATCTTCAGCATCGCCAGCTTAATCAGATCCGCAGCCGTACCTTGCAGCGGCGTATTCACAGCAGTCCGCTCAGCAAAGCCTCGTATATTCGGGTTGCGAGATTGAATATCCGGAATCGGCCGGATGCGCCCGAAGTGAGTCTTGACAGACTGATCGCGGCGAACCGTCTCGAGCGTCTCCTCGATAAAACGCTGCACTCCCTTATAACGATCGAAGTACGTCTCGATATAAGTCTTGGCCGTCTTCTGATCGATGTTGAGCTGCGCAGCAAGACCGAACGGACTAATCCCGTAGACGATCCCAAAGTTCACAGCCTTCGCGCGCGCTCGAGTCTGCTTGTCCATCTTCTCCGGAGCAACGCCGAAGACCTCCGACGCAGTCAGCGTATGAATATCTTTGCCCGTCCGGTAAGCATCGAGCAGCAACGGATCCTGCGAGAAGTGAGCCATCAGACGCAACTCGATCTGCGAGTAGTCAGCCGACATCAAAACATTTCCCGGCGCAGCAATGAAGGCGGCACGAATCTCGCGCCCAAGCGCCGTACGAATCGGAATGTTCTGCAGGTTCGGGTTCGTGCTCGAAAGGCGACCCGTCGCGGTTCCAACTTGATTAAACGTAGTGTGGACACGGCCTTGAGCGTCCGTCAATTGCGGTAGCGAATCGAGATAAGTAGATTTCAACTTGGAGAGCTGACGATACTCCAGGACCAGAGCAGGTACGGCATGATGCTCTGCGAGCTCTTCCAACACGTCCTGCGCCGTGCTCACAACCTTCCCCTTGCCATACTTCATCGGCTTCGGCAGCAGCATCTTGTTAAACAGCACGTCGCCAAGCTGTTTGGGCGAGTTGATATTAAAGCGGTGACCCGACTCCGCATAAATCCGCTCAGCAAGATTGTCCATGTCGACCGCAAGCCTCGTAGACATGGTGCTCAGTACGCTCGAATCAATGCGAACTCCCGCCTGCTCCATCCGTAGAAGCACTGAAACAAGTGGCAGGTCCATCGTCTCGTAAAGATGGGTCAGATGAGCAGTCTCTATCTGTTCACGTAGTGTCTTCGACAGACGATGCACCGCGTTGGCAGCTTCGGGTAGAAGGTTCGCAATCTCCTCCGCCGTGGGATTCTTCGACGCGTGGGCCAGCGCTCTATCAGTAAATCGAGCCGTGACATCCGGCAGAATATGAGAGCCATGCGTAGGGTTCACGAGATAGCTGTACAGCATCACATCATCGCGTACACCCCGCAGAGCGACACCATGCGGCTCAAGCGAACGAAGCACGGCCTTCAGATCATGAACGTGCTTGGGAAGCTTCGCATCTTCCAAAGCCTCGCGAAGACCCGGAGCGTCGATCGATACAACCATGGCCGTACTGTCCGAAGTAGTAAGACCGATCTGGAGAACGGCAGGAACAGAAGGAGCACGAGGCACTGGCGTCGTCGGCTCGGGAGCTCCGAACAGAGACATCGACTGCGCGGGGGCCGGCTCAGCCTCTTCTTCCGCGGACTCAGAAGCCGAATCCGTGCTCACCTCTTCTGCAAGCGCTCGCGAATCTTCAAAGACAGCGAGAGTGAGACCCTTGATCTCACCAGATTCTCCAGCAGTTCGAGCGTCAGCCAGCAGCTCTTTTATCTGTGCCTGATTAGGTGACAAATTGTAGTTTAGAGGTGTGTTGTCGACTGAAGGCGCAAGCTCTTTCAGCAGTGTCGTGAACTCGAGTTCGGAAAACAGTTCACGGCACGCAGCATTGTCAGGTGGCTGGGTCTGCATCTCATTCAGGTCATACTCAATCGGAACGCCTGTATGGATCGTGACAAGCTCCTTCGACAGAAGGATATTGTCCCGATTGTTTTGCAGCGACTCTCGATACGTCTTGCGTTTCACCTCATCCGCCCTGTCCAGAGCGGCCTCAACCGTCCCAAACTGCTGGATCAGTTCAACCGAACCCTTGTCCCCAATACCGGGAGCACCCGGAATATTGTCGACAGCGTCCCCCCGCAGAGCCATCACGTCGATCACGCGCTCCGGTGGAACGCCGAGCACAGCTTCCACTCCAGCGCGATCAAGGATCAGGTTGTCCTTCGTCGGATTAAGGATCACGACGTCGTCGTTGACCAGTTGCATCATGTCCTTATCAGACGAGACAACATAGACCTTGTGGCCAAGGGCGCTCAGTTTGCAGCTGAGAGTGCCGATGACGTCGTCAGCTTCAAACCCTTCATAGCTCAGAATAGGAATGCGAAACGCCTCCAGCGACCGACGGATGAAGGGGAGTTGCTGAGTCAGGTCGGCTGGCATCTCGGTCCGGTTCGCCTTGTAACCGAGGTAGTCGATCTCCTCGAACTGCTGCGTCTTGATATTGAACTTCTTAACCGCCTTCATCTCACGAGCGCGCTCATCGCGGAAGACCGGACCGGAGAGGTCGTAGACCGCAGCAAGGTAGTGCGGCGAGAAGTCCTTGCGCAGCTTGTTGATCATATTCACGAAGACGTAGGTCGCCGCCGTCGGAATACCCGTCCGGGTGGACATCGGACGCTGGCGCTGCATCGCGTGATACGCGCGAAAGATAAAGGCCATGCTGTCCAGCAGATAGATCGGGGGCTTCTGCTCGGAAGATGTGTTGGGATCAGATGTCTTTGCCATGCTGTTTTGATGTTAGCGCGTTGCGACGGCACCTGGGTCTGTCGGGAACAAGCCAGAACCCTCGCTCTCGGAAAAATAAAGTTCAAATCCGTGGCACTTTTTTCGCGCCTGTTTTAAGTGTGTTTTTTCACCACAATTCACCACACTTCTCACCACGTTTCACCACCCAAAAACCACGTTCTGCACACGCATTTTTTCAAAATACCCCTGCAAAAACACCACTTCCGTGCCAAAATCCACGCCGGAATTTTTTTCTCCGAAATAAACAACAAATAGAAACTCAAATCAGAGAAGAAGCATGCAGTCCCCATAGCTGAAAAAGCGATACTTCTCGCCAACGGCGTGCGCATAAGCAGCCAGCACCGTCTCCCTCCCCCTGTCGCTTCCGGCAAAGGCGCTGACCAGCATAAGCAGCGTAGATTGTGGCAGATGGAAGTTAGTCAAAAGGCCGCTAACGACTTGAAACTTATAGCCGGGACTGATGAAGATGCTCGTCTGCCCCGAATGCGGCTCAAGCAGGCCTCCGGCTGTCTGCTGCGCGCAGTGTTCAAGCGTGCGAGTCGTAGTAGTTCCCGCAGCGATAATGCGGCGGCCCTCGCGAAGCGCCGAATTAATAGCCTCCGCAGTCGCTATAGGCAGTGTGTAGTGTTCCGCGTGAAGGTGGATATCTTCAATCTTTTCAACACGAACCGGCTGAAAAGTCCCAAGTCCAACATGCAGCGTGATGGCCTCGATCTTTATCCCGTTTTGCTTCAGTTGGGTAAGAATTTCAGGCGTAAAGTGGAGCCCGGCAGTAGGAGCAGCGGCACTTCCGGACTCATGGGAAAAGACCGTCTGGTAGCGCTCGCGATCATCTTCGCTGTCGTCGCGATGGATGTAGGGCGGGAGCGGCATGTGGCCTATTTTGTTGAGGATCGCGTGGAAGTCCGGCACCGGAAAGAAGCGCAGAGTGCGCTCGCCAAACTCTCCTGCGGCGATCACTTCGGCTTCGAGCGCGAGATTCTCCTGGTCATGGAAGAGGAGGCGTTCGCCGGACTGGATCTTGCGGCTGGGGCGGACGAGTGCGGTCCAGTCGTTGGCGGCAAGCTGTTGGGTTAGAAGGACTTCGATGCGCCCAGACGGGTTGGGGGAGTTGTGTTGCGTTTGGTCGCTGCGGGCACGAGTGGCATAGAGACGAGCGGGTAAAACACGGCTGTCATTGAGGATAAGGAGATCGCCGGGCATTAGGATCTGAGGTAAATTACGAAAAAAATTGTCCTGGTACTGGCCGGTGGCACGGTCAAAGAGGAGCATGCGGCTGGAGCCGCGAATCGCCGGTGGGGACTGGGCAATGAGCTCTTCGGGCAGGTCGAAATTGAAGTCGGATACGAGCAATCTATGTCAATTTTAGTGGTGAAAACGTGGTGAGTTGTGTGGTGAACCGTGGTGACAACGTGGTGTTTTGCATGGTTGATTTTGGAGACGAAAAATACGCCAACTTTTAAGCTTTATTTTCGAGGCTCTTCTTTCGGGATTCGGCGAGCTCGACGGATCGGTCGAGGGCGACCTGGACCGCAGACTCGTCGGCGGTGGTGAGGAGGGGCCAACCGATGAAGACTCGCGAGAATGGCTTGGGGATGAGGAAGCGATCCCAAGAGCGGAGTTGCCAGGCTCGCTCAGGGAGGACATAGAAGGTCCCGACTGGGCTATCGACGAGTTGGGCTAGTTGAGTGACGCCAGGTTTGGCTACCATGGCAGGGCCACGAGGGCCGTCGGCGGTGATGGCGCAGTAGTGGCCATCCAGATAGGCGCGATGCATGTTTCGCAGGCCGAGAGAGCCAGATCGCGAGCTGGAGCCACGAATGGCTACGTAGCCAAGGCGTTCAACGGTGCGGGCGATAAGTTCGCCGTCGAAGCTGGGGCTGATGAGAATGGCGATATCGTGGTTGCGGAAGTGCCAGGCGCTGGTGAGCAGGCAACGGTGCCAGAAGGCGTAGACAGCAGGTGGGGGAGCGTCGAAGCCCAATGGTGCGCCGGGGTCGCGGACGTCTTCGAAGCGGAGGGTCACGCCCAGAAGACAGATTGTAGCGCTCGCGAGGCGCGGAACTATTGCGAGGGCGAAGCGTTGCGTGAGGGTGTAGGTGGAGGCCACTTGATCCAGTTTACCTGCGCATCGGTTGAGGGGAAACGCAGATGGAACTAGCGAAAAATCTTCGTAAAAACGTTGTGGCCTTTACGATCAATTTACTGTGGACGTGATCTGCTGATCGCGTCCTCGAGAGGCCTGCCCTATGCGTTACTCCACACGACTCGTTCTCTTCTCAGCTTTCCTTGTTTTGTCTTCCGGATTCGAAGTGACTGCTCAGACGGCAGCAAGCGCGCCGACAAATGCTGACATCGAAGAACTGAGGCAGACGGTACATGATCTCGCCTTACGGGTTAGCGCTCTAGAGGCTGAACTGCACAAGGAACGTCCGGTTGCGACGACGGAGATAGCGACGCTGAGGCCAGTGGTATTGGCTGCGCCAGGGACAGAGATTCGAAGCAGCGTGGAGGCTATCTCGAGTAGTGGAGCAGCTCCTGTGGCCACTTCTTCGGTAGCTGTTACCCCTCAAGCTCCTTCAACACCCCCCGCGCCTGCGGCTTCGATTCTGCCGACGCAGCTGCCAGGGGGAGCGACGCTGAACTATATGTTCGACGGTTACTACGATTATGACTTCGATCATCCCATTGGGCGAGTGCAGTATCTACGGGCCTACGACGTACTAAGCAACGCGTTCAGCATCAATCAGGCCGATGTTGTATTTGCTTTGGACCCGGATGTTGCGGCAGGAAGGCGATACGGTGTTCGACTTGATCTGCAGTTTGGGCAGGCAACGGAGACGTTGCAGGGTAGTCCTCAGAATGAGCCTCGGCCAGATATCTACCGAAACATATTTCAGGTTTATGGAACGTATGTTGTTCCTCTGGGCAAAGGCCTGACCGTGGATGTAGGCAAGTGGGCCAGCTCGCTGGGAATTGAAGGCAACTATACGAAGGACCAGGTGAATTATTCGCGGTCCTTCTTCTTCGATTATCTGCCGTTCTATCACGCCGGCGTTCGTACCAGCTATAAAGTGAATGACAAGCTGGCAGTGAACTACTGGCTGGTAAATGGGACCGATCAGTCGGAGCCCACCAACTCCTTCAAGGATGAGTTATTCGGATTTACGGCACAACCCACGAAGAACATCCTGTGGAACTTAAACTACTACCTGGGACAGGATCATCCCGATGCGGCACCAGCTACGAACTGCACTGTTCCGGTCCAACCGGGGCTGTGTTTGCAGGCGATTACTCCTGCTCCTGATGGCAAGCAGCACATCTTCGATAGCTACGTGACGTGGAATGCCACGCCAAAGCTGGCGCTGTCGCTTGAGGGAGATTATTTGATCTCGCGGGAGTGGGCCAATGCTGCGCCGGGAGAGTCTTCAGCACCTTCGCACGTAGACGGCGGGGCGGCTTATGCCCGCTATCAACTGACACCGAAGATGGCGTTGGGCGGACGCACGGAATACTTGTCGGATCGTGGAGGTCTGTTTAGTGGAACCACGCAGGCGCTGAAGGAGTTTACCGGGACCTATGAGTACAAGTTCGGCGAGGGCTTTTTGACGCGCGTGGAGTATCGAAGAGATTGGAGCAACGTTCCGTACTTCTTGACCAACAAGCCAGGTGTGCTTTCGTCAGATCAACCTACTTTGACGGTGGGTATGGTTTGGTGGGTTGGAGGGAAGACTGGGGCTTGGTAGTTCTGCAAGAAGAGATGTCCTGCCGGATGGGCCCGCTACGCTTGTTACCCCACGAACGAAGACCTGTTCGCGGGGACCCCGATTCGAGCGGTCACTTCGTGACGGGTATACCCCTTCGGTTGGGCCGCCTAACTGTATTTGAGCCAACGGAGGATCTCGGGTAGGTTCGGCTTCTTGCCGTACATGAGAATGCCAACTCGGTAGATGCGGCTGGCGACCCAGAGGATGGCGAGGATCGTGAGACTCATAAGAACGAAGGAGAGGCCGATCTGCCAGGGTGGAACGGTGGTGAGGGAGATGCGGAAGTTCATCAGCAGGGGGCTGCAGAAGGGGATGAGCGAGACGATCTGCGCGAGGGTGGAGTTTGGCGCGTGCACGATAACGAAGATCATGAGAAAGCAGAATGCCAGCGGGATTACGAGGAACATGTTGAGTTGCTGGAGTTCCTGTTCGGAGTTCGTCATAGCCCCAAGAGCCGCGGCGATGCTGGAGTAGACCAGAAATCCGAAGATGAAGTAAACAACGAAGAAGAAGATCTGCGTGAAGCTGATGAGCGAGTGGCCAGTGCCGATCAAGCCGGTTGCCAGAGAGGTTGAGCCAAGGATGGCTGCGGCCAGCATCCATACACCTACTTGTGTGATGCCGACTGCGCCGACGCCGAGGATTTTGCCGGCAAGCATCTCGTCAGGCTTGATGGTGGAGAGCATGACCTCGAAGACGCGACTCGTTTTTTCTTCGATGATGGAGCGCGCGGTGTTCATGCCGTAGAGCATGATGACCATGTACATAAGAAAGAAGAGAAGATACGCGGCACCGAAAGCGGCGCGGCTGTCGCCGGTTTTGCTGGTGTCGATTTTAACGGGAGCCATGAGGGCGGCGATGTCGGTAGAACCCATTCCTTGATGAGTTAAACCTTCGCGTGTGATGACGTTTTGAATTGCGGTGGAGAGAGTGTCCTCTGTGGAGATGTCACCCGCTGAACGGGGGACGTAGGTGAAGAGGGCACGGGCGTTCGATTGAGAGGGAGACGTTACGACGAGATAGCCGGTAAGGTCTCCTGAGTTGTCGTGCAAATTGCGGTCAAGATTGGCGCGGATCTCGTCGGTATCCGACGCGGAGGTTGGAGCGAGGAGATCGACTCTCATGCCACTGTTCTTTCCGCTCTGAAGCTCCTGCTTTAGATCTGCGGAGAAAGACGCATCGGTCGAGACAATCGCGATGTGGGCGGAGGATTTAGTGCGATTGGCGAGGTAGCCGCTGCCGAAGACGAAGACTCCCATAAAGAGCGGAATGAGAATCGTGGCGATAAGGAACGCCTTGGTGCGGATGCGCTCGAGGTACTCGCGTTTGGCAATGAGCCAGATGTTATGCATTGACTTTTTCTCCAGCAGGAATGCCGGTAGATCCCTCGGTTACCTTCTCGATGAAGATCTCTTCTAGTGTGGGCTCCATAACCTCGAAGCGAGTGATGCGGGTTCCGGTCCGGACCGCGTCGGCGAGGAGGGCCTGGGCATCGGCCCCGTCGTTGAGGAGAATTTCGACATGACCACCGTAGTTCTTCGCGGAGTGGATGGTGGGGTGATTGAGGAACGAGTCGTCGCCTGTGAAGTTGAGGAGGACGCGATTGACGGGGTAGCGGGACTTGATCTCGCGCATGGAGCCGGAGAGGACGAGATGACTATTATGGATGAGACAGATGTTGTCGCAGATTTTTTCGACCTGATCCATGCGGTGAGTAGAGAAGAGGATGGTGCGGCCTTGTTTGCGGAGGTCGATGAGAGTGTCCATGAGTAGGACTGCGTTGACGGGATCGAGGCCGCTGAAGGGCTCGTCCATGATGATGAGCTCGGGCTCATGCAAGAGTGTCGAGATGAATTGGATCTTTTGCTGCATGCCCTTGGAGAGCTCTTCTGTTTTCTTATCTATTGATGAAGTGATGCCGAGACGGTCGCACCAGTCGTGGGCGCGTTTTGATGCTGTGGTCGCGTCGAGGCCGCGGAGCTGACCGAGGAAGATGAGCTGGTCCATGACCTTCATCTTTTTATAGAGGCCGCGTTCTTCGGGGAGGTAGCCGACGCGTTTGAGGAGATCGCGGCTGAAGGGCTTGTTGAAGAGACTGACGGTGCCGGAGTCGGGGACCGTGATGCCGATCATCATGCGGATGGAGGAGGTTTTCCCTGAGCCGTTGGGGCCGAGGAGACCGAACATGCTGCCGGGCTCGATGGTGAAGGAGAGATCTGCTACGGCGATTTTGGTGTCGTAGGCCTTACGGACATGTTGCAGTTCTACGATGGGCATGGGTTCTCGTGTTGGTGCTTCAAGGGCAGTTTATCAGGGGTTCGTCGGGTGCTGGTTTTTTGCTAGAGGACAGAGAGCTGCTCGACGATGCGGGCGTTACGGTGTTTGCGGTCGAGGCGCGCGGAGATGATAGCAAGAACTAAGGTGATGACGGTGACTGCGATGCTGGCCAGGGGGAGTTGGCGGTAGGTGTAGCCGGCAGTGAGCATCATGCCGCCGAGGGAAGCTCCGGTGGCGTTGCCGAAGTTGAAGGCGCCTTGATTGAGTGTGGAGGCGAGGTTGGGCGCGGCGGAGGCTTGGTCGACGATGCGGGATTGGAGTGGAGCTCCGGCTGCGAATTGGATTGCTCCCCAGATGAGGATCATTGCGATGGCGGGGATGACGTGGGGTTCGGCGTAGTAGAGGGCAAGGAGCGAGGCCAGGAGTGTCAGGAGAGCGCCGATGAGGAAGGCAATCGGTCGCCAGTCGCTGAGCGTGCCGCCGAGGAAGTTGCCTACGGTAATGCCGACGCCGAACAGTAACAGCGTGAGGGTGACGGTGTGTGGGGAGACTAGCGTGACGGCTTCGAGCGTCGGGGCGATGTAGGTAAAGACGCAGAAGAGTGAGGCGGAGGTGAGGACACTCATGGCGAGGACGAGCAGGACTTGTGGCTTGCGGAGGACGCGGAACTCGTGGAGGAGGCCGGTGGCGCCTGCGGGTTGTTTGGGGACGAGGAAGAAGACTGCCGTGGCCGCCAAA
>Ga0302226_10001256_pt1 | contig 19445 bp, 24 predicted proteins | sample II_Palsa_E3_3_FD_193524 | JGI IMG/M metagenome (GOLD analysis project Ga0302226, IMG submission 193524) | Peat permafrost microbial communities from Stordalen Mire near Abisko, Sweden - II_Palsa_E3_3 | ecosystem: Environmental > Terrestrial > Soil > Palsa > Peat permafrost | place: Sweden...
CTTTTTTTTCTCCACCGCCCTCCTTATCACACCTTTTTTTTTTCCTGTCGTTCAGGGATGGCCACCCAGCGAGTTTCCCTCCTCATTTTCCTATTTTACCTCCTGGCGGCTCCCTCTCTCGCGTGAGAACGAGAGAGACGGGCTTTCGTCCTCTTGTTTTTGTTTTTCTGTGCTCTCGACAACCGCGGCGCTCTCTCATTCTGTCGCGACGGTCCTCTCATCTGGCTGAAACAATTCTTCCATGTCTGTGCGTGTGTTTTTTTCTCTCGTGACCCCGGCCTTTAACGCGACTCGTCGGCGTATTTTGTCGACACTCGCAACAGCGCGTCCCCCCCTCCCCTCGCCTCTGCTCTCCTCTGCGTCCTCTTTCTGCGCTGTCGCTTCATTTTGAAACCACATGAAACTTTAATAAACACGGAATTCTTCCTTGTTACAAAGCGCGTTGCGCGAGTGGGCAAACAAACGGTGCTCAGATTGTCGACACCATCGAATGCCCTTTTTTTTCTCTCTCCCTTTCCCTTCTTTCCGTTCCCGCTTGCCTCGTGCTGTCGCTCTTCCTCTTTCTCTCTTTCTCTCTCTCTCTCTCTCTCTTCCTCTCTTCCTCTCACCACGCGCTCGTCCCTCTTTCTTTTAATTCTCCTTTCCGGTTGAAAAGGAGGGCATCGCCACCTATATTGTCGTGCTTTCCTATCGGCAGCCGAAATGGTGCCGTGCCTCCCCTTTTTGTCGCCCCCACCCTTTTCTCCTCTCCCTCTCGCTCGGCCCATCTGGTTTTTTATGTTCCTCGCTCGAAAGCGTGCTGTTTACGTCCCAGTCATTCCCTCTCGCACGCCCGCCTCCAGGCACTCGCTCGCCCTTTCCCACACGTTGCTGCCCCCGCCTCCCTCGCGCCACTTTCCCTCCCTCCCCCCCTCCGCGCCGCTGCTCTTCTCTTGCCTGCCTACCTGCCTCGCCGTTGCGCGCTGGCATGGCAGAAAACACACACAGAGAGGAATAAATACTGTTTCAGAAAGGAATGCTTTGTATCTATATGAATGCCAATTGTGCCTTCGGCTGTCTTTTTTGCGCCCGTTCCCTCTCTTCTCTTTTCTTCTCTTCTCCCCCCTCTGCGTGTGCTGCTGCTGCTTCCTTCTCTGTCGTTACTGCCTGCTGGTGTCAAGCTGTCGCTATTTCCTTTTTGACCCTCTTTCTTTTTTTGGTCACCGTTCTTTTTCTGTTGCTTGGCCCTGTTGTCCCCGCCTGCCCTTTGCACGACCTTCCCTTTTTCGGGGAGGCACGGCCGCAGGTTGCGACCTTTGCGCGTTTCGTGTACATTGCCGAGCGAGTCGATAAGCAACTCGAAACTCGTTTCCAGACCAAACATTGTTTGTTTCACAATTTTCTCACTCGTCGTTGTTGTTGTTTTTTTTTTGCTCCTTCAATGACAGGCCACACCGTCCCCCGTCATGTTTGCCCACCCCAGCAGCCGTCTCTCGTCGCTGGCCGACCCCCGCCTGGACGACTACATCATCCCGTCCAGCGCCACCGCCACTACGGTCGGCCTCCAGCTGGACCCGCTCTACATCCCCCAGCTCAACCTGTCCTTTGGTGTCACGGCCGAGGTCAAGGGCCGCCGCACGTCCTCCACCGGCTTCACCACGGGAGGCTCCCTCTTCCGCACCACCTCGTCCGACTTCATGGGCGGGATCAGCACCGGCGCCAGCCACGACATGGACCACTACCACGCGAGCGGCGACCTCCTCAGCAACATCTTCACAACCAGCAGCACCTCAGCCAGCCACTACAGCACCTCAGCCGCCGAGGCCCCTGGCGCATCGGCCACGTTTGACGACTCCACCGGTTTCAAGTACATCCACCAGCAAAAGCAGCAGCAGCAGCAGCAGCAGCAACAGCGCAACATCCAGAACCACCAGTCGTCCTCCTCGTGGTCCTCCGAGACGGGCTCTGGTGCCTTTGACCTGCCTGCGCACACGTCGCCCCACTGCGCCCCTCAAGAGTATTTTCTCCAGCAGCAGCAGCAGCAGCAGCAGCAGCACTACATCGATCTCTCCGCCACCTCGGCCGCTGTCTTCCAACAACACCAGCAGCAGTACGGCGAGCAGAATCCGCACGAGCCTCACCAGCAGCAGCTCACCAGCGATGCCTTTGACGACGACAGCCTCTCGTCCTGCAGCCAGTGCGGCAACGGCGACCACTACCACTACGCCGACGAGGATCCCGCCTCGTCCCAAGCAGCAGCAGCAGCCGCCGCCCAAGCAGCACAGTGGTCCTATGCCCTCAACAACCGCTTCAGCGACAGCAGCCTGTACGACCAGCAGCAACAACACAGCTACCAACACCAGCTCCGTCGCAACACCATCCCTGGCTCGTCCGTGTCGACCCTCCCCGGCGACTACTTTTCCCCTCAGCACGCTGTGCGTGGCCACCTCAACGAGGACGACAACGTGTTGATCGGCCTGACCGGCCTGGCCCTGCCCACGACCATCCAGCCGTCGCTCATCTCGCCCACTGCCACCACGATGGACGGCTCTACCAGCAACAAGGCGACGCGCGGCCGCAACAACAGCGCCCCCGCAATCCAGCCCATCATCACCGACACCTACCAGTCCCTCCACTGCGACAGCAGCACGCCCACGCTCAAGAAGGAGAAGTCGTACACGCTCGAGGTCACGACCAAGAGCAGCCACCCGCCGCACCACCAGCTAAATCACATGTCGCCGGTGTCGTCGCCTCCTAACGGCTCTGCCTCTGCCTCTGCCTCTCCTTTCATGGCCGCCGTGCAATCGCCAGCTGGAAAGACCACCAAGCGAACCGGGTCGGCCCCGTCCTCCTCGGCCTCCAGTGGCCGTCGCACCAAGATCACACCCCGGATGCGCAAGGCAGAGTGCTCGCACTGCGGCGTCCGCAGCACCCCCGCGTGGCGCCGCGATCGTGACAACAACCTCGTCTGCAATGCCTGTGGCATCTACCAGCGACAGCGTGGTCACCCTCGACCCATCAACCTCCTCGCCCAGCCCGCCTCGTCCTAAGTATACAAACCCAAAAGTTTTATTAATATAAACTCTATTCCGATGCCTCTCTTCCCCCTCTTTTTAATATTTACAGCCAGTGTCCCTTTTTTTAATATCATATTTCCTATTTTCTTATGCGCGTTGGTCCTTGTCTGGTTCTCTTTGCAATGCCCTGTCTTTTCCTGTTCAGTCCGCTACAATCTTGTAATACAACGCACCTTGCTTTCAAGGCATGAATTAAAATAAAAAAGGAACAACTTGAAGAGCCAACTATTTTTGTGCTGTACACCGATCTAATTTACCGCTTGCCAGCAGCCTTGGCAGCACCACCACCCGCCGCCGGCTGCTCCAGGCCCAGCGAGTGCTGCTCCAACTGCTGCAGAAAGGGCAATATCTTCTTGCTGGTGGACGGGTCGTACTTGATCACCTTGTTGTCCTTGTACGTGACGGCGATGCCCGCGCCCTGGTTCTCCCCGGGCGTGGCCGGCGGCGGCAGCAGCGTCGTCTTGAGCGCACAGCTCGGGTTGGTCTTGGCCACCTTGTCGCTCGTGATCATGTTGAGGAACAGACGCACCGCCGCAGTCGCAGACCCGCCCGCGAAAGGGCTGAACGACATCGACACCGACGTCACGTGCTTGAGATTGACCATCTGTCTGTCCCCGTTGGTTTGGCCGGGAGGCGCGTGCGTTAGAACAAGACGCGAAAAAAAGAGAGAGGAAAGACACAACCAACTGATGACGAAATATGACATCACGCGTCCGCCACATGGCTCGCTATTTTTCGCTCGCTCTCTCCTGCCAATGGTCAAGTCCTACTTGCGCTACGAGCCGCGTGCGTCGCTGGGCGTCGTGGTGAGCGGTGCGTCGACCCATCCGCCTGCTGCGCTGCTGGATCGCGGTGGCCGTCTCTGCTTTGCCGCCGCGGGCGAGAACGTGGTCGTGTGGGAGGCCAAGCGGGGCGTGCAGGTGGCCCTGTGGCGCGGCGACAAGCACGAGGTGACGGCCCTGGCCCTCAGCCCCGACGGCGCGACGGCGGCAGTGGGCTATGCCGACGGCAGCGTGCAGCTGTGGCAGCATCCCAGCGGGATCAGCATCACCACGTTCAACGGGCATCGCAATGCCGTGTCGGCCCTGGCCTTTGACCGGACGGGCACACGGCTGGCCTCGGGGTCGAAGGACACGGACGTGATCGTGTGGGACGTGGTGGGCGAACGTGGTCTCTTTAGGTACGCGCGCCATCTTAAGGCAAGGGGAAAGACATGCATCAACAGAGTACCATCCGTAGGTTGAAGGGACACAAGGACGCCATCACGGCCATCGTCTTCCTCAAGCACGCCGACCAGCTGCTGACCAGCTCCAAGGACACGCTCGTCAAGCTGTGGGACGTGCCCACGACCCACTGCGTCGAGACCCTCGTGGCGCACCGCTCAGAGGTGTGGTCGATGGACGTCAACGCCGACGAGACGCTGCTCGTGACGGGGTCCAGCGACGCGGAGCTGCAGCTGTGGAGGATCGACAAGGACAAGCTGGGGCAGCAGCTCACGGCCACGTCCCTGGTCGATCTCGCTGCGGCCCAGCAGGACGCCGACCCACAAACGTCCTCCTCACGCGCAATTACGCTCATTGGCCCCGTACAACGGACCGTGTCTACGGGGGATCGCACAGTCTGTGTCCGCTTTATCGAGCAGCGCCTCCTTGCCTGCCAGGCCGCCTCCAAAGAGGTCGAGATCTTCCAGCTGTACGACGACAAGGCCGCCACCAAGAAGGCGGCCAAGAAGGGCCGCGAGGCACCACTGGCGGCAGACCGAATGGCCTCCCTCGCCATCCTCCGCTCGACGTCGCCCAAGATCATCTCGACCGACGTCGTGCTCGTGGCCAAGGACCAGAACAAGCTCACCTTTCGCTTCCTCCTGGCCATGCAAAAGTATCTATTTATTTTAGCTTTTTTTAATTCTCACTCGTCTGTCCAAAAAGCAACTCGATCGAAATCCACAAGTTTGTGTGCGTGTCCTCGCCCAAAGGCTTTGACGCCGGCCAGTGCGAGACCGTCATGGACGTGGCCATCCAGCGCGAGGCGCTCAAGGGCGATGTCCGCGCCGTTGCCATTGGCGACAACCTCATCGCCGCTGGTGCATCCAACGTAAGAAAACTGATGTACTTTCTTTTTGTCCGAGTCGATTTACATTTAAAATAGACGGTCAAGCTGTACAACTCGGAGACGCGGGCGTGTATCCGCAGCTTTGAGGGCGAGGGCAACGTCATGTGCGTCCTCTTCACCCCCGGCAACCGCCAGATCGTCGTTGGCACCAAGACTGGCGCGATCACCCTCTACGACGTCTCCTCGGGCGAGGAGATCTTTTCCCTTCCGCAGGCCCACTCCAAGTCGGTCTGGTCGATGCAGATCACCCCTGACGGTACCCCCTTTCTTTCTTTATTCAAGCGAACACAGCAATTAAAACAATAACTATCAAGGCAAGGGACTCGTGTCGGGATCGGCCGACCACGACGTCAAGTTCTGGGAGTTTGAGCTCGTGACGGAAACAAACGAGGACGGGCAGGCCGTTCGCAGGGTGACGATCGTCCACACGAGGACGCTGCAGATGACCGACGAGGTCCTTGCCCTGCGTTGCTCCCCCGACGGCAAGCTCATCGCCGTGGCCCTGTTGGACTCGACCGTCAAGGTCTTTTATCTCGACACCCTCAAGTTCTTCCTCTCGCTCTATGGCCACAAGCTGCCCGTCATGTCGCTCGACATCTCTTCGGACAGCACCCTCTTGATCTCTGGTAGAGAAAAAAAGAAAGGGCAACAAATAATTATTGAACGAAACGAATTATTAGGATCGGCCGATAAAACGGTCAAGATCTGGGGCCTCGACTTTGGCGACTGCCACCGCTCGCTCCTGGCCCATGCCGATGCCGTGACCGGGGTCCAGTTTGTGCCCAACACGCACTACTTTTTCTCCAGCGGCAAGGACAAGCTTGTCAAGCACTGGGACGGCGACAAGTTTGAGCTGATCCAGAAACTGGGCGAGCCTGTGACGCACTTTGGCGTGGTCTGGTCGCTCGCGGTGAGCCGTCTGGGCGACATGGTCGTATCGGGTGGTGCGGATCGCGCCCTTCGGATCGCCGAGCGCAGCGACGAGCAGGTACCAATCAGTAAGTTGTTGTAATAATTATTTCTCTTTATTGTTTAGGTGTTTTTGGAGGAGGAGAGGGAAAAGGAGATGGAGACCCTCTTTGAGGAGGGCGCAGCTGAGCGGTCGACCACGACCGAGGAGAAGAGCGACGACGCCGATACGACCTCTGCCGGAAAAGCAACCGCAGCGACCCTCAAGGGCGCTGAGCGGATCATCGACGCCATGGACCTTGCCGCTGTCGAGCAGGCCAAGCTGGACGAGTACGAGCTGCATCCGTCGCACCAGGCCAAGCCCACGCCGCACCCGATGCTGATGGCCACCAACGCCCTCAACCCGTCGCACTATGTCCTGCTCACGGTTGCCGCCATCCCGTCGGCCGAGCTGGAAGAGGCCATGTTGGTCCTCCCCTTTGCCTTTGTGTTGCGATTGCTGGCATTGCTGGACGAGTGGATCCAGCTGGGATGGAAGCTGGAGCTGTCGTGTCGCGTGCTGTTTTTCCTCCTGGCCACGCACCAGGATCAGCTCATCGCCAACCGCAGCCACCGCGCCATGCTCGACTCGCTCAGGACCAAGACCCGCGCCGCGATCGAGCAGCAAAAGAACATGGTCGGGTTCAACCTGGCCGCACTCAACTATGCCAAGAGACACTGGGAGGCAAACAACAGCGTGCGCTTCTTCGACGTCGGCGAAAGGCTCGACACCGGCCTCAAGGTCAAGAAGCCCCGGTTGGTCGTTTAGCTTGCAGGGAAGACGGCCACTCCATGTGTGTGCAGAGGAGTTCATACGATTTTAAAAAATGATACAAAGGACTGGGGTAATGGGGGGAGAGAGAGAGAGAGAAAATAGGATTCGTGCGCTTAGTCGGCGACCATGGACGCACGCTGTCGCTGTTGGCGCACGAGGTCGTTGTTGCGACGGAGGGCCTTGTCGATGCGCTCACGAGCGGTCGGGTCGCGGATTTGCAAGCCAATCTTGATGAGCGTGGTGTTGACCTCGAGCATCTTGGCCAGGGCCTGCTCGCCGTCGGTGGAGATGGCTGCGGTCTGGCCCATGAGACGGAGTTCCTTCAGGGTCTGGTTCTCCTTGAGTCCGTCCGCGAGGGCCGCAACGCCCGACCCCGTGATCGTGTTGGACTCGAGCGTGATCACCTCGAGCGCCCTGTTGGTCTTGAGAGACTTGCCCAGCTCCTCGGCAAACGTGTCGCGCAGCCCACACTTGACCAGCTTGAGCGTCTTGACGTGGGTGTTGTTGGCCAGGCCCGTGGCCAGCGCCACCTTCTCGTCCTCCTTGAGCTTTTGGAACTCCATGTCCATGCTAAAGTCCACCGTGTCGCCCTCGTTGTTGTCGGTGAAGATTGACATGATTTTTCGCTTGAGGTCGGTCTATTGCAATTTTATCAACTAAAATGAGGTTTTATTTCGGTGGGCTCACCAAGGGCACGACAATCTGCTCCTTATTGGCCTCGTACCGCTCCTTGCGGACACGATCCAGGTTCTCCGATAGGTGTTTTTCGATGGCTTGGCGAACGCCCATGTCGCGGATATTGAGGTTTAGTTTGACCTGTATTTAATTATTAATAACTATCGCCTGCTATTTTATTATTTAGAGTACCAGGGTCTCGTTCACCTCGAGGGCGTGCATGAGGGCCTCCTCGCCCTCGGTCGAGATGAGGAACTTTTGGTTATTGAGCCTGAGCTCGCGGAGGGTGCTGTTGGCCGTGAGCATGTTGGCCAGTGCTATTGTGCCCACGCCCGTGATGTTATTGGACTCGAGGTTGAGCACGGTGATCGACTTGTTGACGGCCAGGGCCTGCGAGATCGCGACCGCAAACTCGTCGTCGAGGTTGTTGTGCACGAGCAAAAGCGTCAGCAGGTGCGTGTTCTTGGAGAGGGCCTCGGCCAGCTCGAGCTGCTTGGCCAGCCGTGGCTTCTCCTCGGCCTGCAGAAAGTAGATCGAGTTGCTGATGTTGAGCTCGGTCAGGGTCTCGTCGTCCTTCTTCAGTCGCGTGATCGCGCTGTTGATCTCCTCCAGGCTGTCCTTGGCGTCTGTCTGGGCAAGGGTTCCCTCCACAACCTAAGGAGGCGTCAGTGGCTTTGGTTCCAGGCGGTGGGTATCACGTACTGTCATGCGCTTGGCAATGTGCTCAGAGACCTGTCGCTTGGGCTTGCCCGCAGCCGCCTCGGGCTCCAACGAGACATCGCCATCGGTGCTGCTCACTTCAGAGGGCTCTGTTGAGGCCAACGAGACGGTGAGGCCACCGCTGCTGCTGCTGCTGCTCACTGTGACCACGTTATTCTCGTCGCTCTGCTTCTGCTGCTGCTGCTGCTGCTGTTGCTGCTGCTGCTGCTGAGGCGGCTCCTCCTGCGGCTGCTTCTTCTTGTCGACCTTGGCGGTCTTCTCCACCTTGTCGAGTGCGGCCTTCCTCTCCGCCTCGGCCAGTGCCTTCTTGCTTGCCTCGGCCGCCTTCTTGCCCTCTGTCGCGGCCGCCTTCTTGTCGACCTTCATCGTGGTGGTCCTGCTCTGCGACGACGAGACGGTGCCCTTGGGGGGCAGCTGGAACAGCTTGTGCCCCTTGGTCTTCTTGGCAATGGCGTGTGCGTCGGCCTCGGTCGTGCACAGCAGCAGGTCGCACGTCCTGCACTCGTGGGTCGCAGGGTTGAGGTCGCACGAGCCGCACAGTTGCCCGGCGGCATCCCGGTTTGCGGCTCCCTTGGACGACGATCCACCCATCGTGGGACTGAGATTTGCACACAGAGGGAAAGAGGTGAGTCAGTCGACTACTTTCTTGTGCACTTACCTGGTCTGGCCGTTGTCGAACTTTGCACGCAACGCAGCAATCGTGAACGGCATCGGCGCGGCGGGATTTGCGATTGGACAAGGGTAAAATAAAACAGAGTTAGAACAGACAGACAGTTGTTTGCACACAGAAGGACAGCTAGCGAACGGGGAGGCGGCGACCACAAGCCCCCTCCCGTCTCCTTTTTCGGGGGGGGTGTCCACGAGGGTGCTCCTTGATTCCAAGGAAATCCAAAAAAAAAAAAAACTGCGAGTCGTTTCTGTTCCAACACGAAGCCTGGTTTCGTTTTCCCGTTTTGTCGGAACTGCTTTCGGACAACCCGCCGCGTACTCCTGTGATCAGGGCTACCTCGCGGCCTATTTCCCTAGAATTACACCCTCCAGATGCTCAATTCCCGCCTGCAGGTGCGCAATCCCAAGAAGTTACGCCCTTCAGGTGCGCAATTCCCAAGAATAATGTAGTTTTGCAATGCGGCTGAGGGATGCGGGGGCCTCTGTCATCATCCCCGCGGCAGTCTGATCGCACAGCCGTCCAGCATCCGCCATGTGCAAAACATCCGACGCATGTCGCCCCTTTTGACGTCATCACTTTGTCGGAAATGCCGTATTCCTCACAGTGCGGCGTGTGCCTGCAGTTCTTCACGTCGACTGTGCGCCAGTCGTGCGCCAACGACAACCTGAAGCATCACGAGGAGAAGCGAGTTGCTGCGAAACCTTTCGAGTGCTCTTGCGGCTACAAGAACTGCCTCGAGAACAGCATGAACCGTGCGGCCTGCGGTCACCTGCGCACTGAGAAATGCGACTGGGTATGTGTTTGTATTTCTACGGGGGGTCGACTATAACGACTTGTCGATGGAAGTGGGACAGCAAGAAGAGCGCAAAGGCCGTGGCGGACGGGGAGGCCGAGACTTCTTCGCGGGTACTTGCTCTTGTTCTTTGCTTTTTGTCGACTCGTTTCCTCACAGAAATCGACGCTTTCAACGCCCAAGCCTGTGCGCATTACAGTCCCACTGAGCAGCAAACAGGTCACACAAATGGACGGTGTCGTGCAAGTGCAGGTGCAATCTGGTCCTGCCACGCCCGCGCAGTCCACCAAGAAGGCCGCACCCGAGCAAGCCACCTCGCCGTGGGCCAAGAGGTTCCGCTTGGAGCAGCCTCTCCTGTCACCTCAAGAGGAGATGGCTTTCGAGACTATTTCGCCGTCGGTACAGTGGACCCTCACGTTAAAAATTTATTTAGTTCTTGTTTCTAGATGTTCCAGGTCCAGGACACCGACTCTGCCGAGGTGAGGGAGGCCAAACTGAAGTGCCAGGCGTCCTTCCAGGCAATGAAGGACAAGCAAAAGGAACACGAGGAAGCCGTCAAGGTCGCCGTGTCCAAGCAGGACGATGTCAAGCGCCAGGAAGTCGAGGTCCGCAAGAAACAAGAACACAAGGAGCAGGCCGAGCAAAAGGTCGGCGTCCTCGAGAAGCAGCGTGCCCAGCTGCTGGCAGAGGTGGACGGGTTGAAGAAACGTATCAGCGCCCTCGAGGAGCAGCAGCGTGCCAAGATGGCCGAGGCCGAAACCGCAAAATCCCTGGCGCTGCAGTTCAACAAGGAGCATGCAGAGGCTGCAGGGGCACGCGATGCCGCCCAGAAGGCCGTCGATTCCGAGAGCGCCAAGGTGCAGCAGATCGAACAGGCCGCCGTCAAGTCGCAACAGCAGCTGGAAAAGTGCATGACCCTCCTCAATCTCCATTTGCGCTACCACGAGAGTCTGCAAAAGCTGAACTTGGAACTCCAGTCGCTGTAGGAAGAGAATAAAAAAAAAATACTTTGTGTTTGTTCAAGAAAAACAAATGTCACATGCGGGCGTCTCTATCCTGGCCGGCCGCGAGCATTTGCACGTGCTCCTTTCGAAGCGCAACGGTAGTACACGTTCTTATGCAGTGCCGCAACACGAGAGATGCTCAAGTGCTTCCTCGCACACGAACTCGCACAGCAATGCAAGGGCAAGTGGGCATCTCCTTGGATGGGCCTGTCGTACGTAGTTCAGTGCTGGATTGTGGTAATGTTTGTCTTCGCAGGCTGGACGCTTGTGTGGAAATTCTCGAGGCGCTTTAGTTTAGAAAGAAGCTTGAAAAAGGAAGAAACAGGAGTTTTATTTGGGTGTACAGGAAAAGACTTTTCCTACTCACAAGCGAAAATAATGGGGCCAAACAGAGAGGAGATGGCGAGAGAGACAGAGCAGCCGACGAGCAATCTCCCTCAGCTCGCCCTCGCATCGCGACAGTCCAGGTGGGACCGTCTCGCAGCGAGGCCCGAGGGCGGACCTGAGCATGGCCGTGGCCCTCGACGACATGAGCTTGAACACGGCATTGCCCGGGGACAGCGTCTTGCGGACCATCGCGCCAACAAAGTCTGCTTGTTGGGCGGACGAGAGCTGCAACAGCGCGACGACATGGGCCGCGACATCGTCCAGCTTAGACTCGGGCGATCGCAGCACGGCAAGAACAGAGGCCTTGACATGGTCCATGTCGACGGTGTGGCCCCCAGCGGCAACGATCGCGAGCACCGACGAGGTCGCAACGATCTCCTGAAGCCCGTTCTGTATCCGCCACAGTCGCTGGGCGTCCAAGCGAAGGATCTCGGGAAGGTTCTCGGCGGCCCATGGTGTTGGGCTGGTGACGATCGTCAGCAGCAGCTCGTTGACGAGGTCGGCGGGGGACGCGATGTTGTCGCCGTTGCTGCGAAGCGAGACCAGCATGCCGTGCGTGATCGGAGGGGGCTGCTGGGCGGGACATCGACTGCGTTCGTACTGGATGCCGTTGTGGATCAGCAGCGGCTTGTAGAAGCGGTGGAGAAGGTAGTTGGACCGGTCGACGTGCATGCAGTTGAGCAACCACAGCGCCAGCTCCAGATCAGCCGTCTGCAGCAGCTCGTGGATAACGGGGTCGCGCACGGGGGCACACAGCTGGCCCATGAGCAGGACAGTGTCGCGCACAAAGGACGGGGCCGACGGTGGGCGCTGGAAATGGGCGGCGAGCTGGACGGCCAGGTTTGGCTGGGCTTGTTGGTCGATTAGGGCGAGCAGGCCATCGCGCAGTCGCTGGACCACGACCTCGGCGGCTGGCACGAGCATCGAGTTGGGCGAGGGACGAGGCAGGTCGGGCAGGCGATAGGAAGGGTCCAGAAGCAGCTCGTGGACAAGCACATCGCGCCAGTGTTGGTCCCAGTTTGCCCCGACTGTGAGCCGATCGAGGGCACGCTGGAACTCTCGCGTGTCCAGCTCATGCTGGGCTGGCTGGCTGGCCGGTGCGGGTCGACCGAGTTGCCGCAGTTGGTCCAGCAGACGTGCTCGTTCCTGGGCGATCTGGGGGAGGTACACGTTGTCGTCGTTGTCGGCTGTGCGGATCTGCTCGTGCAGCGTGTCCAGGTCATCCAGGTGACGCTGGATGCGGGCCACGAGCACGTCGACATCGGCTGCCTTCCACCGCAGGAACGTCGCGTTGTAGGCGTTGTTGGCGGCGACAAATGTGTGCAAGAGTTTGCCACTGGACCCTCCAGGATGGGCAGCCCACTTGGCGAACCGCTGGGTCATGGTCATGGCCCTCTTGAGCAGGTCTTGGCACAGCTGCCGGTAGCTGTCCTCGTGGCCCTCCGGTTGCAGCAGGTCCGCTGGTAGTGCCACAATGAGGGAGGCAGTGAGAAACATGCGCGTGAAACGGGGGCCCTTGGACATGCTGCTGGGGACGGCACTGCAGCTCATGCGTCGCAGCATGGCACCAGCGGTCGAGAGGACGCGTTGCTCTTGCAGCCGCTCGCTGGCCGCCTCGAACCCGAGCCGTCTGAGTGCGTCCGCGTCGACGTGCACCGCTTTAAAGGCGCACAAGAGGGGGCCGAACACGCCCACGTGACGCCACCAGGCCTGAATCACCCTGGCGGCCTCGCTGCGTCGTCGTGCCACGTCGGCGCGGTGCAGCTGGTCCTCCAGGGCGGCTTTGCCGCGGGCCCGTTTGGTCTGCAGCAGGCGGCGTGTCTGTGCCGCGACGGTCTTGGCATGGATGACGTGGTCAGAGGCCTTGGACTGGCGCTGCTGGAGCAGGGCGAGTCGCTTGGCCTCGGCGGCTTGCAGTCGTGCCGTGTGGTCGTGAGGGGAGGAGGGCGGAGGCGAGCAGCGGCGCCATCGCTGGTGATCCTTGGTGACGTTGGTGATTCCCTCGTTGATGCCGCTGTTGCTGCTGCCGCACTGCAGCGGGATAAACGTCCAGAAGAGCGTTGGGGACGACATGGGTTTGACGGGTCTGCCTGTGCGACGGTGCTGGTGCGCGTCTTCCGCGTCCTTTGCGAATGACCTGTCAACAAATGCGTAACCGCACACGGTTCAAGGAGCGTTGGGGCCTGGGAAAGGACGCACGGTGTGGGCTGTTGGCGCAATGGATAGCGCATCTGACTTCTAATGATAACAATTGACGAATTTTTTGGCCATCAGAAGGCTGCGGGTTCGAGACCTTTTGCATTTCGCGAAAAAAGGCGTACTTCCCGCACAGCCCCCCATTTTTTGGCTGGTCGGGGATGAATTTTTCTTTTTTGTTCGGGGGACCTGGGAGTGCCCTCTGTCTTGGGAAGTTTTTGCCCGGCTGTTTTCCCTTTGTTTTTTTCTTGGACATATTTGTGCATGGGTACCACACATTCAAATATGGCGACGGCCACGAGTTCTGACGAGCTGTCGGCGTCGTTTGCGGCCGAGCAGGACGCAGTCGATGCGCTCGCGGGTCTGCGCGGCGAGTTCCTCCTGCCGACGCTCGGATCTGTGAGCGGCGCCGTGTCCGACCCCCGACACGACGAGCCGACCGTGTACCTGTGCGGCAACTCGCTGGGCCTGCAGCCCAAGCGGACCCGTGAGCTCATCAACGAGGAGCTGGACGTGTGGGCTGCCCGTGGCGTCAACGGGCACTTTGACCACGGCAAGGGCCGTCCGTGGGTCAGCATCGACGAGAACGTGACGGACAAGATGGCTCGCGTGGTGGGCGCGCAGCAGACCAGCGAGGTGGCCGTCATGAACACTCTCACGGTCAACCTGCACCTGCTCATGATACCCTTTTATCGGCCCACGGCGAGCCGGTACAAGATCGTGTTTGAGGAAAAGGCGTTCCCATCTGACCACGTAAAATAACTGTTAAATTATGATTCTTTAATTGGTAACAATAATTAGTACGCGTTTGAGAGCATCGTCAAGCAACACGGCCTCAACCCCGCGGACGCCATCGTCCTCGTCAGCCCTCGCCCTGGGGAGTACACCCTGCGCACCGAGGACATTGTCCAGAAGATTCAGGAACACGGCGAGAGCGTGGCCGTGGTCGTGTTTTCGGGCGTGCAGTTTTACACGGGCCAGTTCTTTGACATCAAGGCGATCACGGCGGCCGCCCACGCGCAGGGCGCCTACGTCGGCTGGGACCTGGCCCATGCCGTGGGCAACGTGCCACTGCAACTGCACGACTGGGACGTTGACTTTGCCTGCTGGTGCACCTACAAGGTAACAACGAATGGGCGTGCCTCGTTTGCTCCTTACCACCACGCAAACCACAGTACCTCAATGCGGGTCCCGGTAGCATCGGAGGCGCCTTTGTGCACAGCAAGCACGGCAGCAACACGGACCTGCACCGTGCCGCCGGCTGGTGGGGCCACGACAAGGTCAGCCGCTTCAAAATGAACAACGAGTTTGTGCCGATGGCGGGCGCCGCTGGCTTCCAGCTGTCCAACCCGTCGGTGCTCAACACGGTCTGCCTGCTGGCCTCGCTCGAGGTGTACGAGAAGACGACGATGGCAGCCCTGCGCGCCAAGTCGGAAAAGCTCACGGGCTACCTTGAAATGCTGCTGCACAAGCTGGTCCTGACCGAGTTCCCCGACGTGCTCAAGATCATTACGCCCGCCACGCCCGCCGATCGCGGCTGCCAGCTGTCGCTCCTGTTCAGCACCAAAAACATCAACTCGCTGCACCACGACATTGAGGCCCAGGGCGTGATCTGCGACAAGCGCGAGCCCGACGTGCTGCGCATCGCCCCTGTCCCGCTGTACAACTCGTTCACGGACGTGTACAAGTTTATCCAGGTCCTCCTCGCCGTCCTCCGTGTCCACCATCCTAAATAAAATAAAAATAATAAAAAAACGTGTCTTTTGGTTGTTTTTGAAGGGAAACGATGGGCCAAACAATGCGATCCCTAGAGTACGTCGGGCGTCCGTGCGATAAACTGGTACGCACGGAGGGCCCACTCGCGCATGCGCAGGGCAATGTTGGCGCCCGGGGCGTACAGGATGTAGTCGGGGTGGACCTTGCGCAGGATGGGGATGGCGGCGGAAAAGATGTCTAGCTTGGCGTCGAGACGGCGGCCCATGCCCTCAAGAATGGCGATGCCCATGACGAGATTGGTAAAGTTGCTATCAAGTAAGTAAATAAATAACAATAATATAACAAAAAATAATTACGTCTCGATCTTGATATGGTGGACTCGCACGAGCGACATGACCTCCTCCAGGACCTTGCCGACGTCGACGATGTCCAGCCTGAACGCCGAGACCTGCACCTGTGCCACAAGGGCCGCCATGCGGGCCGTGAACCCCTCCGCGTCCACCACGTGCTTCTTGCCGCGGGACCGCTCGATCATGAGCTCGCCCGCCCGCCTGCCGTTGCCGATGGCCACCGCCGAGAAGAGCTCGATAAAGTTCATGCGGTCGCCCTCGTTGAGCTCGGTCACGAGGCCGGCGTCGATGAAGATGATTTGCAGCGGTGCGTGGTCGCTCCGTGTGCCGATGCGGACGAGCATGTTGCCGGGGTGCAGGTCGGCGTGCTAGCAAGTGGGGCGGTTAGAAAGAAGAGAAAGGGGTTTGTGAGGGTACGATAAAGTTGTCCTGGAGGACCATCTTGAGGAACGACGTGATCGTGGTCTTGGCCAGGCGCGAGTGGTAGATCCCCGTGGTCTGGCGCAGGAAATGGTTCATGGGCACGCCCTCCTCAAACGTCTCGACGAGCACACGGTCGCTGACCCAGGGCCACTGCGGCTTGGGGAAGACAACGTGCTTGTAGTTGGAAAAGTTGCTGTTGAACCGGTCCAGCTGCTTGCCCTCGTTGGCCAGGCTCAGCTGCGACGACATGGCCTCGGCAAAGTTGCCCACGACCTCGGGGAAGGAGAGCCACTCAAAGGACGGGATCAGGTCGACGAGTTTGGCCACAATATACATCAAACGGATATCTCTCCTGTTTTTTTCAAAAACAGGGGAAATATTAAAACATACTGAAACAAATAATCGCAACTATTACCGAATAATCGTGTCGACGTATGGGTGGCGTACTTTCACGGCCACAGGGATGTTCTCGCCGTTGGGCCCGATCAGGACGGCCTTGTAGACCTGTGCGATGCAGCCAGAGCCGATGGGCCCAGGGTGGAACGCCGAGAAGATGGCCTCGACGGGCTTGCGGAAGTCCTGCTCGATGATCTGTCGTGTGTAGGCCAGCGAGTGCGGCGCCACGCTCTCGTGCAGCGTGGACAGCTCCTTGCAGAGCTCGGGCGGCAGGATGTCGGACCGTGTGCCGCCCCACTGGCCCAGCTTGATGAACGACGGCCCGCACCACTGCAGCGAGCGCACAAGCGACTTGTACAGCACCGGCGTCCAGCTGGGGTCGCGCATGGCGAGCAGGTACAGCGTCACGGACGGCACGATGAGCACAAAGATGATCCGCAGCCCTTGTACTACACGATATTTAAGAACAGGGAAACAAACAAAGGCAGCGCTACCAAACGTGGCGATCCAGTCGTAGAACCACCAGGCCACACTCGCCGCATGGCCCAGCAGCATCACGACGATCCGCTTGGTCTTCTCTGTCCTCGTTGGCACCACCACAGCATCGACACGTAACCTCTGCACGGTGGTGGGGGTTAGGTGGGCTGGGACACACAATAACAAATTCGTGGTGATGATATGCACCTGATCCCCCTCTGCGGACGGTGCCGATGCAGCAATCGCGGCCACACCGGCCGTGGCAATCCGCTTGACCTGCCCAGGGGCCACCATCTTGAGCGGCTGCAGTACAGTGACACCCATGGCACCGGCCGTACTTGCGCCTGCCCTTGTCTTGATCGCTGCACCCTCGAGTCAGTTTCCGCGATCACCTTGTCATGGCGTTTACCTCCTGCGATGGCCGCAGTGCTGCCACTGGCGCCGCCGCCCGCCGCAATGCCCAGCCCGACCGTCGATACGCCGCGGCGCACGGCCATCGGCCCGCCGCCGCCCGCCAGCGAACGAGGCAGCGGCGTCAACACACGTGGGAGAACGCGCACTATCCTAAGGGACATCATTGCTGGAAAATGGTGGGCTGACCAGGTTTAACTTTCCGGGTAACACACGGCATGAGCGGGCCACGCTGGGCTTGGCTTTGGACTGCCGCTTCCTTCTTCCTGCCTGCTCTGTCGCCCTCGTGTCCTCGTGTGCTTCGGCTCTTTCCGTGGTTGGGTTTTGGGGGGCAGTGAGCCAGTCCCTGGCCTCTGTCTTGGTCATGTCACTCTGTTTGCGTGTGCAGTTTTTTTTTTTGGGTTTCCGTTGGAGAAAAGGGACGGGGACGTTGCTGTTTCCCTTCACGCCCCCTCCCCGTTCCCCGGTAGGCCTGATCGTGTTATTTTTCAATGCCCGGCTTGTCGGCTGTTTTTTTTTTTTGGCTGCCTTTTGCCAATCCCAGTTTGAAGCGCACAAACAAATGCACCTCCTCCTTTTCACACCCCCTCCTTATCATGCCGACACGTCAACCTCGGGCCCCAAACAAGCCCTCTATTGCTCACTCTTTCCCACTTGCTTGGTTTGCTCTAATTTATTGTTTTAATCCCCGCGCGCCGCCGATGCCGCCCATCCAGACCCCGACGAGTGGCACCGACGCCGACCCAGCCGTCCTGCCCCCGTTGTTGACCCTGTCGTCCCACCACAGCACCAGCACCAGCACCAGCAGCACGACGACGACCATGGCCGAACCACCAGCACACACGGCAACACCGCCGCCGCTGATCCGCTCCTCCTCGTCGGCCTCCACCAACGGCCCTGCCTCCTCCTCCTCGTCCGGCACCAAGCTGACCGACAAGATACGCCGCCGCATCCGTCTGACCAAGCAGCCCTCGGTCGACCTGCGGTCCTTCCCCGAAGGCAGCGACTGGGGCACCGCCACGGCAGCAGGCAGTGCGCCCACGTCCAGCGCGCTGCAGCACCCGCACCACTCGTCGTCGTCGTCGTCGTCGTCGCACCTGCAGCAGCAGCAGCACAACGTCCAGTCGTCGGCGTCGTCCGTGGCCCCGTCGGCGGCGCGCAGCATGCGATCGTTTATGAGCACCGCAACGGCCACCAACACGACTGGGGCGCCCCGGTTCAGCGGGCATCTGCAGGTCCGTGCGTCGGGCTACCTCGCCACGTGGCGGAGGCGGTGGTTTGCACTGGATGGGCATATGCTGCAGTGCTTTCGATCGCGCGATTCGTCCAATGCCCAGCGCAGCTTTGTACAGTCTTGCTTGCATGCTCTGTTTCCTCACACATCTCTTTTCGGTGTTTTTTTTACAACAGTATCTCCCCACGTGCGACATCCGCGAGCGACCCGACAAGATGGAGTTCCGCATCCGCATCCAGGGCAAGCGCGCCTACTACGAGCTGCGGTCGGCCGACCTGACCGACTTCCAGGCGTGGCAGCTCGTGTTCCAGCGCGCCCGCGACTGGAAGGACCCCAACAGCGCCAACACGGGCAACCTCGACGGCTACGTCCTCATCCAGAACGATGCCCGTGGGATCACGCGCACGGCCTCGTTTGACTCGCTCTCTGGTACCGTGAGAGGAAACAAACAAACAAACAAACAATTAAATGGATACTAATTCAAATCTATAAGCCGAGATGTTTGAGGATGACGCAGAGGGCACCCAGGGCACCGGCAGCGACGGGACGGCCGCCACCGAGCTGCACGGTATGACGGCCGACGAGCTGGAGGCATCGCGCAAGCACCATCGTGCCATTGTCATGGGCGAGATGAAGACGCTGCAAGAGCGCTACGCCAACCTGGAGGCCCTGGGCCACGAGGGCCGCACGCCCGAGGCCGAGCTGTTTATGAAGTCGTCCAAGTCGGTGCTCAAGGCCTTTTCCGTGTTCATGAACCACCTCGAGCTCGAGATCGAACACTGGGAGGGCAAGTACCACCGCGAGGCCAAGCGCAGCGAGGACCTCGTGGCCAGTCTGCGTGTCGTCGCCCGCGAGCACCACCAGCTCGAGCGCGCTGCGACCAAGAACCCCAGCGATGCCGACAACCTGGCCCTCGCCGCGTACGCCCGTGTGCCCAAGCCCAACTTTAAGAGCATCCAGCCGCCCACGGACGAGGAGGACGACTCGGAGGACTCGGACAGCGAGTACTTTGACGCGGTTGAGCGGGCAGCAAACATTGAGCACGACCTGGCCTCAATCAAGGACCTCAACAGGTAAATAAAAAAAATTAATAACATAGTAA
>Ga0302226_10001268_pt1 | contig 19351 bp, 25 predicted proteins | sample II_Palsa_E3_3_FD_193524 | JGI IMG/M metagenome (GOLD analysis project Ga0302226, IMG submission 193524) | Peat permafrost microbial communities from Stordalen Mire near Abisko, Sweden - II_Palsa_E3_3 | ecosystem: Environmental > Terrestrial > Soil > Palsa > Peat permafrost | place: Sweden...
TGTCGAGCTTGCCGCTAAAAAAAAAAAAAATAAAAGATGAATTTCACGTCACGTCTGTCCGATCGGAATGCTTACCATGTTCGCTTGGAAAGAAACTCGGCTGGGTCGGTCACGACGACGGCAGCACCATCAGCCGAGCCAGCAGCGGCAGCCGAGCCAGCAGCGGCATCCATCGGCTCTGCCATACGACGAAAAGTAAAGTGGTGCGCCTGGCAATAGCAGCAAACGGACACGCTGGCGAAAACGATGATTGTTTGCTCATTCCTCGTTCCTCATGGGCACCAGGGCCCTCCTCGTGCTTCGCCACTTGCGCAAGAAGTATATTAGCTAGGTTCTTTTCTGTTTCGCGCGGTATCGTCGTGATCCGTCAAGAAGCAATCCGTCAAGCACTCGGCCAAGCAATCCGTCAAGCACTCAGCCAAGCAATCCGTCAAGCACTCAGCCAAGCAACTTGGGTGCTGAATGATTCTGTGCTCCTGGATTTCTTTCCTGTGTCTGTTCTACAGTCTGTTTTCGCTTCTGTCCCTTGAAACTTGAATTCAGAATCCAAATTACTGAGACGATGGTCGTCCTGTGCGCATTGCTGCCGCTGGTCATCGCCGCAGCCAGTGCGACTGCCCTGCCCGTCAACACCAACGTCGTCAACGGCAGCCCCTTTGGCGAGATCGCCGACGTGGTGTCGCAGATCGACGCGTCCCGCCTGCAGTCGACCGTTGAAACCCTCGTGTCCTTTGGCACGCGCAACACGTTCAGCGGCGACACGGGCATCGTCGCCGCAGGCCAATGGATCCACGACACGTTTGCCTCCTTTGGCGCGCCGCTGGACGTGCAGTTTGACCGCTTCGACGCCGTGGTCAACGGGCGCGACGTGTCCATCGTCAACGTGCTGGCCACCCTGCCCGGCTACGACCCGACCGACACGCGCGTTGTCCTGCTCAGCGGCCACTACGACTCGCGTGCCAGCAACACCACCGACGGGGAGAGCGCTGCGCCCGGCGCCAACGACGACGCCACGGGCACGGCAGTGACGATCGAGGCCGCCCGTGTCCTGGTCGCCAATGCCGCCACGGCCCAGCTGCGCCTGCCATGCACCGTCGTCTTTGCCACGTTCGCCGCCGAGGAGCAGGGCCTGATCGGGTCGGCGCACGTGGCCGAGCGGTACGCGGCCCAGGGCGTCAACCTGGTGGCCATGCTCAACAACGACATTGTGGGCGGCGCACTGTTCAGCAGCGAGACGGGCCTGAGGGACAACGTGCACGTGCGCCTGTTTAGCGAGACGGGCAGCGCACAGGACGGGCTGGAGGACGACTCGCCGCAGCGGCAGCTGGCGCGCTACGTCAAGGACGTGGCCGATCTGTACGTGGACCAGCTGGAGGCCGTGCTCGTGTACCGCCGCGACCGCTACCTGCGCGGCGGGGACCAGACGTCGTTCACTGCGCTGGGGTTCAACGCCATCCGCATCACGGAGATGAACGAGAACCACGTGTGGCAGCACCAGGACGTGCGCGAGGTCGACGGCGTGCAGTACGGCGACCTGCCCGAGCACGTCGACTTTGGGTACGTCAAGAAGGTGGCGCAGATGAACGTGGCCGCGGCCGTGGCGATCGCACTGGCGCCGGGCAGCCCTGCGTCGGCAGAGCTCAACATGGCGCAGCTCAGCAACCAGGCGCACATCCAGTGGACCTACCCGCCCGCGTCAGAGGGCCGCGATCGCGTCGCGGGCTTTGTCGTGCTGCGCAGACAGACGGATGCGTCGCAGTGGGAGTGGGCCAGCCGGCTCTTTGTCAACACGACCGAGGCCGTCTTGCCCTACTCGGTCGACAACTTCCTGTTTGCGGTGCAGGCGGTCGACTCCGAGGGCCATGCGTCCATCGCGATCCCTGTCCGTTAGTGGAAATACTATGCTCTTTGTTACCATTTGGAATACTTTAATATATTTGTCTGCTTTTTGATTCACTGGCTCCCGTCCTCGGCAGAGCGAAGCTTGTACTTGACGACGCGGCAGTCCAGGCCGCCGTTGGTGATCTTGTGGCTCTTCTGCGGTTCGCCCAGTCCGACCGAGTGCTGCTTGAAGGTCTTCTCCAGTCGGTCGTTGCCGCTGAGGATCCACGCGTTCCAGCCCTCGAAGCCGGTTTTCAGCCGTTGCCCCAGGGAGCGATAGAGATCCGTGAGCTCGACATTACTATTGCCAGAAATGTAAACAAATATTTAACTAGTACTGGACAAACCTCGAGTTGATGGGACGGCCACTTTGATGATTGCTCATGAGACGGAGGCCGTAGGGCGGATTGGTCACAACCACGCTAAAATAAATAACAATAATTTTTTTTATACTATTTATTATTTTGTTCTATAGTAATTACCCTCGATCAAAGGCTGGCGGGCGTTGGACGGCCGCCACGTCGCACAGTTTGAACTCGATGTAATCTGCCAGCCCCGCCACGTCCGCGCCCTTCTTCGCCCGTCTGATTGCCTCTGGGCTGATATCGCTTCCAAACACGCGAACGGGCCTTCCCTTTTGCGCGGCCTTGGCCGCACTGAACCGCTCCTCCGCCTCGGCCAGCAGGCCCCTCCACGCCTTGCCGTCGTAGTCGCCCTGGTGCATGAACCCGTACGTGCTCGTCCGCCTGCCGAGCCCTGGCGCACGATCGAGCAGGACCGACGCGGCCTCGACGGGGATGGTCCCTGAGCCACACAGCGGGTCCAGCAGGGCCATCTCGTCCATGTACGTGGGCCATCCCGAGTAGACGAGCAGACCGGCAGCAGTGGACTCTTTCAGCGGTGCCGAGTCGTCGCCAGCAGCCGCCGCCGCCGCCGCACCGTTGCCGTTGGATGATGGCTCGCGATAGCCGCGTCTGTGCAGGCTGTCTGCCCCGCTCATGTCGACGCTGATCCTGCACTTGTTCTCGTTCACAAACACGTTGACGCGTGCCGATGCGCCCCGGATGTCCACGGGCGAGCGCTCAAAGCCGTCGCGGCGCTGCTGGTCCACGATGGCGTCCTTGACGCGCAGGGCCACAAAGTGCGGGTTGGTGAGGCTGTCATGGCCGAGCACGCCGGTCGCGTCCACGGCAAAGGGCGTGCCCGGGGCAAAGTGCTCGGCCCAGCGCACACGGCCCAGCACGCCCTGGTACAGCTGCTCCTCGTCGGCGCACGGGAACACGGCAACGGGGCGGTACACGCGGAAGAGCACGCGCGACCACAGGCACACACGGTACAGCACAGACAGCGACGGCACCGTGAACTCGACGCGAGTTTTCTGTGTCTCGAGCACGACGCCGCCGTGAAGACGGATCTCGTGCGCCGCGAATCGCTCCAGGTGCGGCGCCATGGACGCAAAGAAGCGCAGCATGCGGTTTCTTGTTCGTTGGAAGAAGAAAGATGACGCAGGAGCACGTGGCCCTTCACAGTTTTTTATTTTTTGCGACGTGTGTTTTTTTTGTCGGTGGGTCCAAGGTCGCTGATGAGACCATCCACATACAAATTCATACACAAATTCTATTCTTTTTTCCTGCGCACTTACTTTTTTTTATTTTTTAGCAAAGGGATTGGAGGGCGTGGTCGAGGCAGAGGCATCGGCAGAGGGCTTGGACCGCGCAAAGGGGTTGCGGGTGACCTCGGACTTTGCCGGCGACGGAGCCTTGGCGGCTGCCGGGGCGCGCGGCTTGATGGGCGACTTTTGCTCGGCTGTGGGTGCGGGGATGGCGTCGGTGTCCACTGGTGGCGTGGCGGCGGCGGCGGCGGCGGCGGCGGCGCGCACGGGCAGAGCTGGGACGTCAATGTCCATCGGGTCGACCAGCACGACGGGCTTTGCGGCTGGCTTTGAGGCAAAGGAGGAGGAGGAGGAGGAGGATGACAACGAGGGAGCAGACATGAACGAGCTCGAAAACTTGTCCAGTTTGGCTTGTTTGAGCAGGCGCAGCTGCTCCTCCTTTGCCTTTTTGATCAGGTTCATGCGCTCGACGAGGTTGGAGCGTTTCTTGCGCATGGCGATCTGGATGGCGGCCTCCATCGACTTGGGTCCCGAGAGGAGGTTGCACACGTCGAGTGCGCGCATGTCCTTGTCCTTGGCACACGCCGTCATGATGATCTTGAGCAGCTGCTTGTCCATCTCTTGCGTGAACGCCTTGAGCTCGGCATCGTCCTGCACGTCCTCGATCGACTCGCCGCGCTGGAACGCCTTGGCCTTGGCCTTTTCCGTGTTGAGGTAGCTCTGCATGCACAGATCCGACAGCTGCGAGTCCTGGCCCGTGAGCGGGGGAAGCGTCAGCGGGATCGTTGCAATGACAGGCCGTGGCATGATCGCGGGCTCACGTGAGCCGCCCTGTAAAAATAAATAAAAATAAGCACATTTTTAAACGCAGTGTCAGGTTCACCTTGCAGACAACACAGAGCAGCTCCTGTTCAGTCACGCCCACGGGCCAGTAATAGTCGTGGAGACGGTCCGACTCGAGCGGGGGCATGCGTGTGTCGAGCAGAGGCGTCCACGTGTACTGCATCGCCGAAATCAGCCCTCGCAGCACGCCTTGCGAGTCAAAGGTCACGGGCATCTGCAGGGATTCCGTTTTGCCTTGCGTAATTAAAAAGGAGCGAGAAAGTTGAAGTTACGTTTGTGTCTGAAAAGCCGATCCAGTCGAGCTTGGCCTCGGGGTGCAGCGCCAGCTGGCCCTGGTGGAGGATCTTGCGCTGGGTCGCGTCCAAGAGCATGTAGTCCAAAAATTGGCCACCCACGGGCGGGACGGCGCGGTGGAACACGAGGAAGAGCAGGTCTTCGTTGCCGACCATGGCAACGCATCGTCCGGCCAGTGAAAAGATAAACGTCTGGAGTCGGAGAGTTCAGTTCACGTGTTCGCAAAGAAAACAAACCTGGATGCCAGACGCAGAGAAAAGACGGACGTAGAGCTGATCCGTTGCACAGGCAAACCAGCCCTTTCCGACCGCAATCGCTGCAAGGAAACATTGTTTTTTTTCTTTTTGTAAACCAGAAAGAAAACTTTTAATCAAAGGTACCGTCAATGTTTTCGTGCGGATCCATCTGGACCTGCCAGTTGCAGTTGCTGGCCCAGTTATCAAAGAGAGTGACCGACAAGGTCGACGGGACGACCTCTGCGCCCTCGTGCCGCTGGCAGGCCATGATCACGCCGTGCTCGCCCAGGGCAGCCATGCTCATCTGAAAGTAGTCGATGTTTTGGATCGGGCGGTAGCGGCCCTTGTCGTGGAACTCGACGTTGACATTGTTGTGCCCCACGTCTTTTTGCGTCGTCACGATGCCGACCATGTTCCATACTACGTGGACGGGGAAAGGATGAAAAAAAAAAGAAAACAAGAAAAATAGTAAACGAGATACCAAGGTAGCGACGCTTTTTCGTCTCTGTGTCCTCGGTGGAGCTGGGCTGGAACGGAGGCTGCATCAACATGTCGAGTTCTATAGAAAAAGAAATGTAAGACGGTAGAATCGCTCCAACAGTTACCATCGCCACCCTCGTAGACCTCGTCGTACTCTTGACGTTGACGCTTAGTCGGCGCCGCTGCACCACTGCCCACGACGGCGACGTGGGTGTCTGGCTTGCGCTTCTCCTTGCGATCGGCGACGCTGCTCGTGTCCGAGTCATAATCAAACGTGATGACGGATGCCTTCTTGCGCAGACTGGACCGTCGAGCGTCCGTCGGCTCCTTGTTCTCGACCTCATCCTCTGCGTCTTGGCCTTCCTCGCCCGCATCCTCGTCCTCGTCCTCGTCCTCAATGTCGACGCCGCCGTCCATTTCCTCTTCGTCGTCCTCTTCCTCGGCCTGTCGCTCCTCCTTCACGGGCTTGGTCTTCTTGACCACTTTCTCCTCCTCGTTGCCATTGTCCTCATCCTCCTCAACGACCACCTTGGCCAGCTTCCTAATTGAGAGAAAAGGTACCAAATTGAGAAATAACAATAACAAATGCGTTTCGTACCGTTTCTTCACCAGCAGCTTCCTCGGCTTATCCTTTCTCACAAGGATCTCGTCCTCGTCTGCCTCCTCCGCGCCTTGATCTGCCTTTGTCTGCTGCTTTTTCTTCTTCTTCTCGTCGTCCTCGTCGTCGTCCTCGTCAAAGCCGGGCATGCCAGAGTTCTTGCTGGACGCCGCAGCGGCGATCGAGCTGGCCGAGACAGCGGGGTGCGGGTGCTTGGACGAGACTGTGATCACGTCCTTCCACGCCGTGATAAATCCGAGGTCGTCGGCCTATTTTATTTTAATTTTAAACATTTTTTTTAATTTAAAAAAGGGGGGTTGGTTTAGTACGCACCAGGGCGATAAAGTTGTCCACAGGGCTCCATGCAATGCCCGTGATGCGGCTTGCGTGCTTGTGCTTGTCGATGCACTCGGCGGTGGCCTCCTTGTTGTTCCACTGCCAGATGATGGCAACACCGGCCATGTCACACGTGGCAATGTAGTGCCCGCTGGGCGACCAGGCCACGAGCGACACGGGCTCCTTGTGCTCGTTCTTGAGCGTGGTCGTGACGGACCAGGTTGCGCGATCGATCACGGCCACCTCCTTGCCGCCGCCCACGGCAATGCGGTCCCCAGAGGGATGCCACGTGAGCCGGCACAGGTTGGCCTCGTCAGCGGCCAGCTGGGTGAAGACCTGCACGGTCGCGACGCACTTGCGCTCGTCGCCGTAGGTCCAAATGCGCACGTTGCCGTCGTCATAGTTGACGGCCTGCAAAAAAATTAATCGCAGACCAAAACAAAAACGGCACGTACGAGGTACTGCTGCTTGGGGTCAAAGGCGACGCTGCGGATCAGGCCCTTCTTCTCGCCCTGGATCACGTACATTTGCGTGATGTCGTGCACGTTGACGACCTTGATCGCGTTCTCGCTCGCCACGGCCACAAACGTGCCCGACACGTCCAGCGCCAGGTGGTCGACCGTGAGCATGCTGCGCACGACGGTCGTCTCGAACGCCAGCTTGGGCAGCGTGAACGCGTTGACGTTGCCGTGGTCGTCGCCGCTCACCACCGTTCGTTCCTGTGCGCCTCGTCAGCAAATTAACCGGCTGTGCGGGGCCTTACATTGGCAGCAACGCACGTCACGCCCGCCGTGTGGTGCTCGACCGAGACAATGTCGCCGTTGTCAAAGCTGCTGACGCCCGTCAGGCACAGCTGGTTGTCTTGCCCGCCCGACAGCAGCAATGCCCTGTTTTCGCACTGGGTGTCAAAACAACACCGCCGCGGCATGAACACGTACCCGCCACCAAAGCACACGTCCGTTCGCCCCGTGCTGTGCACGCTGCGCTGGACCTGCACCACGCCACCGCCGCTCATTCTTGTCGTCGTGCAGGCTTTGCCGTGCTTCCAAAAACTTGGCTGGGTTGAAATTTGGCGCGCAACTTAGTTGGCCAACTGAAGCAGAAAGCAAAAAATAAAAAATACCACAACCTTAGAACAGGTGCAGAGGTCGGCCTGAGCGTCCGTTGCGTAGCGTCCAGCGCCCTCGACGAGTTGAAGACACGACGGGAAGGAGAAAAAAAAAAGTCCTCTCCGTGCGCGAGAGCAAAAAAAAGTCACAGGTGGTCACGCCGAGGATCGAACTCGGGTTTATAGATTCAAAGTCTACAGTGATAACCCCTACACTACACGACCCGCGTGGCTGAATACGAGCTTCCTGGTCAGGTTAAAGCTTTATGGTCCGTTTTTTTCGTGGCATCGAAATAAAAAATCGAGAAGGCGTTGCTTGTTTCTTGTTTTTCATGCCTTTGACATTGAGAGCATTAACGATTCTTTTCGGCTTTTTACTTTTTTGAAAGAGGTGAGCAACTTGTGCACCTTTTTCTGCTCGGACTGGCGTCGGTCGGTGAGGCAGCCATATTCACAACTGTTGTCCCCTAACTGACACGTCGCTCTCCGTCTTCCTTCTTCTTGCTTCCCCAACTGGCTCTCGTTCTTCATTACCGTTTGTTTGACACCCCCCCCATTTGGGCTTTCTTCTTGGCTGGAGCAGGGGAAAAAATGGGCCTCGGTGTGGACGGCTGGACAAAGGACACGCGCACCATCCTCTCCACGGTGCAGCAGCTCAAGCGGTTGGGCGTGCGCGCCGAGCCCAAGTGGCTCAAGATCATGCGCAAGTACCCTCCGCTCAACATGTCGCCGCTGTACGAAAAGCCCGAGCACTCGTACGTTGTCTTTTTCCCAACACCGCCGATCCCCCAATCCCTAATCCCTCTCTTTTTTTTTCTCTTTCTCCCGTTGGGTTTAAAAAAACAGGCACAGGAAGGAGCTCGTGTTTGAAGGCGACATGGAGTTTGGCACGGGCGGTGTGCAGGCCCGTGTGCCCGACGAGCAGAACGCCCTGGACCCGGCCAAGCCCCACGAGACCAGGCTGTCGCCGTCGTACAAGACGCTGTTTCCCCACGCCCAGAAGACCACGGCGAGCTACTCGGTTGGTGTCAAGACGCTCAACCAGTAACCCTCCCCTCCCCCTCCTTTGTATAGCTCCCCTAACCCTGTTTGTTAGGACGATGACGATGGGCAAGCTGCTGATGGACAAGGGCATGCCCACGACCAACGCCCTCATGCTCGCGCAGACCAACGCCATCCGTGCCAAGCGCACCGAGATCAAGCGGGAGAAGGCGTGGGGGCTGGCGTCGCTGATCAACACGCAGCGCGAGTCGTTTGAGATGGTCGCTGAGACAAAGCAGAGCATTGCCAACGTCGAGGGGCTGATCAAGACGCTCGAGGCCATTGAGAGCGGCTCGCCGGTCAAGCGCACCCCCGAGGAGCTGAACGAGATCCAGCTGGAGGCAAGGAAGGACGCGCTCAGGACCATCCGCGAGGCACGCCAGCTGGCCCCGTCCTTGATTGCGGACAACGGTACAAAATTTTTTTAATTATTTTACTAAAAAGGAGGGATTAAAGGTGAACTGCTCACGCCAAAGACGCCAGCGGGCGCAAAACCCGCGCCGATCGACCCGTACGCCGAGCTCAAGGGCAAGCTCACCAACGCCGAGATGAGGACGCTGCGAGGGCTGCAGCAGCTCGAGGGCAGGTCGAAACGGTTGTTGCAAAAAACGCCCCCAGTCTATTAGAAACCAAAATGTACAAAGGAAAGTAGTCTCCAACTGGCAAATACATTTTTCTCTTTTCACAGGTCGATCAGGGTCGTTACGGCTAGCGAGGGAGAGCACACAAAGCGGCCAGTGAGGGGCCCGTGGTAGAGCACGTCCTGATCTGTCTCCCAGCCGAACAGCGTCCCGCCCAGGACGGCCCCAAAGGCATTGACCTCGATGACGTGGACGCGGTCGCCGTCGAGGACAGCGCAGTCGAGCACGCAGTCGTCCATGGGCAGGGCCTCGCGCAGCCCGTTGGACTGGTCCAGGAAGAGGTCGCGCACGCGGGTCATTCGCTCGCGCCACTGGGCCTCGCTCACCCACGGGAAGTAGCACGTGGCAAAGGTCTGGCTGAGCGCGGTGAGCTTGCGGCCGCACACAAACGCACGGATCTCGCTGTCGATCATCGTGGGGCCCCCGCGCCACTCGCGCAGGACGACGTGCAGGTCGGTGAAGCGGTCGTACAGGTCCAGGGCCATGGTCTCGGCAAAGTCCCACTGGATCCGCTTGGATCGAGCGAGCAGACGCAAGGCCTCCGCGGCGTTGGTGACGACGAGGCCGTGGCGTGCGGCCAGGTGCTGGGCCGTGGACGCAGTGCGGCCCTGGGCAAGTGCGGCTTGGTACCACGAGTCGTACTCGGGCAGGTCAAACACGGCGTCCTTGGGCGAGCGCGTCGACAGCTTGACAAAGGCTTGCCCTGCGAACTGGGTCGTGATGGCTGCGTCGATCCACGTGCGCAGCTGGGCCAGATCGTCGTCCTCGTCGTCGTCGACCTCACCTGATTGCAAGGCGGCCACTTCGCGCCTCGTGAGCTCGCGCACCTCGCTCCGGAACGTGAAGGGCTCGATGGCCTTGAGCCACATCTGTGCGTCGGAAAAGGCGCTGTACAGTGCCGAGCCCTCTGTCGCCACAGCCGCGTCGCTCAACGACATTGACGATGGCGTGGTTAGCTGCAGCAAGAGCACCTTGACGGCCTCGAACCGCGCCCGATCGCTGTGCGAGCTGCATGCCAGTCGCAGCACCTTGACCGTGGCGTCCTCGCTGTCCCGTAGTGTACCTTGGTGCTGGAGCAGGAGCAGGTCGTCGAGGAGCTCGTCGTGCGATCGGTGTTGCGGCCAATGGGCCGGCAAACAAACAACCGGCTTGTCGCTCCCGTGCGCCTCTTTGACGGCATGCTGCACCTGTTGGTCATCCTCTGGCGCAAAGCCCACATCGGGGAACAGGTCGATCGCTGGCCCCGCTGTGCTGCTGTCTACTACCCCTTTGGCTTGCACTAAAAGACCCTTGATCCATGCGTCCTCGTCCTCCTCCCCCTCTGCGTCGCCCGCTCGCAGCGCACCCATCCGCTCCACGGCCCACGCCCTGGCCGCGTCCCCGTGCCATCGGCCCACCAGGCGCGCCACCAGCGAGCGCACAAAACGGTTCCTCAACAGAACCAAGAAACCCATTCGCAGGGCTCTGTACTCCCGTAAATGGACTCCGCCACGTGTTTTTCCCAGATGTCGACGAGCGGCTTTGTGGCGTTTGAGGGCGCGGGGGCGCTGCGGCAGCGGCTGGTCATGTCGCTGCTGAGCGGGCGGCCCGTCAAGATCAGCCACATTCGGTCGACCGAGGATGATCCCGGCCTAAAAGGTACAACAAGAAAAAGGTGCACCGGACCGTCAACTAAGCCCCATCCGCAATAAGACTTTGAGGCCAACCTGCTTCGGCTGCTGGAAAAGCTGACCAACGGGACGTCTGTCGAGATCAGCTACACGGGCACGACGCTCGTGTTCAAGCCTGGCACGATCGTGGGCGGCAAGATTGAGCACGACTGCGGCACGTCCAGGGCGATCGGGTACTTTTTGGAGCCGCTGATCCAGCTCGCGCCGTTCAGCAAGAAGCCGTTTGTGCTGACGCTCAACGGGATCACCAACGACCACTTTGACCTGAGCGCAGACCACTTTCGCACGGTCACGCTGCCGCAGCTCAGCAAGTTTGGCATTGCGAGCGACCTAGAGCTCAAGATTGCCAAGCGCGGCGCGCCGCCAGAGGGAGGCGGCCAGGTCGTCTTCCGCTGCGCGCCAATCAGGGCACTCAAGCCGATCGACTTTATGGACGAGGGGCGGATAAAGCGCATTCGGTAATGATCGTATGATAATATCATCATTTTATTAAGTTATCTTACCATTCCCATCTCTCCCTGGACAACTCCCTCCTTCGTCTTGACAGAGGGATCGCCTACTCGACCAGAGTATCACCACAAACGGCCAACCGGCTGGTCGACTCTGCCCGCTCCCTGCTCAACACGTACATCCCCGACGTCTTCATCTACACGGACCACTACAAGGGCGCCGAGTCGGGCAAGTCGCCTGGTTTCGGCGTGTGCCTCGTGGCCGAGTCGACGACGGGCGTGCTGATCAGCACCGAGTGCACCGCCCAGGCCGGCGAGACACCCGAGGACGTGGGCAAGAAGGCGGCCAAGCAGCTGCTGTACGAGATCAGCAAGGGCGGGTGCACCGACGTGTTCAACCAGTCGACCCACCTGCTGCTCATGGCCCTCGGACCAGAGGACGTGTCCAAGATCCGCTTTGGCAAGCTGACCGAGCCCTCGATCCAGTACCTGCGCGACATCAAGACATACTTTGGCCTCACGTTCAAGCTGGCCACCGACCCGGCCAATCAGACAGTGCTCCTGACGTGTCTCGGGGTGGGCTACGTCAACGTCAACAAGTCGATCACATAAGCAGGGGGGAAAAAAAAAAAAGGCTGGAAACATATTTTTTTTTGTGTGTATATAATTGTGTAAAAAATAAAAATAACAAGCGCAATCGGTTCAGTTCGGTCTGGTTTTTGCTGGTTTTTCTGTTTGGATCTAGAGCTTTGCCTTTCCACTGATGACGGCCTCGTGCTGCGCAGGGCCAAAGGGCACGTAGGTCTTCGTGGCCTGGTCAAACATAAACACGGGGTCCTTGACGAGGTTGGGGTCGAATCCCTCGCTGCGCAGCGCCACCTTTTGGTACTTGAACGTGCCGGTGGCAAACTGGGTGGCGGCGGTCTCGGCCGAGAGCTTGCGCAGGAAGAGCGGGACGGCGTACTGGGGCAGGGCCTTGGCGATGAACTCGCCCAGCTTGGCCAGGTCAATGTTGTCGTCCATGACCACGGCGGCCATGCCGGCGCGGCCGTCCTTGCCCGGGATGGACACGCCGTACACGTTGGCCTCGTGCAGGCCCTGGAACGCCGTCAGTGCCTCCATCACCTCGTTGGTGCTCACGTTCTCGCCCTTCCAGCGGAACGTGTCGCCGATGCGGTCCACAAAGTAGAGGTAGCCCTTGGAGTCGCGCTTGATCAGGTCGCCCGTGCGGTAGAAGCAGTCGCCCTTTTCAAACACGTCCTTGATGACCTTTTTGCTCGTCTCCTGCACATATCAAGCAAATACATGGTGGAACACAATAGTTGATAATTTTTTTTTTCTTTTTTCTTTCCAGTTTACCTTTTCGTTGTTGTGGTACCCGTAAAAGCGGAAAATGTCGTTGACGCGGCCGAGCAGCTCGCCCACCTCGTTGTCGGCCACGAGGGAGCAAAAGCCGTTCTTGTCGCGGATGAGCTCCTCCTTTTCCACGTCAAACTTGGCGATGCGAGCGTTGAGCGCTCGCTGGAGGATCGCGCCGGTGCGTCCAAACGAGCCCCGTCCCACGCCCGACTGGTCCACGAGGAAGCCGACGATGGACACGTTGTGCTCGGTGCCGGCGTACAGCTCGCCCACGAACGGGATGTTGAACCGCTTCTGGAACTTTTCCCAGATGTCTGCGCGCAGCCCGTTTCCAAAGGCGATGCGGAGCGAGTTCTTGCCGTCGAGGGGCGTCTCGGGCGTGCTGAGCAGGTAGCGGCACAGCTCGCCAATGTACTGGAACAGCGTGACCTTGTGCTGGCGGATGTCGCTCACAAAGGACGAGGCGGAGAACTTGCGCTTGAGGATCATCGTCGCGCCCGTGCTGACGGCGAGCGACGTCGACATGGCCCCCGCGGCAGAGTGGTACAGCGGCAGGCACACGTACAGACGGTCGTGCTCGGTCACGTTGTACATCTTGCTCATGTAGATGCCCGAGCCCAGCTGCTTAAAGTGCACCAGCTCGGCGGCCTTGGGCAGGCCCGTCGTGCCGCTCGTGTACGTCAGGCTGTAGGTCGAGTGGATGGTCAGGCCCTTGCGCGCCGACTTGGGCAGGCGCGTGGCCACGGTGCTCGCCAGGGCCGACTCCAGCTCGGACTGGGGCAGGTAGCGCAGGCCCATCGGGGCGAGCGAGTCCTTCACGTCCGACAGCGCAGAGGTGAACTCGGGGCCAAACAGGACCGTCTTGGTGCCGCTCACCTGGATCGAGTGCACGAGGCTCTTGTTGCGCAGGTTGGTGTTGATCAGCGCGACCTGGGGATGGGTCCGTGGCGAGTTAGTAACAAGTCGGTAGGGAAAAAAGGACAGGCGGGCAAAGCTAAAAGGGCGACAATATGAACAAAGTGTGAACGGAGAATCGAACGACAAGGTCATCGATCAAGAGAAGGTCATCGATCACGAGAAGGTCATCGATCACGAGAAGAGAGAAAGAAGAACAAAGATTACCACAACACCCACTTTGGCGCAGCCGAGGCCGTAAATAATGTACTCGGGCGTGTTCTCGAGCAGCAGGGCCACACAGTCGCCCAGTTTGTACCCATTGGCGAGCAGCCAGTTGGCGACCTTGTTGGCGGCTGTGTGTTGTTGTTGTTGTTGTTTTGTGCTGTTTAGGGTCGGGAATCCCTGATTGCGTGATTTGGGCGTTTACCTTGCTCGGCCTGCTTGTACGTGACCGTACGGCCCTCAAACACGATAAACTCGCGGTTGGGCACACGGTCGGCCGTCTTCTCCCAAAAGTCGGCGTAGGTCGACTCGGTGTCGGCAGACCTTTGACCCCCGCGTTTTAGCCCCACCCTTGCCACAACAACCCCCCCACACAACTGAACCGGACGTACGCACGAATGATCTGGATGACCTTGTACATGTACGATAGGTCGCTCGAGATCGCATACTGCTGGTTGACGTAGTTGGCCACGAGCGCGGCAGAGCCAGCGGCGAGCACCGTTTGCACGGGCGTCAGCTTGTTCAGAGCCATTTTTACTGGGGAAAATGATTGTGCCATCACCATCAATAAATAACATTAAGGTTCATGGGGGCGCCGTAGACCTGTCGCATCGACGTCTGGACCGCCCCGATGACCCTGTCGAGGGTGGCCTGCCAGCGATCGCGCCTGTCGGCCGTCTTGCGCAGGAGGTGGGCAAGGGCCTTGTAGGGCAACTCGACGCTGCGCAGCCGTATGTGCTCGACGAAGAACTCCTCGACGGTGGTCCTGAGGCCGTCCTCGGGCCCGTCGTCCCCGGAGGCGAGCGCGATCCACGAGTCCAGCACGCGGCGTACGCCCTCGATCGTGTCCTCGCCTTGCAGCTTGGGCAACTCCAACGCGGGTGCCCTTGGAGTCAAGCCAAGCGGCACTGTCTGCAGTTGCTGTTGCTGTCGATCGAGCTGGTCCCGCAGGTGCTCACGTTGCTGTTGCTGCTGCAGCTGCTGTCGCTTGTGGTCCAGCTCGACCTCGCGGCGGATGTCGGCTGGCAGAGCGGCCAGGAACGCTGCATCGAGACCAGACGCCGTTGCTGTTGATGGCAAGGGCAGCGGCTCGCCCATCTTTTGCTTGCCCTTGCCCTTGCCTTTGGGCAACACGGGTGCAGCAGGATGATGCCGTCGTTTGTAGGCAGCGTCCAGTTCGTCCTTGAGCTCGCTGGGCAGCGTGTCCCAAACGGCCCGATCGACCTGCGACGGCGAGGGCAGCTCCAGCTTGGCCACGTCCAACGGCAGAGAGGAGGAGGGGTGGATCGGTGCCGGTGGCACGTGGAGCTGCCAGGCAATCTCCTCCTGGATGTCGGCGGGCAGTTCAGCCACGGTCGCGGGGTCGACCTGCGACATTGTCAGCATAGCAGCAATGGAACGTGCCGCTGCCGTTGACGTTGACGAGGAGGAGGAGGAGGAGGAGGAGGAGGAGGAAGACGATGCGGTTTTTTTCCGTGGTGGTGATGTGGCGGTTGGCTTCTTGGGAGAAGGGGACGGCGCGGTGCCGAGGATGGCGCTGACGGTCAGACCCAGTTCGCGGGCAATGTCGTGCTGGATGTCGCCGGGCAGCTCACGGAACACGTCCATATCGACTGCTGGCAGAGGCGGTTGTTGAACCGGGTCAGGGACAGATGTGGCAGCAGCAGCAGCAGCAGCAGCAGCAGCAGAGAAGGAGATGGTTTGTTGGACACTGCCGCCTCCTCTGCCCGCAGGCGGCGCCTCCTGGAGACGAGCGACATGGATGCCGATGCCTCGCAACCAGTCGGGCTGCAGCTTGAGCGACGCGTATACGCCCCAGACTTCGCGGCCGAGCACGAGGGGGTCGTCTGTGGCGGAGCCCATGACGGCCGAGCGACTGACGTTGCTGCAGGGGCCGTGGCCGAGGAATTTGCGCATCGACTTAGTATCTGGCTTGGCTTTCATGACCTTGAACGTGACGAGACGGCCAAGAACACGGATGTCTTTCATCCGTCGGCTGACTTCAGCGGCCAGATCGTAGAGAAACCGCTTGACCTGCTCCTGTGTTTCGAATCGGATGCCCCAGTTGACCTCTGCGCCGACGGATTTGCGCTGGCGGTCCTCCACGAGCTCCCGCGTGTCCATGCCTCGTGAAAAGTTGTACATTGTCCCGCCAACCTTGTTGCCAAGCTCCTTTTGGAGCCACTCGAGGTCGCGCAGACGCAGCTGGGCACACGTCTCGATCTTGAGGGCTTCGAGGCGTGCGCCCACCGAGTGGCCGACGCTGGGCAGGTCGTCGGTGCGTACGTCGTCGAGGAATGCGAGGACCTCGTCACGTGCGAGGAAGAACTGGCCGGCCGGCTTGGCCTTCTTGGTCGAGAGACGGGCCAGGAGGATGTTGTGCGACGCGCCAATCGAGGCGTTGCAGCCGGTTATGTCGAGGATACGTGCGCGGATCTCCTCCATCAGCTTGTGGACGGCCTGGGCGTGGACGGTCTTGGTGGCGAGGAAGTCGTCCTGCTGCTGGCTGGAGAAGAGGTTGCCGAGGGCCGATGGCGGTGCGGGCGGCGCAGAGGGCAAGCGAGACGACACGTCCAGGAGGGCCTCGTCGCAGCTGACGGCCTGGATGTGGTCTGCGTACTCGAGCAGCGTACGGTACAGCAGCTCGGACACGGCCTTGTACTTGTCAAACTCGTACGGGACAATCTCCAGCTCGGGGCACAGCTTGCGCGCCTGTGCAAGCCACGAGCCGTTGCGGATGCCAAAGGAACGGGCCACGTAGTTGCACGAGGAGATCTCGGCCGTGGTCAGGTCCGACACGCTCTTGCTGTGGCACACGGCAACGGGCTTGTCCTTGAGGTGCGGGCGCTCCTTGAGTCCCACCGAGACGAAAAAGCTGTGTGAACGAAACAACTGGATGATCAAACATTTTAGATAGTTAATTTTTTTTACCAGTCCATGTCGATGTGCATGATCGTGCGCTGGTCCAGTGGCCGTCTAGTGGCCGATGGGGGCCGAGCGGGACGGGGCAGTTCGCGGATAAAGCGGGTGAGCTCGTTCTTCCATGTGGAAAGGTGGTGGAGACGCGACGATTTAAAGTAGCGCTCGATAAAGTCTGGGTGGGTCGACACGTTCTTCAACAGCCACTCGTCGTGCATCAGTTCCTTCTCCTTGCGCACGAGGCGTTCTGCCCACGACTCGTCCTCCTCCTCCTCCTCGCCGCTGCTGCTGCTGTCCTCTTGGTCTTCCTCTGCCGCCCCGATCGGATCGGGCTCATTTGCGGTGACTTTGTCGCCCGCCTCCTCCTCCTCCTCCTCCTGTACTTGGCCCATCAGCAGCGCATCGTCCAGCTGGCTGATGACGTCGTCGTCCAGAGCAGCGACTGGATCTGACAATATCGTCTTTTCCACAGCCGATGAGGTCGCAAAGGCAGACAGGATCGACGTCTGGCCGGGCTGGTCGCGCTGGTACACGAGGTAGTTTGTGTAGGGCAGCAGCTTTGCGGCCTTGCAGCTGTCGACGATCCAGTTTGGGTGGACGTATCTGGAGCGGTGGTCGCCCTTGTTGAGCTCCTTGACCTTGGCGTCGGGCAGGTGCGTGGTCACGATGTGCGTGACGCGGCTCGTGTGGTAGTACTGGTAGTCGCCACCGTGCGCCACGACCAGGTCGCGCAACTCAAAGTTGGAGGGCGTGGTGAAGCCGTCGACGAGGATCGACACGCCTTTAAATATGTTGCTGGCGTTGTTGGACGGCGTCGCTGCATCGACAGAAGACCCACGCGAGGCCGAGTCGTCCAGCTGGTCCGCCAGCTTGCGCACCTTGACCTGCATGTACTCGCCGAACGAGTCAAACTGATTGGGCCCTCTCCTTCTGCTCAGATTGCGTTTATTTAAAAAATTCAGACGGATCGATCGGTCCATGCTGCCACGTACTTGGCAACGGGGGCAGGGACCGTCTTCTTGACGAGGTAGGCGCCCGAGCCTCGTCCGCTCATTTCGCGCCGCCGATTTTTCTTCCAGTCGTTTCGAGAACAAAATGGCCAGCCCAAAGCTCATCGACCTCGAGACGTCGCACGCCCTGGACGCGTCGCTGTTTGCGCTGCCCAAGCAGTACGCTGGCGATGTGACGTCGGTGCTGATCCCGAACGGGCTGGTTCAAGATCGGTGCGCTTGTGTTACCCCATGCGAAAGGGGCTAACAAAAGCAATTAGAATTAGAAAGGTTGCGCGCGACATCCTCAACGACAGCAAGGGCCCGATCGTCGCGCTGTGCGTGCTCAAGGGCGGGCACTCGTTCTACGCGGATCTGCTCAAGGTCTTTGGCGAGCTCAACGCCGACCGCGACCTGCCCATCGCCCTCCAGGTCGAGTTTGTACGCCTGCAGAGCTACGTCAACGAGCACTCGACGGGGCAGGTCAAGATTACCGGCGCCGATCTGGCCCACATTGCCGGAAAGGTAACCAGGGGGGGAGCCGTATTCCTCCCTCCCATCCTAACCAGATTGCTAAGGACGTGCTCATCGTCGAGGACATTGTCGACACGGGCAAGAGCGCCGTAGCCCTGATTGCAGCCCTCCAGGAGTTCAAGCCCAACTCGGTCCGGTTCGCGAGCCTGCTCATCAAGAAGACGCCGCTCTCGAACGGCTACAAGCCCGACTGTAGCTCTGCCAACAAGTACTCGACTAATCCCATGGTTTTCGTTCAGATGCTGGATTTGCCATCCCAAACGAGTTTGTGGTCGGCTACTGCCTCGACTACAACGAGCACTTCCGCGACCTGCAGCACATCTGCATCATCAGCGAGCAGGGCCGCGTCAAGTATGCCAAGTAGTCATTTCATCGTGTATCAAGAAGAAAACGACGTCAGTTTCGTTAGACATTTCTGTTTTTAAGGAAAGAAAGGGGAGGAAAGGTGCAAGCGGCTTTATGAAGGGGTTTTTTGAGTCTTCGGTTTACTTGGCCTTGGCGACCTTGGCCTTCTCGAGCGACGCCTTCCAGGTCTGTTTTTTTATTATTCAAGCTTAATTTTGGGGTGTTTTCTTTTTGGGTATTACGATGATGTCCTGCTTGGCCTGGGCGTCGATCTTCTTGGCGAGGGCGGGCTTGTAGCCGACAAAGAAGAGGACCTCGAGCCAGACAAAGAGGGGGGCGAGGACGAGCGACTGTGCACCAAATGGTCAGCCTCGTTCCTTGGTGGAGGTTGTTCAGCATGCATACCTGGAAGAGGTTGTCCAGAAGGGAAGGAGCGCGGCCCTCGGCGGCACCGTGGCCGATGAACTGGGCAATCCTGCGTGATTCATTGGCGTTAACAACAGATAACACACGTCATCTCATTACCACGACACGACGTGGATACCGATCGAGAGCGGGACGGCATTCTCGTTGCCAGCGGCAAAGGTGTTGGCGGCGTAGAGGAGCGAGCCGAGGAAGGGGATGTAGAGCGACTGTGGGGAATCACTGGGGGTTATCAAAAGTCAACGAAGAAGCGCGCACGTACGCCGGCAATGGGATCGAGGATAATGTAGTACAGGTTGTAGAGCGAGGCCACAATGAGGGAGCCGTTGAGCGGCAGCCACTTGGGCAGGAAGTCCAGCTCGACGAGCGGGCCGGTGAAGGTCAGCCAAACAAGCACGGTCCACAAGATGGTCGGAACCTGTTTTTTTTTTTCGTCAGCCCTTATTTTTTTTTTTTTCGCTTATTGTCCCGTAA